>WNFG01003677.1_pt1 | contig 15469 bp, 13 predicted proteins | sample 5400431 | NCBI WGS metagenome assembly WNFG01 (sample SAMN13153346, study PRJNA577476) | soil metagenome | isolation source: 120 cm saprolite under Douglas fir tree site 2 hole 3 replicate 2 | place: USA:California | collected 2015-04-18 | reverse complement strand
AAGGTTTTTGCACGGATGGGCGATCGGCAGGAAAACCCACGCTTTTACGTTGCAGAAGGGTATTGCATTATTAGACACCTTCGCAATACCTTTAGGCAATCATGCTCATCGGCTACGCCCGCGTCTCCACCGGCGAGCAAGAGACCGCTGCCCAGGTCGCAGCGCTCAAGGCCGCCGGCTGTGAACTCATCTTCCGCGAGAAGGCCTCCGGCGGCCGCTGGGATCGGCCCGAGCTCCACAAGCTGCTGAGTCAGCTCCGTAAAGGCGACGTGCTGGTCGTCTGGAAACTCGATCGTCTGTCACGCTCGCTGCGCGATGTGCTCACAATTATGGAGCGGGTTCAGGAGAGGAAAGCAGGCTTTCGCAGTCTCACGGAAGCGGTGGACACCACGACGCCCGCGGGTCGGATGATGATGCAGATGGTCGGCGCGTTTGCCGAGTTCGAGCGCGCAATGCTCAAGGAACGTACCAAAGCCGGCGTCGATGCCGCGCGCAAGGAAGGCCGCATCGGCGGCCGGCCACCCAAGCTAAGGCCCCAACAGCAACAGGAAATCGTGAAGCTCGTAAAGAGGGGGAAGAAAACCGCAGCCGACGCAGCGCGTCTGTTCGGCGTCCATCCGGCAACGGTGTCGCGGCTACTCCAGCGGACCTAAAATCGACTCCTTAACCGTACTTTCGGTTCCATTGCTCCCCAAACCCCAATCACGGCCAGGTCCTCGAAGCCGCGATGAGCACGCGTGCGGCGAAGGCTCTCGTCGAGCGGTTCGGCGGGGATCCAGCGAGCGCGGACTGGAGGCATTTTGGGCGGCTCGCGGGATTCACCAACCCCAAGCCGGAGCGACAGTTGCCGTCAGGAATGCGGCCTTTCGCGCGGCTAGGGTCAGCGATAGGCCGCGTTTATTCGCGGGCGGCGGAATTCCTTGCCGACATCAAAATGAAGAGCGCGAAACCGTCGAGGTGGCAGAGCCTCGCAGGCGGCACGGACCTAGAGAGCGCGTTGGGGTGAAGCCGCTCAAAGAATTTCACTCCGATCCAATCTACGACGGCGATCTCCATCGGGCTGATATGGCGTGGTCGAAACATCACACCCCGGAGCGCCTTCTCAGCCGTCCTCGTCACGTATTCGACCTGGCGCTTGCGGTTGCCTTTCTTGCTGAGATCGCGACCGTTGAGGAGCTCGGCCTTGATCTGTTCCAAGGTCAGGCCGCAGCCGGCGGAATCCGGCGACTCGCTTGGCCATCGTTGTCAGTCAGTCACCCACCCGGACGATTCGCGCGACAGATGGAACGTTGTTCGAATTGAGCAGAAAGAGCATGTAATGCCCAGGTGGGCAAATGTTCCTGCTTTCCGGACCGTGTATCGTCAAGAGTCCCGGAGAGGCAAGACTAAATTGTAGTCTGTTAAACCGTTGGTTTTCATTGAATGCATGTGTGACTGACCCCAGTCGAAGGAGGCTCACAGAGCGGACGGAGGCTGCATCGTCGGATGTGACGTTGAAGGGCTTTCCATAATGCAAAATCGCCGGGGTCACCCCAAGGCGTGGGCGAGGACCTCGGAACATGTAAGATGGGGAGTACAAGTCCGCGGTCGTATGAGACGGGATGGAAGGACCGCCGCCTTGGCCTCCACCCGCTACTAGCACGTTGCCGTCGGGGAGTAACAACGCAGTTGAGTGATATGTGCGCGCTTCGCTCATCGCGCTCATTACGGACCACGTTTTGCTGTTGGGATTCCAGATCTCCGCAGGCAAAACGGGTTTGCCTGGGTCCTCGTAAACGGCGCTGGGATCGCCGCCACTTCGCGTTCCGCCTGTTACCAGGACCTCCCCGTCCGGCAGAAGCGTCGCGTTAGCCTGTTTGCGAGGAAAGTGCATAGGGGCAACCACACTCCAAGCTGGTGAACCGGCATTGAGATCGATGACCTCCGCCGAACTTTCTGATGGAATGGTGCTTTTGCTTCCCCCTCCTCCCAAAACCAAAATCTTGCCGGGCTCGTACATCACCGCCGATCCGTAGTCGCGAAAGACGGTCCTCGACGGACCCTCACGCAGGTTTGGCGACCGGCCCAGATCGATCCAGAACGTACGAGGCGCGGCGCTCGCAACGAAGACAGAGCCGTTCGGTGCTATGAACGTCCAAGGATAATAGATGTACCAGCCCGTATCGACGCTTGTCGTCCTGGGCAGTTCGAGCTCGCTCCAGCCGAAGCGCCCTGTCACCTGACGATTGCGGCGGATGTTCTCGTCTGCGTTATTGATTATGTAGAGGTCACCATTCCCGTTGGGATACGGCGCGAAAGAGACGTCGCGAGCCTGGAGTTCGGTTTCTCCGAGAGGGTGCGACGCAAAGTCCGGATATGTCCCGTCCGCCTGCTCGTCGCTGCGCCACAAATGACCGTCGAGACCAATCATGTAAACTGTGACACGACCACTTGAGCCTGTAGCGGCGGTGATACTCGTCGCCTTGTTGCTCGGTGATCCAACTGGTCCCGTCGCGAAGTCCGGAAACATGCCGTTCGGCTGCTCATGCGAGTGCCACATGCGTCCGTCGAGCCCGATCATGAACAGTTCGACCGAATCGTCTTCGCGCAGAACCGCGACTAGGTGAGACGCCAGGTTACCCTTGCTGGCGACGGGTTGCGCGGCAAAATCCGGAAAACGCCCGTCGGATGCTTGATCGCTTCGCCAAAGGTGGTGGTCGAGACCTACCATGAACGCCGTAACGCGCCCGGACCGTCGCCGTACGACGGCGAGGTCGATCGCCCGATTGGACCCAGAGCCAACCGGCGCTCCAGCGAAATCCGGGAAGGTGCCGTCCGATCGCATGATCGAGTGCCACATTCGGTTATCCAAGCCGATCATGTAGACATCCAGACCCTGGTTCGGCAGCGGGACGGCAGCGATGCGAGTCGCTCGATTGGAGGGTACTCCGACAGGATTTTGTGCAAAGTCCGGAAACGACCCGTCCGGGCGCTCTGGGCTACGCCACATAAGGTTCTGGTGACCAAGCATGATCACCTCTGAGTGACCTTCGGACGCCCGGACTGCCACGACCTGCACGGCCAGATTCGAGGTAGCGCCGACGAGTTCCTGAAATCCGCTCCAGCCACCGGGTTGCCACAGTTCGACGGGCTGATTCGGGGTTCCGTCAACATGCACACCGCTGTACGATCCGCCGATCACCATCATTGCGCCGTTCGCAAGCGGTATTAGCGTCGGATACCAACGCTCGACATTCATATCGGCCACTTGAGACCACCTCTGGGTCGTTGGGTCGAACTGATTGACGTCGACGACTCCGAGATCACCGCGAACTCCAGCGTTGGAATCATGACCTCCTATGATCAGTACTCGACCGTCGGGCATGAGCGCGTGGCCGGAGCAGAAGAGGTTGGTGTTTGAGTTGGGAATGTTTATAAAACGCCCCGTTGCTCCCACTGGCTTCGTTGGATCCCAAATCCAAGCTTGCGGCGTTTTCGAGCCCTCCCTGCCGGTCGGAATGAAGTCACCGGAAGCATTGTAACGAGGCCAGAACAGAACGCGTCCAGATGGCAAGAGTACGGTGTGAACGGCAACTACGCTCCAATCCGGAATATGCGTCCAAGCGCCGATCGAGGCTGGATCGGTAGAAATTGGGGCGGCAGCGCTCACTGCGGGTGAAGTGCTATTAGCAGGCTCCCCACGCGTAATTTCGGCCAACAGCTCGTGAGTTGGTGCTAGACCATAGATCGTTCGCCGCACAGCGCGTTTGACGTCGATAAAATACAGTGTCGGTGAATGCTCCCCCGGACTCGGTATGCCACCAGTCAACGCCAAAGCAATCGCACGAAGGTCGGCGGAATGCCCAGTTAACAACGTCCATTTTGAGCCGTTGCGAAAACTTGCCGCCCATTGCCGAAGCCGATCCGGTGAGTCGTACTCCGGATCGATGCTGATCAGCACAATTCGAGGTCTTTCTGCTTCAGGCAGACGAGCCAGGTCGTCGGTAAATGTGTCGAGGCGGCGAGCAATCAAGGGGCAGCTCTTCCGGCACCGCGTAAAGATGAAGCTGACTAGGACTGGTCCGTGCTGGATAATGTCCCGTCGAAAATTCAATTGCTGACCTTGGACATCCGTGACAGTGCGATCAGGGATCTCTGCGTCTCGGGTCTGACCAAGTGTCTGGTGCGCAACAACTAGCAGTGCAACCAGAAGGCCGACGGCCGCCACTGCCTGACGAAAGGAACGATTTGATTGCATGTTCTCTTACGACGATTTGTTTTCGTCCTTTGGCTTGACCTGAGACGGCGCCCAAAAGTGTTGGCGTCGGCGAAGCCAGGCCCACCGACGCCACTATCATTAGCCTGCGCTGACAACCCTCAACCGATAGCCTTCGAGCGAGACCCAGTGATTGAACTCGTGCTGGTAAGCGGGTGAACTAATCCCGTGCCGCGCCACCCAGAACGGTGTGGGTGATTTTTCCCAGATAGCAGCGTAGCGTTCTTCATTGTTATGCCGGTAGACAGAGTTATGCCGGTAGACAGAAACCCAAACTAACCGGAACCCCTGTCTCACGTTGTCATCGAAGGCGGCCTGATACTGCTGCGAAGTCAAACCGTGGCGAGCGACGAACGCCGGGCCGCCGTCTTTCTCCCATAATGCAGCAAAAAGCTCCTGCCCGGCGACGGCATAGCCGTTCACTAGCTTAAGGCGGAAACCCTGCCCAACCAGTTGATCGAACGACTGCTGATACTGCTGAGAGGTGAGACCGTGACGCGCTTCCCAAGCGGCTCCCGGGCTCTTTTCCCAGCTCGCGGCATAACGCGCCTGGCCGCCGACTTCATAGCCGCTGACTATCTTCAGACGAAAACCTTGCCGTACATTGTCATCGAACGCGCGCTGATAATCCTGGCTGCTCAAGCCGTGGCGGGCGATGAATGGCGGCGATGGCCGCTTTTCCCAGATCGCGCTGTAACGGTCCTGGCCGTTGACAGTGTGACCGTGCACCAGAGTCAGCACGTAGCCCTCCTGCCCGACGAGCTGGTCGAATTGGTGCTGGTAGTCAGACGAAGTCATGCCGTGGTGTGCAACAAACGGCGCGCCACTGTCATTTATCCAAATGGCGGCGTAGCGCGATCCGTCGTCCGGGATTTCATTAAGCTGGATAAACCAGGCGTAGTGGCACGGCCGACCTTCATGATCGACGACGAACAGCATGTACGGCCCGGGTGGGGCAACATTGCCGTTCGGCGGCGCGGTCATCGCCAGCACATCCGATGACGTCGCGCGGAACGCGACATAGATGGCGCGCTGGTCCGAATTGTAGGCGTGCGTTGACGAACCACATCGCATTAGGACGACAGAGCCGATCGCGGCGGCCTGTGGTACACGCGCCTCGAACTCGTCGCGGTAGGAGACGACGGACGGGGCCGCCATGACCGATGGCCGTGGTCCGGCCGGGTATGGCGGATCGAAGATCTCGATCTGTTTCTGCACGGACGTCGGTGGAGATCCGGGTTGTTGAGCGGAGTTGCCCCCCGCTGTCCAGACCCTACCGTCGGGCATCAGAAGTGCCGTCGAGTGATAGTTACGGAGCACCGCGGCCGGCTGATTGATCGTCTCCCAATGGCCCGTGCCAGCCTGATACTGGCGTGTCGTCCTGTTCAGCGGTGTGCGGTAGATCTCGGGCTGCATGACACCGGCCTGGTCGTTATTCGGATCTGCGCCTCCGGTCAGCAAGACATCGCCTCTTGGTAGCAGCGTCGCGCAGGCGTGGGTACGACCTCGATTGGCCATGACCGCGTCGCGTGGGACGTTCTGCCAGCCGGCTGCGATGTTCCCGACATCCACGAATTGGGACTGCCCTGCGCCGCAAAGCAGAACCCGCGCCTGGTGGCCATCCGTCGGCACTAGAGGCAATAGGATCGAGGGAAAGTCAAAACCGAAATAGGCCGGGTTAGGAAGAACCGTAAAGTCCTCGACGGAACCGGCGAACGGATCAACGCGAATATTCCGATTGTGGCCGTTGATATTTGACGTCACGAAGAGGCGCCCGTCGTTAAGCAGATGCATCCGTGGATAAAGAATCGGGTCGCCGGTGATCTCGCCGATTTTCGGCAGCATCGCCCAGGTGTTGTTTCCGGCGCTGTACCGTTCGGGTGTGTCATTGCCGTGGCGCGTGTCGCTGCCGGACGGATGGCCCTGAAACGCGTAAACCTCTCCGTTGCCGAGGGTGCACAAGGTGGGATACCAACGTCCGCCGCCAGCGTTCCCGTGGCCGGGTTGCGGCCCCATGTCAGCAACCACCGTGAACGTGCCACGCTCGGGCGCATAAACCGCGCAATGGCGATGGCCATCGAAATGGTGTCCCTGATGCGGGCCGCCTGCATCGGGGGGAAATTCCGCCGTGCCTCCGGACACCAAGAGGCGCCCGTCACCGAGGAACGCGTGACCGCAGCAGAAGAGGTCGAAGTCAGGCAGATGTACGACGATCAGCGCCGCTCCGGGATGACGACAGTTGAAGCGTGCCGCGTGGTCGAAATCATGCGCTCGGGACGCTGCAAGATCATGGTTGTCGCCGCCGAACAGAATAATTTCGCCGTCACCATTCGCGGTGGGTACCAGAGCCGCATGGATGGCGACGACGTTGCCGGAAGAACTAGTTGGGGACCATGGCATTGTCCGATCTCCTTTTTTTTAAAAACTGATGTAGGTCTTAAAATCGAAGCCCGAAATTTCGGCAAGGTATGACGCTTCGCGACTGCCCTAACCGCGCTGAAGCTCAGCAGAACTTCTCTTTTCCCGTTTGACCACGCACTTCTTTCCGATTTCACCGGGTTTTCAGTAGGGCTTGGTCCTCAGGGCGCTCAAAAGTTCGCAGTAGAGTATTTCTGCGCACTTTCGGGCCGCCCGGAGCGCTGTTTTGCGACTTCCGGTCCGGCAGGGCGACCGGTCCCGGCACGATTTTCAGCCTGCTAACTTCCAAACGATGACGGTATCGCCGCCGCGGAGCTGCTCGAGCATGCGCTGAAACTCCGGCCGCTGCCGGCTAACGCCGGAGACCTTCTGGTATCGTGATGTTCCCACGGTCCACCGCCGATGCGCACAGACCAGGCTTGTGCACAGTAGCCGGGCGCAACGGGAATACACGTAAACTCAACCTTGATTGGGGTTTCTTGTGTAACCTGCACCGTTGCTCGCAGCGGAAGGAGATACTGCCCCCAGTGTGTTTGCGGTGCAGCGGGGGAATTGGTGAGACGGATGCCCGCGCCGAACTCTGCAGTGAACCAAGCCGTCAACGCATTGACCTTACCGCTCCGCGCAGCGGTGAAGCTGAGAGAAGCACGAAATGGCAGGCGTGCTTTTTCCGTCGGATAGCTGTACACCTCCGTCACCCACATCGGCTGTGGCGCAGCCATCAAGTCCACTTCTTTTAGGGGCTGACGTGCCCACGTCACCTCCTGGGCCGTTTGCTCTGCAACCAGTTGCAAATCTAATCCATAGAGGCGTCCCCGCGAAAGACTCAGGTCAAAATCGAGCTCGCTGTTCCACAATGGTGCCATCCAGGCAGTGACATTCCCTGGCAACATCTTCCCGCCCGGTTTTAACCAGCGGTCACGGGCAACCAGTAACGGTGCGAGCATATTCTCATCCACCCCGAACGTGCCAAGCCACTCCGAGACTAGGACATCGACTTGCTGCGGCAACTGGATTCCCACAATATCGCCATGCATAACTGTAATGTGATCAGCCAAACCATTCCTCGCTACTATCTCTCTGGCGAGATGCACAACGCTCGTGCGCTCAACCGCAAAGACGCGAACTGCCCCCGCTTGGGAGGCGAACAGGCTGAGGATACCCGTACCGGCGCCGAAATCGAGCACCACATCCCCCGGTTTCACCGTCGCACGCAGTGCGTCGCGGTACGCACGATTGCGTATGTCGTCGCGCAGCATCAGGCGGTGTATGTCCAGCGAATCGTAGAACCCTTCCACTTGCCCTTTCCTTCCCTCTCAGCTGGCGGAACAGCTCCACGCCGGACTCTAAGCCCGTCGCTGACCATACGTGTACGCGCCAGCCAGCGCACGAGGAGCGAGGGGCAGACCACGTCCTTGAATGACAGGTGTCATTCCTAAGTCCACCGTAGCTCCCTGCATAATGGCACGAACCAGCCCCGGTTGTTACGCATCACCCGTTCGAATCGCTGGGTACGCTCCGAGAATCAGTGCCACCAGTGCGCTCACTAATGGGCAGGAGAACGACGTGCCATGCCACGAGGCGCAGCCAGTCGGCACAGTCTAGAGAATCGCCACGCCTTCTGGTCCAAAATTGGTGAAGCTTGCCGCAAACAGTTGGCCACGCCAATCCACGTAACCAAAGCGGCCGATTGCGCCTACCGCGATCACCGTCGGAAACCTGGCCGGATACGCGACCTGAGCCCGCTCGTTGCCGACTGCAGCGACACACGTAACTCCACGTGCATAGGCACGTACAACGCTCCCGCCAGCACCCGTGAAGGCATCGGCGAGCCTAGAGGCTTATGCTGATAATATCCATGCGATTTCGAATGCACCATTCAACCGCCTCAATCAGATCGCTGATATAGTCACCAGGAAAAACTTTCAGTGAGTAGACCTCTGCGTCGGGAGCACCGCCCCGCACGCCTACGGCATTATTCAATGCGGCAATGACACCAGCACAGTGGATTCCATATCCTTTCTCGTCCACGTTCCACGCGCTCGGATCTTGACCGTCTAACGTATTATTGCCACCTCTCGATTTGAGATTTTCCAACGCATTACTGATACCGGAGTCGATGATACCGAACTTGATCCCACGTCCCGTCCTCTGGGCGTTTACTTGCCCAAACCCCATTAGACAGTGCCCCCCAGGTAATAAGCACCGGTCACGAGCAGCGGTTTCAACGTAATCTCCAATACACCCGCGTCCGTCATCGTGACATCTTCGATCACACGTGACCAATACGTGTCACTGGGCGAAGCGATGACCCTGACTAAAGAGGCCTCATTGGTGACAAGGGTCGCGTTCCCCTGCCCGGCAGTCACCGCCTTGTAGGCTGGTCTTGCGCCATGCCGTAGATAGTCACCTGGGGAACGGGTTTGCCAGTCGTTCCGTCCTTCACAAAAATTGCGCGCGAAGTGTTCGCCAAGAGAAGTGACCTCCGGAAGACCCGGCATGGGAACAAGACCAGTTCATGATCTTCCTCGACGATAAGATCGCGATTTTTCGTGAAATTCCCGCATCTGGTCGTCTGTCATATGGACGACCAGGCGGCCCATCGTGCGTTTGCCGAGTGCGACTTCCCTGCTGCCCACGACAACACCTTGTACCTCCTGCTGCGCTCGTGGACTTAAGCGCGGGCGGAAACGATTGCCGATTAGATACCGTTTCTTCTTCGCCGTTGGTTCAATCTCCTCCGGGCGGCCTTTGTCTCAAGACACCAACGGCCACCGTATAGAGAGCAATCTCCGTACGGTCATTCAGTCCAACAAGACAATTAATCGCTGTGTCCACAAAGCCGCCGTTCGAGAGCACACCGAGTCCATAAGAGGTTGCGAGTAAGTACAGGTTTTGCGCAATGTGACCGGCTTCGAGCAGCATGTAGCGATAACCACGTTCGCCGTAACGCGGGCAAATGCGCTCAGGAAAGCCGGCTAACACAAACACTGCCGCCGTATCGGCGATGTACGGCTGGTGCAGTGTCCACGCGGCGAGCGCACGGTGAAAACGGCCAGGCCGCAGCAGCTCGAGGCTATGATCGTTCACCGCGTAGTGGTACACACCGGCAGGCAATCCAGCAACATGCAAGATCACTGGGTAGACTTCGATGGGATAGGTCGCTCCTGCTGATGGCGCCGCACGACGAAACGCGATGTGCGGTACCCCACCGAAAGCAACCGGGGTTGTGTAGCCGCACGAGAAGGCAAGAAGTCGAGACAGGAGTGTCGGCGGCAGCGCAGCCCAGGGATTGAACGCCCGTAATGTCTGGCGTCGGTGAATGGTCTCTTCCAGCTCTGCACCTCTGCGCGGGGCAACTTTTGGTAAGGGAAAACGCGACAGGACATTCCCGGGCGCAAGCGGCTCTGGCAGCCACGCAGGGTCATCACCGTTTTCATACGGAGCGACTTTCGTGTTCTCATGAAAGAGTTCCGAAACCGCTGCTTCATCGAAGCTCGCCCTGACTCGATCTTTCATTGCCTGCTACCGATTACGGAAATGGATGCGGGAAATAATTGAACTCCTGCCGTCTCGGCAAGTTCTGGCGATATCCCGTCCGCACCGGCGCTTCGTAGAGACGTCGCCCGCCAATATGTGGCCACTGCACCCCAAAATCGATCGGCTGGGTCCCAGGGATGAGCACTTTGAACACCTTTAAGCCCAAACTCTCGATGTCGCTGGTCGTCAAGTCTACCGCGATAACTTCTAGGCGTAAGTCTGCCAAGCGCCGCACACAAAACTCGACGTTGGCTTTTACGTCGCCAGATACCGGGCAAGCGATATCCTGCGGACGCACTGCCCAACGCGGCCGTAACACCACTTCGAGCGCTCGCAACCGTTCGGGACGGCAATAGAACAGCCCGTGATCTTCCTGGTTGACGACCTCATATGGTGTTCGTGGCACTGGCTGGTACGGATTCTCAAAATACGAACGGAGATAGAGATGATTGGCTGACAGCTCCTGCAACGCTCGGGCTACAGCATTTTCAGCGTCGAGGTCGGCAGCGGTGGCAACGACCGCGGCGGGCCATCCTGGTTCGCGTGAAACCATCACTGCTAACGCGACCGGAATGCCGATGTCGGTCGTGATATTGGCGCAAAAGAGGCGCACCGGCGCACTATGGTAACGATCCAGTGTTTGCTTGAGGGCAGTGGACTGTACCGTCGTCAAGTCAAACGCCGGGACTGGCAGGTAGTTGTACCAGAACACCATGAACGCATCGCGCTCAATCACTTCGCAAATGGCTCGTAACAGCGCTTCCTCAACCGTGTTCCCGCATGCGTATCCGCTCACCGGACCCATTTCAAAAACCTGCTCGTCTGTGGGCGGCTGATACGCGAGATGCACCTGCGTTGCAGGCACAAGCGTCGGCTTGGCGTATGTCAGGGAGAAACCTTCGACCCAACTCATCTCCGTATCATCACTAATCAGGCGGAAGGGAAAATCTGGCGCCCGGTATTGGTCCGGATGAAAGAGGACAAAGCGGTGTGGGTCTGTCGCCTGCTCTTTCACTTTTCGGTACGGGGCGGAGATGATCGCATCTGGGTTGAAGAGATCGCCGCAATAGCGTTCGACCGACTCACCGATCGCTTTCGCAAGGGCGACATCCTCGGATAGCGCCGTACCGCCAGTTCCACGGCTACAAAAGCGCCCGGTGATCCGGCTGAGGTCAGCCAAGGTTGCGTGACAGTGAATGAACTGTGGATCGTTGTGCCGTACCTGATACCACTCAATCGCCTGAATCAGCCCGACATTACGATCAAGGAGATAGGGTAACGCCTGGAGCGTTTGTTGCGGATCAGTTCGCGGATGGCTGCGCAGAGAGAGGGGATGGGGATTCATTGCTGGTCTACGCTCGCGGTGGCAGTTGCGACACGAGTGGCAGTTTTCGCTGTTTTCCGTAGCCACACGCCGGGCAGTTGGGAAAGCGCAGTATCTGATGAGACGTCATGTCCGTGGCAAAAAAGTCGAGACGGAGAATACGCCCAACAGTCTGTGGGGTACTGACGCCGGTCAGGAGGCGCTGCACTTCCAGCGCGAGGAATGCGCTTAGCAGCGCTGCGAGTGGACGGGGCGCAACACATTCACTACGAATGCCAGGCATCTGGCGCAGCCGTGACTCGTACTGCACGGTTTCTTCGTAATTGCTCAGGTTAGCATTGCGCCTGAGTTCATAGCACTTGTAGCAGGGGCTCTGGTCGGGAATGACGGTGGGTCCGACGAGCCCGACCCCACTATACACTTGGCCCATGAGCCAGCGCGTCTGGGCCTGCAAGGCGGCGGCGTTCACCGCATCGAGCAGCGCGGGCGCTGGAGAATCAAGGCACACTACAGCACAGTCTGTGTCCCGCAGCACAGGCGCTAACTCACTTGCAGAAAGCGGGTTGGCAGGAACACTCTCGCTGGTGAGAGAGGGATGACGTTGTCGCAGTCGCTCGCTCAGCGCCTCGGCGCGCGGCCTGCCCACATCCTCCGCTCGCAACAACGCATTACCCGGGAGGGTGCGCGCCTCAGTCCTGGTTGCATCTAGGATCCGCAGCATTCCAACTCCAGCCTCGGCCAGGAGCGACAGCGTAAGAGAGCCGACGACACCACCACCAATGACAACTGCACGCGTCTTGCTGAGTTGTCGCTGGACTGCTTCGCCATCCAATCCGGCCTGGGCAAAAAAACGGATCTGCTCGCCGTACAACTCTTCCGGAGAAAGTGATGCTACAGGGTTTTCTTTGCTCATCATGAGGTTAACTCTGAACTTTCACCTAGCGGATAGACAGGGAGAGTCCCTGTCTATCCGCAGCTTCACACCCTAACCGTTATCATTGTACGCCGTCTACTGAATGCACGGCCCGCACGGTGGCCGACACGGGCACGGTGGCCGACACGGCTGGCACGGTGGCCGACACGGCTGGCACGGTGGCCGACACGGCCGGCACGGTGGCCGGCACGGTGGCCGACACGGTGGCCGACACGGCGGAAAACAAGGCGGAAAACTAGCCACCAGAGGGATCGTAGCCATATCCCTCATAGCCACCGTAGCCACCAGAGGGATCGTAGCCATATCCCTCATAGCCACCGTAGCCACCAGAGGGATCGTAGCCATATCCCTCATAGCCACCGTAGCCACCAGAGGGATCGTAGCTCCCGGCATAGGGGTTATAGCTCCCTGGAGAATATCCGTAACCTTGCATCGGAACCTCCTTTCTTTGGCCCGTCTTTGGATCGAGTTCTTCGATCTTCATGACCTGCCTAGTTTCCTTATTGAAGGTGTACACATGCTGTACGATTTCACCTGACATCTCATCAGGTTTGCCTTGTTCGCCCCCCGGTGGCGTCTCGCCACCTTGCGAGGAGGGGTCTCTGCCACCCGTAGACATACCCGTTCCTCCTTCGCGAGATTCAGTATCGCCTGTACTCGAGGACGAGCTAGGTGGTGCTCGTTTACCCCGGCGCCGTCGTGAGGGGTCTCTGCCACCCGTAGACATACCCGTTCCTCCTTCGCGAGATTCAGTATCGCCTGTACTCGAGGACGAGCTAGGCGGTGCTCGTTTACCCCGCGCCATCGTCTGAAGACCTCCGTGTCGTAGTTTTTTAGTTCTTGATCAGGGGCCGACCGTCTCTGTTTCGGATCGCAGCCCGTTTTTGTTCCATCTCGTCAACTCGATAGCGATTCGCGCAGCTGCTCAAAATCTGGTTCAAATGGAATTTTTAGGAGGGACAACGGGATGTCGCAGACTATCATCATGTGATCTGATCGCTGGCGATAAAGCCCGGTGTGTTTGCCCGCTACAGCGCTCCCAGGCTGGAATGGTGGACGAACATGATTGTAGTGGCTCGTGCTGATAACGCAGTCCGCACAGCGCCGTGCGCTCCCCTTCCAGTACTTCTCCGACATACTCCAGACCCGAAAGCACCACCGTGTCGAAAGCGCCTCGCGAACCAACTCGCGCAGCGACAGCTTCAGCTGCCCTTGCGCTCTTTGCTCCTGACCCGCGCTCTTGCCAATCTTGCCCATGGCGGCGTCCTCCTTACCTTTGGCAACCCGATCATTTGATCGGGCGAGGACTGCGCCACTCAAAAGTCAACAGCTAATTTGGACATTGCCTGCTCCTCGCTCGCTCTACCCGATTGAGCCCGGTCAGGATACCCGCACCACCAGCGCATAGCTTTGCGGCGTCGTGATTCGAAACCCGCGAACGATGATGCTTGCGTCTCCCTGCGGGACGTTCGGCCAGATTACTTTCTCGACATTGTTGGCACGATCGAAGTTGGGTGAGCCAAGCGGGAAGTTACCGTGTTGTTCCTGGCCGCCCGCCTGCACTACGAGATCGAGGTCGTTCTGCAGTGCTTCGCCTGACGGGTCGGTCCATACGAGCGTTACCTTGAGAGTCTTGCCGTTCGCATTGATGGACTGAGTAGTTCTCTCCTCCTGTCCCGTGTCGAGCGCGGTCTTTTCATCTTTGAAAACGACAGTCTCTCCCGCCGCATAGGGGCCGACGGTCGCGGCCAGGTCAACCCTGCCGAAACCGTCGGAGAAGTCAGGAGGCGGTCCGACTTCGGCCGGACTGTATTGACCCGGAATAATTTTCGTGCCGTTTATCAGCATCGCCTTGACCAGGGCCGCGTTGGGCGATGCGATTCCTTGCTGAATCAGATACTGACGCACGACGGCGGCGCATCCGGCGACCAGCGGGGTGGCCATGCTGGTGCCGCCTTCGTAGAAAAAGAGCGGGTCCGGCGAGAGACCCCATCCCGCACCGGTAGCGAGGCGCGAACGGGTCGACAGAATGGAAGTGCCCGGAGCGACCACGTCGGGTCTGACGCGATTGTTGACGGCCGGACCTCGGCTGCTGAAGGCGGCCATACCGTCCGGATTGTCGGCCACCTTGTCAGAGTTGATCGGGTCGGCGGGAAAGTTGTTCGGCCAACCGATCCCCCAGGTGAGTTGTCGATCGTCACCGGCAATTGGAACCGGGAAGTCCGTGCGATTATTCTCGGTGGCACCTACAGTAATGCAGTTTTTCGCGGTGCCAGGAGATCCGACCGAGCCGTTGTCCATCACGCCGCGACCCTGGGAATCGACACCGTCATTGCCGGCGGCGAAACAGATTACACAGTCGCGATTATTCCAGACGAAATCGTCGACCTCAGTGGCGTTGGCGTCATAGCCGCCGTTGGTCGGGGCACCCCAGGAATTGGTGTGCACGCGTGCGCCGTCATCGCGATAGGGCGGCGTGAAGAGGTCATGCAGGTCGGCCGGCAGACCGCCGAGGCCGCCGTTCCCGTCGAGCACCGATTGAAAAACGAGCCGAGCCTTCGGCGCAGTGCCCTGGATCACCGTTCCGTCCGTCATCACACCGTCGCCAAGAACCGAGCCGGCAACATGGGTGCCATGTCCGTCAGGATCGCTCGCGTCGCCCGCGCGACCGAGGGGGTACAGCTTGAGCACCCGCCCAGTAAAGGCGGGATGGACGTCGCCGGCGGTGCCTGTGTCCAGACCGGTATCCGCGATCGCAACGATCTGACCTTCACCGGCCAGGCCGCCCGCGTTCTCCGCCTCGTTGGCCCTGAGAATGCCGCGCGCGATGTTGTTCGCCAACTTTGGAGCGACATACGGCTCGATGTGCCGCACTTCGTCGGTCGTGGCAATATCTTTGAGCCGCCTTCGCTCGACGGTGAGCCTGATTTTGTTCCGGCCCACCTCCATCGCGGCGGGGTTTAGCCCGGCGGCAGCGGCGATTTTGTTTCGCACGGAG
>WNFG01002474.1_pt1 | contig 15471 bp, 13 predicted proteins | sample 5400431 | NCBI WGS metagenome assembly WNFG01 (sample SAMN13153346, study PRJNA577476) | soil metagenome | isolation source: 120 cm saprolite under Douglas fir tree site 2 hole 3 replicate 2 | place: USA:California | collected 2015-04-18 | reverse complement strand
GAAGCCGAGCGCGATCTGGCTGGGCGCAAGGCGGACCGTTTTGACGGCGGCGAAGCCTTACTGGAGATCGGCTTGGTGATCTGCTCCATCACGCTTCTGACGAAACGCAAGCTATTCTGGTTTGGCGGCATGCTCGTCGGCGCCGTCGGTGTTGCCGTTGCGCTCACGGGTTTCTTGCTGCATTGAGCTAAGCACGAGCCGGAGGTTGAGATCCCCGGAGCGTCGCAATTTCCTTTGTCAGAAGATCCAGGCGATCGAGAAGTTGCTTGTGGCGCACGTCTTCGGTGCCCGGTTTTTTCCCGACAAACGTGAGCGTGCCGCCAGGCTCGAGAATGCACTGGTTGACTTCTGAGAGCGATTCGAATCCCTGCTTCCTCGCCGCGGCTTCGAGCTGCGGCATGGTAATAAACTCGCTCTTCAGATGTTGAGTGCTCACCTTGCCATTCTCGATCAAAGACTCAGCCTTCCCTTCGACAAGCTGGTCAAGTTTCTCATGGCGATACAGGAAACGAACAACCAGGTAGTTCGTGACGAGCAGCGAAATTGCTCCGACGATTCCCCCAAGTACGCTGTTGTCTTCTCCGATGATGGCGTTCTGCACCGTATTCGATAGTGTCAGCAGGACAACCAGGTCAAAGGGGTTGAGCTGAACCAGCTCGCGCTTCCCGAAAAGCCTCAAGCTCACCACCAAAAACGCATAGACGAAGACCGGCCGAAGGATTTTCTCCAACAAGGGGAGTCCCATGACAAACATGTCTCTCCAGATGTCGTGCATTGCAGAATCACCTCCTGATTTTTCCGCGTGTGCTGCCGTTATCCTAGGCCGGAGCGGCGCAGCACGGGCAATTGAACTAAATGGTACCTGATGCGAAGGACATTCCTGTCCCTTCGTACAGTCATCGTTTCGCGGCACAACTCAAGGCGGCCGCTCCGAATCCGGCGAACCTTTCGTATCATTGAAACATTAGCTTCCCTCGGTTCCAAGGCTCGACGTAGAACGATCATGTTCGGCGGAGGACGCAGGTCTCACCCTGCCCGCGGTGCTCGATGCGCAGGCCGGTTTTTGCGGAGCGGCGACTATATGGCGCATCAAGTATCTTCCCTGTCAGGCATGCCCATCGGCCCGGAGCAACTTCCCGCGCTGCTAGATTCTGTTCGTGAGCTCATCACAATTTTAGGCTCGGACGGGCTGATCCAATTTGCAAGCTCGAGCTTTGCCCGTGATCTGGGGCACCGCGCCGAAGACCTCGTTGGAACATCGTTCTCTTCCTTGATTCACGCCAACGACACCGCTCGTGCTGGCCAGTGCCTCCGTGAAATTGCCGTTAGCGGAGGTGGGACGGTCAGTTTTCGTTGCCGGCTGCAAAGCAAGGATGGCATCTGGCGCTGGTTCGACGCTTCAGCGACAGATCACACAAGCAATCCTGTCATTGAAGGGATCATTCTCAGCTGCCGGGACGTGACCGATCTGCAGCGTATGGAAGCCGAGCGCCAGGTCATCTCCGAAGTTGTGCACGCCCTCAACGAAACGGCAAACCTCGATGAGTTGCTCGACGGCATCCACAGAGCGCTGAAAAAGGTATTGTGTGCGGAGAATTGCTTCGTCGCACTCCACAATCCCGAAACGGATATGTTTTCGTTTCCGTTTTTTGCAGATCAAGTGGACGTTGCGCCTCCCCCACAGAAAGTTGGCCGCAGCTGCACAGCTTTCGTTTTCCGTACGGGCTCGGCGATGTTGATTCCGCAAAGCGAGTTTGACCGGCTTGCGGCGCAAGGAAAAGTCGAGCTCGTCGGCTCGCCGTCGCCCGCATGGCTTGGCGTCCCGCTCAAGACTCCGAAGGCCACGATCGGCGTGCTGGTAGTTCAGCACTACGAGAACGAAAACGCATATGACACCCGGGACATGGAATTCCTGAGTTCGGTTGGCGGGCATATCGCTCTTGCAATCGAACGCCGCCGCGCCGAGGACGCTCTCCGCAAAAATGAAGAAATGTTTCGCCTGCTGTTCAGCAATAATCCGCTTCCTACGTGGGTGCTCGACCGGGAGACGCTGCGCTTTCTGGAAGTGAACGACGCTGCCGTGCAGCAGTACGGGTATTCACGTGATGAATTCAGGAACATGAGTCTCCTCGACGTGGACCATGGAGAAGAAAAAGAAAAGCGGATCGAACATTTCCGGCAGTGGAGCGGAGGCGGGCGCTATCACGGCAATTGGAAGCACCGGAAGAAGGACGGTGGAATCCTCGAGGTCGAGAGCGTTTCCCACGAATTGAACTACGCGGGGCAGCGCGTACGGCTGGTCGTGGCGCAGGACGTCAGCGCGCGGCATCTGCTCGAACAGCAATTTCGCCAGGCGCAAAAAATGGAAGCGGTGGGCCGCTTGGCCGGTGGGGTAGCGCACGATTTCAATAATCTCCTCATGGTGATTAAGGGGCACACCGAGTTGCTGCGCAATGCGATATCGCCCACGGATCAGTTTGCGAAGAAAATCGAGCAAATTGAGCGCGCTGCCGATCGTGCCACCTCTCTGACCCGTCAGCTTCTCGCATTCAGCCGCATGCAAGTCCTGCAGCCGCGCGTTATGAATCTCAACGAAGTCGTGGAGGACATGGGCCGTCTACTTCCTCGCTTGATCGGTGAAGATATCGACCTTGAGATCCGTACCGCCAAAAACCTCGGTGCCATCAAAGCCGACGCCAGCCAGATGGAACAGGTCATTATGAATTTGGTCGTGAATGCCCGCGATGCCATGCCAAACGGCGGCCGGCTTCTGATTGAGACTTCGAACGAAGACTTGGACAGCGCCTACAACGCCGTGCATCCAGTTGTCCGGCAAGGAAGTTACATTCTTCTCGCAGTTTCCGACAACGGCATGGGAATGGATGCAGAGACACAAGCGCACATTTTTGAGCCCTTCTTCACGACGAAACCGCAAGGGAAAGGCACCGGCCTCGGCTTGGCCACGGTTTATGGCGTCGTTAAGCAGAGCGGCGGATTCGTCTGGGTCTACAGCGAATTGGGCAAAGGGACCTCCTTCAAGATCTACCTGCCACGCGTGGACCAGCCAGTTGTAAAAAGCGGATCAACCCAGTTTGTTTCGGAAGTTCCGCGAGGGACGGAAACCATCTTGCTTGCCGAGGATGAACAGGATGTCCGTGAAGTTGCAAAAGAATTTCTGGAATCGGGCGGCTACATCGTCATTGAAGCGCGCGACGGCGCGGAAGCGCTCCAGCTAGAAGAAACGCATGAGGGCGCGATAGGACTGCTCATCACGGACATGGTCATGCCCGGCATGAACGGCCAGGAGTTGGCGGGACGCCTGCAGCAGAAACGCGCGGGGCTGCAGACGTTATACATGTCCGGCTATAGCGAACGCGCCGCCGCAGAATCGGCTCAGGGAGATTCTTCCATCCGCTTGCTGACAAAACCCTTCAGCCGTTCGGCGCTGCTCCGCACGGTGCACGAAATTCTGAATCCGGCCTGAACGATTCCCCTGGGGTTGGCGCGCAATTCCTTCGATCTGCTAGTGAATCCTCGGATGTCTCTTGTGCCAGTCGGTATGCTGCTGAAAAGCGCGCGCAGCCTGAATGACCGCGAAATCGTCTCCTGCTCTGGCGACAAATTGTAAGCCGGCGGGAAGATTCTTGTCTGTAAATCCACATGGAACGGATAGCGCAGGAAGGCCGCAGAGGTTACCGATGCCGCCCAGGGGGTCTGGAAAGACCAGATCGGTTTCCAGATTCAAATTCAGGGGTGTCGCTGCGACGGGCTGCGATGCAGTTGCCAGCACGTCAAAGGAATCAAATAAAGTCTCCATCTTCGTTTGCAGGATTTCTCTCACCTTTAGAGCTTGCAAGTAGTCCGCAGCGGAATATTGTTCGTTGACGTAGCCGGCAATCTGCCCCAGAGGATCTGTCAATTCGCTGACCCGGCCCGAACGAATTAACGAACGGAAAGATGCCGCGCCTTCCGCGGCAATGACGATATTTCCAGCCTCTTCCCAGGGACCGGCAGGCAGAGACGCATCTTTCACGCTCGAAAATGTTTTGCGGAGGACCCTGGCAGCGGCTTCCACGGGCTTCGCAATACCGGGATCGAGCGACTTCCACGCATTCTTAAGCCACCCGATTCGTAATGGACGAGAACGCAACTCTAAGGATGCCGAATACGTGAATGCAGCTCGATCGATCGGCAGCGTGCCGTGGTCTCGCGCGTCATGCCCCGCGATCGCGGCGAAGATGCGGGCGCAATCATCGGCTGACCGCGCCAGCGGTCCGATCTTATCCATCGAAGGAGAGAGTGCCATGGCTCCATAACGGCTGACGCGACCATAAGTCGGCCGCAATCCGCTGACACCACAGAATGCAGAGGGGCAGATGATGGAGCCCCACGTTTCCGTGCCGATGGCAAATGCCGCAAGCCCGGCGGCGACGATCGCCCCTGAACCGGAAGATGATCCGCAAGTCCAGCACGTGGTGTCCCATGGATTCTTGGCTTCGCCTTGCAAAGATGCCGACGCAAAGCGATATCCCATTCCGCCGGCGAGCTCGATCATCGCGGCCTTGCCGATCATCACGGCGCCCACGCGGTTCAGATGCTCGATGACTGTGGCGTCATAATTGAAAACCTGGCTGGCGTAGGGCTTCGCGCCCCAGGCGGTCGGAAGGCCTTTTACCGAAAGCAAATCTTTGACGGCGTAAGGGATGCCATGAAGCGGGCCGCGATAGTGGCCGCGTTGAATCTCTTTTTCCGCTGCCTTTGCCTGAGTGAGCGCGATCTCTGGAGTCAGCCGCGCATAGGCATTGAAGCGCGGGCCCAACTTCTGGCTACGGTCCAGATACGCCTGAGTCAATTCCACGGGAGAAAGTTTCTTGGATTCGATGCGTCTTGCGAGCTCGCTGACGGTGAGATAGAACAGTTCTTCCCCGGGCATTCGGCTCGCTCCTCAGGATTTCTTCGGCGCAGTCGCTGGTTTGGGCGAAGCAGTGATCGGCGAAGGCTTCTTTTCGCGTTCCATCAGCGGCCTCAGATACAGCGCCGGTCCGTCCCCGTTTTCCACCCGGTAGGCACGCAGGCGATCGAGCATAGGCTGCGCTTCCTTGCACAATCTCCGCACATCTGCTTTCTGGGCATCAGAAAACCGGCCCCCGTATTCGCCGAGAATGGCCTGGATACGTGATTCGACCTCAGCCTGACTTTCCGGCGAAAGGTTTGCAGAGACCGGTTGCTGCTGCGGCATAGCCGGCAAGACGTCACTGCCCAGCAGATTTGCGGGCGCCAGCGTAGCAGCAGAGACCATGGCCGCTCGTCGCGCAAATTCGCGGCGGGATATTGCATGGTCCTTCCCATCGCCCATCAAAGCCCTCCTTTGCGATCAAGAACAGTCTGCAAGGCGCAAAGCGAGGCTACTGAATCCGCATGGCAGCGTCAACTGGCCGGTGGGATAGGAGATAGGCGAAAGCGAAACTGCCCCCTGTGAAACGTTTGTTTCTCCTTAGGCGTACTAATGAACTATTTGTTTCTAAGGAGCTTTTGGAAACTGCCCCTCCACTACCACGCTGTCGGGGCTTCGTAGCGGTAGTAGTAGTATGCAATCACTGTGGCAGGCCGATGCGGCGCGTGCTTCGCGCTGAAAGCGTTCGAGCGCCTGGTGATCCGTCGCGAGCGACTCCTGTAGGAACTTGAGGGCCACGAACCGGCCGAGCTTGGTTGTCCTCGGCTTTATACACTACGCCCGTCCCGCAGCCCCCCAGCTTTTCCAGGATGCGATAATGTGAGACAGTCTTACCGATCAATTCGCTGCGTCTGCCACTACCTGCTGCCTTCTGCTTCTTTTACGGTGCTTCCCAGTCGAGGGCGACAATATCCTGGCTCCCAGTGTCTTTGAGCAATAACGGCGAATCATCCGGCGCAAGACCGAGCCACTGGCCCCAGTAACCCGTCATCTGGAACCCCTTCAGGTTGACCACCTGTTCTACCTTTCGGTCACGGATTCCTATCCGAAACACTCCCGCGGCGGGCTGATACTGCAGGAAATTGACATAGTGCCCGTCTTGAGACCAACAGGGATACCCGGCTGGCGTGTTAGTCAGGACCGCCCACTTCTGGGTCTTGAAATCGAACAGCCTCAAGCCCAGCGAATCGGCCGGCAAGCCCACCATGTACCGCCCATCCGGCGACCAACGAGGAGAGAACAGTTTGTCGGAGCCGGGGAGCGTAGACACCTGGCGCGTCTTCAGGTCAAAGATGTGAATGGCATCCGCGGCAGCGGATATCCCGCCAAAAGCGACAGAATTGCCATCCGGCGCCCAGAACGGATCGGCCTGAGATTGAGGGCCGCCGGGCATCATCGCCTGCGGCGTGCCACCATCGGCCGAAACGATATAGATCCGCGACGGTTTGCCGGTCTGGTAGTCAAAGAAAAGAAGCTGTCTCCCGTCCGGCGACCAACGAGGCAGCATGGCATAGAGCGACGGGAAGCTGAGCTGAAGCCGGTCACTCCCATCCACTTTGCTTCGCCATAGTGTCCCCTCGGGATACGAAACGTAGGCTACCCATTGGCCGTCCCGCGAGAAGGCCACGTCCTGCGCCGAGATTCCCGAAAGAAAAGGCTGGAAGGTCTTTGACTTGGCGTCGTAACGCTCGAGTTCTCCGCGCACCAAGCCCGCCACCGCGAAGAGTCTCCTACCATCCTTGCTGGGAAGTGGGGATGTGTAACTGATCGCTCCTGAGGTCACCTGCACCGGATCGTGGCTGACTTTGCGAAGAAAACTTCCCCTCTCGCGCAGTGCCCAGATCTGGTTTTGGGACTGGAAGACGAAGTACGTGCCATCCGGAGTCCAGTTTCCGCAGCATGCGCCATTGGCTTGATCCCAGCCAGGGAGCAACGGGTGAGGGTTCGTGCCGTCGGCAGAGACCTGCCAGAGTGAGCTGGCTCGGGTCTTGGGATCGGCGACGGTGAAGCGTAGCAGGCTTCCATCCGGAGACCATGCCGTCCCGGACGCAGAGCCCAGCAGGGAAGCAAGCTTATGAGATTCCGTGCCGTCGCCATTGGCAAGGTAGAGATCGTCCCCTTTGGCAAAAACGAGCTTCTTCTCATCCGAGGACCACGCTCCATCATGACCAGCCGTATCCGCCAGCCGGCGCGGTGAGCCCCCGAGGACCGGCAAAGCCGAGAGCGGCCCTTCTTCGACGGTGCCAAGCCTGTCCGCCACGAGCAAGTCCGAGCCGTCCGGGGAAACATTCAAAAGGTACAGGTTGGGTGACGAGGCAGCGATGGGCGCAACTTGTCCTCCAGCAACCGATACCTGGGCAAGCGGATAACTCAGGCCAGGAGCCTGCTCTTGCAAGTAGAGGCGCGAGCCATCAGTGCTAACCAAAAACTTGGGACGGGCATCGTGAGTGATTTGGGCATACCCAGAGACTTTGGGCGAAGGCTGAGGAGGCGCAAGCCAGTAGACGAGAGCCGCGACGGCCACTGCGATGGTCGCCAGCCCGCCCAGTAAGGCTTTCTTGTGTCTTCTGGCCAGATGAGCGACTAGAGCTCGGTCGGTCGAGCTGTCTTGTGAGCTCGCGGCTGTCGCGCCGGCTCCGCTGCCTCCCTCGGCGGCAGGCACGGGGCCGAACGATGGCGCTAGGACCCTTGAGCTCCCCGAACTAGTATCGCGCCTCAGACGCCTCAGCTCGGATCGCAGATCGGAGGCGCTTTGGTAGCGCATGTCCCGGTCTTTCTCCAGCGCTTTGTTGATGATCTCCTCGAGCCTCGGCGGCAGGTCTGGATTCAGGCGTACTGGCGGTGTGGACACTTCGCTCAGGATGGCGTGGAAGATGACTGCGGAAGTCCTGCCGGAAAACGCTTGACGTCCCGTGGCCATCTCGTACAGTACTGCGCCAAAGCTGAAGAGGTCAGTGCGCGCGTCGAGTTCTTCGCCGCGTGCTTGCTCCGGCGACATGTAAGCTACCGTGCCGATGGCCACGCCGGGGCTCGTGAGAAGCTCCTCGAGAGTGGCAGTCGGCAGACCTGACGTTCCTACACCCTCTGCCACGCGCTGCGATTGGGGCGTGAGCTTCGCCAACCCGAAGTCGAGGATCTTCGCTTGCCCGCGCGACGTGACGAAAATGTTGGCGGGCTTGATGTCGCGATGGATGATCCCTTTCGAGTGCGCTGTGTCCAGCGCGTCAGCAATCGGGATGGCGATCTCCAACAGCTCGTCTACCTTGAAAGGCTTTCCCGCGATGCGGTGCTTCAGCGTCTGCCCGCCAAGAAACTCCATGGCGATGAAGGGCTGACCTTCGTGCTCGCCGATTTCATGAATCGTGCAGATGTTGGGATGGTTCAGCGCAGCGGCCGCACGGGCTTCCCGCTGGAAACGTTCCAAAGCCTGCCGATCCTTCGACCACTCCTCAGGCAAGAACTTGAGGGCGACAGAGCGACCAAGCGTGGTGTCCTCAGCCTTGTAGACCACACCCATCCCACCGCCACCAAGCTTCTCGATGACGCAATAATGCGAGATGGTCTGGCCAATCATTGCTGGGAAACCGCTCTTGACGAGGCATGTTAGGCTGTGCTCAAGGGCAAGTCAACGTGGGTTTACATGAATCAAACGCGGTTCTGCTTACCAGTTGACTTCCACTTGCCCGATTACCGGACATCAAGTGAAGCAGGACTAGACCCGCGAAGCAGTCCTAGATCAACCCAAGCTTCTTGAGGATGGAAACAAGCTTTTCGCGATTTCTACGATGCGGCCTGCTGCGCCCTGCCCTGGCGCCCATGAGTGCCCTGCGAGACAGTCCACTCACTCTTACAAGAAGAGTCATGGACGCTTTCTTCAACGCAGGCAGTATTATGTTTGTCCATTCATCGCGTCGCGGGTCCGGGTACTCAGTGTAGACATTCTCTGCTGAATGAACGAGTCCGAATTCGACATCTTCCAGGCTGTTGGATTCTTTGCCGATGTACTTGATTTGCTCGACCTGAAGATGCCGTCGCTGCAACAAGCCAATCGTTTGTTTGCCGCCTGGATTTCCTTTTGAGTCGGCGCTCTTTGACTCACCGTGAAACTCGTATTCCAGCACAACGTCAACGTACGTCTTCACCCGTGCAGTGTTCCGGCTGCCGTAATGGCCGACCGTGGTAACGCGGTACCGTTTTCCAGTGTATTGGTCGACCCAGTCAGCCTTTAGCCATTTTCTCGAATCCGATTCATACGGCGCGATCAGGTGAAAGCGTTCCGGATTAACTCCATCTGGGTGTCCCAGCGGGCTTACGTGGCAGGCCATCAAGAAATTGAACGGTTTGATCTGGTCGGGATATTTCTTGCCCTCATTAAGTTGTGCCAGCGGTCGCATAACAGCAGGGCTGCTAATACTCGTGCGCCCGACAGCGGGAAGCCGCTCGAATCCCAAGACTCTAGTCGGCAAGCCGAGCGTCTTGGAAACGATGTTCAACCATATTTGCGAAATCCAATCTCGATTTTCACTCTCTGGGTCGGTTGGATTTAGAAGATGGCCGAGACCATGCTCCGACCATCGGTCGTCGTTGTTGTTTGTTCCATTCCGAAGTAAGGCCGGAGTTCGGTTGCCGTCGTTGAGAAAGAGTGCGTAGCGCTTCGCCGAGATTGGTACGCAATACAGTTGCCGTTGCTTGTGGGTTGTTGGGTCGTAGTTGTCATCTTCGATCTTGAGTACGGACCCTGGTACGGCACGGCGGTCGTACGGGTTGAGAGCGGCAAATCGTTCCGCTATTTCGCCAACTTGCTTCCACGTTAGAGCCCAGACCGCTTGTTGTCCGTCTTTCGTGCGATGCGGCCCGCCTTCGCACAGGACTAGACCTCCCCGCTCCGTTGCGACAATTGCCATCGAGTCGGTGTCTTCCATCGCGTAGGTTCCGCCGAGATCGCAAACGCAACGCTCCAAAAGGGCCACCATGAGGCGCGCCGCGCCGGTGATGAGGGATGCAAGCGGCGGAAAGCAGTATTCGCCCGGTACATCGGGATGGCTCACGCGGCAGTTGAACGGTTCCGCATCGATGCCATGGCAGGTCACCCTCACTTTGTCTTCGGATTCCTTGCGATTCATTTCGGCGTAAATGCCGTAGCTTGTGGTGTTCGCAAGGACTTTCAGGGCTTTATCAAGTCTTTCCTGTTCAATTGAATAGAGATTGCCACGCGACGACTGGCGTTTGCGTTCCTCGATCACGGCCTTAAAGAAATCCTGCCTTTTAGGATCAATCTTTATTGCTCTGCGCAGCTTGGTTGGTTTGAGCCCGGACAACATGCCGCGCGGCTTGATACGAAACGCATCGACAATTTTTGGAATGTGACCAGTCAGAAGTACGGACGCAGTAACATCTGGAAGCGAAAACCATAGACTTGCGTCCCGGCACAGGGAATGGCCCAGCCCCGATACAAGGCCTTGAGTCGATTCATCACCCGCCCGAGATCCTTGGTGATCGTCAAATAACTACGGGACAATTCCTTCAACATGCGCAGGCCATGTTCTCCGTGATACACCGAACTGAGCTTGCTCATGTACAACAGTTCGGCCAGCTTGCGTGCGTCGATGCGGTCGCTCTTGCTGCCTTCTTTCAGCAAGGCATTCTTTCGCGGATTACACACTACGAGTTCCGTCACGTGCGGCCCTGCAGAATGGTGCTCGCTTTGGTCTCGATGACGCATTCCATCACCACCTTGCCGGCGAAATTCAGAACCACGATCGAAATGCTTTCCTTATGCACGTCCAAGCCGATATATTTAGTGCTAGTCATAGAGGGTGTTCCTTTCTTGTAGGGAATGAGCCAAGCACTCAAAACCTACTCCAAAGGGGCGCCCTTTTATAATGTGTGGTTTTGAGCAATTCCACTTTACCGGTAAGCGTTTACCAGATGGACTTGGTCGCTTGCTCTGTCCCTTTCAGGGTGGGGCCTGTCCGTAAACTGACCCTCTGTACAGATGACACCTAGCCGCGTGAGGGCTAGCCTGCCTTATGGGGGATTCTCCAAGATATAGACCGCGCAGCGCTTATGCGCAGCCCGGCGAGATCGATACTTCGCTAGTCGAAGCGGAATCGCTGCGGCCCCGCCCTGCTGCGAAACCGAACCCGAACCGTCCGGCGCTCACCCCGCTCTCGAGCATTCCCGAATCAAGGCCCACCGCCCCTCGGCCCGTCGCCGAGTGGGAACGCAAGAGTCTTGAATCAGTGCACGCTGCTGAATCCAGGCCATCGCCGCTGCGTCCGAACCCGCCGACAGATCCATTTCACAAGGGCCTCGCTCCGGCCGGGAACGTGGAACCGAGCCGCAAGGGCCTCGTCCCCGCACCGGGAGTTGTCGAAGGAAAACCAGCTACGTTTCACCTGGGCATCGATTCAGGTCTCAGCCGCGGGAACCCCGCGCTACAAAGAGGCTTGGCGCCTTCGCCCGGAATTGCCTCGACACCTTCGGTCCCACTGCGGCCGGTCCATATCCACACGCCGATCTTCGAAAGAAAACCTGCTCCGCCGCCTCCCCCGCGCCCGGAGCTGAAACCGGTCATCGAAAACCCGGAGCCAGTGAAAATCCCCACGCTCTCCACGCCCAGGAGCCCGCTAGTGCGGCGGGGCGTTTCTGCTCGCTTGGAGCTTTTGCCCGACGCCAAGCCGCGCTGGAACCAGCTCGGCCTAAGCGCCGCGGGACAATTGGTGATCTTGGGCCTCGCGCTTCTCAGTCCGATGATCTTTCCGCAGACGATGAAGACGGCGCTCAAATTTGATGTGATCGAGCTGATGCAGCCGGTGACCGAAATTCCCGTGGCGCCCGAAACGCCGCGACCGAAGCCAAAACCCAAGCCCAAAGTCGAGCCCAAGGCGCCGGAGCTGAAGCCGGAAGTGCCCGAGTCTCCTCCCCTAGTGCCGCAGCTGAGCCCCAAGCAGCCGCACGCCTTTCTGATTCTCAAACCGCTAGTGCCCAAGGCGCACACGGTGGAGGTGAAGCCCCTCGAGCTGAAGCAAAATCTGAAGCAATCCGAGATTGTGCTGTCGTCGAACGGTCCAAAAGCTCCCAAGGAAGAAGTGAAGCCCAATCCGGGTGCCGGCAATCCTGCGCCTGGCACAGTGAGTGCCGCGTTGAGCAAAGTGCAGACCGGCGGCTTTGGAGACCCAAACGGAATCGCGGGACCAGGAAATCCGAACCGCCGCGGCAACATCAACCAGGCCGGCTCGCCCGGTTTGCCCGGAGGTCCCGGCTATGGCAACGGCACCGCAGGCGCGCAAGGCCTGCGCGGCACGGTGGCTTCGGATGGCTCCGGGGGTGGCCGCGGCGCTGCCACAAGCGCGTTGGCCAGTGTGGTTATTCTGTACAAGCCAAATCCCGTCTTTTCCGCCGAAGGGCGTGAGCGCAGAATCCAGGGCGACGTGGTGCTGGAGGTGATCTTCCTCGCCTCAGGCCAGTTGAAAGTGACCCGCGTGGTGAGCGGTCTCGGCTTCGGTATGGACGACGAAGCGATTCATGCCGTGCAGCGGATTCGGTTCACGCCCGCAATGCGCGATGGAAAGCCCGTCGATCTTCCCGGCCGCGTCCGCATCGAGTTCCGCCTCGTGTTCGCGGAACGAGAGTAGAGTAACTATTGAGGTACAATTGGGAGAAGAAAACCACAGCGAACAGCACCGCACAAGTCTTAAGGAATGCTAACCTCAAGGCATTGCCTCAGGGATGTTGCTCCAAAAACGGCGTCAGAAGCCGAGTCACGATGAGCGATTCCATACCACAAACCGCGCACAGTGCCTTATCGGACATGTGCTTTTGACTTACTCTGACCTATTCGCTTGGCGCGCGGTCGCACGTAGTGGAACCGGATTAAATAAATATTCTCACCTCGACCGTGTTTCGCGACGTTGAGCAGGTCCAAAACGCCAAGGAATCCAGACTCGCGCGCCAGTTCAGGAGTGATATCTGGAAACCCTATCGGTTGAATCGAATCGACCTGAATCTCGCCTTCCTCCATACGGTACCGCGCACCTACTCTGACGTGGGGACGCGTCCAGATTCGCACACTGCAAGTGATTTCTCCGCGACGTACTCCCTCGCGAAGTCGTTTAGTGAACGTCATGATGAGAGTTTACGAAAATACTTCACCGTTGGCTAAGTCCCGATTAGTCGTGCGGACATGTGGTTTTGGGGCGATTCTACTTCTCCGGTTTCCGCGTTTACCAGGACCTAAGGGCAAAAGTTCATTTTGGTTTGCGTTTTCTTGCACGAAGTTTCAAAAACTCTGGCTCGACCCAAACACTATTTAACCGTTTCGGATGAAATTCTACGTTTCCATATCTGTCGAATCCTTGAACCGTGTAGACCTTTCCAAGCATGCTTCTGAATAGTTTCTCAGTGCCCAGTTCATCCTTTACGCCGGGCGCAAACGTCACGGGCGACATGCCGACAACCTTCACTTTGTCTCCAATCCGAAACTTCCTGTTCATCGCTAGGTACTGTATCCAACTTTTCCGGTTAGCGTTAACCGGGAGTTGGCGACAACGGTGTGTTACTTGTAGAGTTCTTTCCAACATTGGAGTGCTTCTTGGGATACTCGGCGGGCAGGAACTAACACTTTCCCCACGGAGGACTTAGAACACAAAATCATGATGAAGGTACATGCAAGTGTTCTTCTAATCTGCAGTGTTTCTAACCTGCTCGCTGAACAAGGTCTTACAAACGAGCACAGTACCTTGCACCGCAGCTATCGTGAGGGAGAAAAGTTGACCTACCACATGAAGGGCAGCAACGAGCGCTGGCAATATGAGATCGAGGCGAACGGGATTGTGAAATAGGACTCCGCTGGCAAGTATTTTGAAGAGTACCGCTGGTCAAACCTGATTTCTGCCAATCAGAAAGTCCCACTTCCCCCGGCAAGCCTGGATTTTCGCCAGCGACTTGCGCTCGATCCCAATCAAAATCCCGCAGTGCCCAACCTTAGCCGGGTTGACGCACATCTCATCGGTCCAATTACGGATTTGATGACCTTCTACGCCGATTTGTGGCTGGCCGAAAAGACTGGGAAGCTTACTCATGTCGGAGATCATTTCTATTTCAAACACAGCATGACTAACTCATGGGCAGATGGCAACTACGTCCTGATCGGGGAAGACTCGATTGATTTCGACCTCACCTTCAAGGCTGTCAACCGATCCGAGAACACAGCCACCCTCCTCATCCGTCACGTGCCACCCGAAAAGCCGGAAGTCCGACTGCCAGCAGACTGGATGCGCAAGCCAGTAGCGGATACGGCGAACAACTGGGTCCAGGTCCAGAAAGTGGATAACGGAAAATATCTGGCCGCAGTCGGCAAGGAAACCTTCGACGTTGAAATAAAGATGAGCTTGACCGACGGGAAGATCCTGGCAGGTAGCATAAACAATCCAGTGGAAACCATCGAGCGCGAATGCGAGGATGCCGCGCTGACCACTTGTGGTGATCCCAAGCATCATTCCATTAGAAGGCAAATTGAGGTCGATTTGAAACCATAGCAACAATGTCGAGATTGATCATCATCCAGCTTCGTTCGACGGACCGCGGCATTGAGAAGCCGAATCTGCTGGGAATTGGTGCTAGTGCTTGGTAAATCGCATAATCGGAAACTTGATTTCACTTGTCCGATTTCCGCGTCAGGCGTTGGGATTGCAATCGAACTTCATTCAAAGAAGTTTGCGCCCCTTATTTCTCGGTCTCTCTGAAAGTGTGGATTTGTCCAATAGAAATTTGCACAAAGCAAGGAAAGCAGTCAATTTGCGTTTCTCAGGGTTGTAGGACGGCGCACACCATCGCTGAACAACATGGTATTTGCCTTGTGAAACGCCTTCAATAATCCATTCGTCGCCATCATGCCCGTAGATGTCGTTTTCCGTGGACGACTGGAAAAAGTTGAGATTCTGAATTAGGACGCCGAGCGTTTTTGAATCGTCCGCACTTAATTGGATGTTCTTTGCCTCGATCAATTTGCCGGGGTCATATCCTGCCTGCCCGTCTAATCGGCGAGCCGACAGGCTGTATAGGTCACCATGCCTTTGGACCCTAACGACAATAGAATTTCCCCACGTAGGAAGAATCATCATGCGGTAGACGTCAGCGTTGACGTCCTTGACGAGCGCGGGCAGCCGGGGCTCCTTCATTCGTTCCAAGGACTTCCCATACCACTCGGACTCGAATGCCGTCAGACCTTCACTTCCCGCCTTTGTTTTGATTGGAAAATATGAACCGTCGGCAAGCGCGAACGTCGTAGCACAACAAAGGAGCGAAACTAAAAGGATCGTCTTCATTGGATTCGCTCACCTCAACGTCAGGCTGAAATCTAACACAATTTTATGCAAGTGCCTTCCATGAGAAGGCCGGTGAGTGTCAAGTCGGTTTTTCTTTTCCTCCCTAGTGGAGATTTTTGCGGTTGAGCCGAGCCGCCTCTGTCGCCACCCTTCCATCCGCACTCTTTGTTGAGCGATTGTCGCTCGGTG
>WNFG01005360.1_pt1 | contig 15472 bp, 12 predicted proteins | sample 5400431 | NCBI WGS metagenome assembly WNFG01 (sample SAMN13153346, study PRJNA577476) | soil metagenome | isolation source: 120 cm saprolite under Douglas fir tree site 2 hole 3 replicate 2 | place: USA:California | collected 2015-04-18 | reverse complement strand
CGAATGATGAAATCCCCTGGTTCAAAGTGGACCTGATTTACCACCTGAGTGCGGGACAGATTGATAGAGGATAGTTCGGGTGGGAAGATGAGATCAAGGCCCCAGTCCAGCCCAACACGTATCCTGCGATCCCAGCCTGGCAGCTTCATCAGGTAGACATTGCGCCACATCAGCCAGGCGATAAAGCCCGAAAGTTTTATGCCACCAGCTAATTCGGCCACTCCTGCCCTGTGTCCCACCAGGCAAAGCTGGCCGAGTCCCGGAAAAGCAAATGGTATCTGTTGCTGGTGCTGTCCACGTATCACCGCCGCCAGATTATCAGCCAGGCGCTTGCCCTGCCGCAGCGCATATTGTGCCGTTGGTGGCGAAAACTCGCCGTTAGCTGCTGTGTTAGGCACCCCGGCGTTGTCGCCTAAGGCCCAGATACCTGGCATACCCGGCACGCTCATAAATTGATCGGTAAGAATGCGCTCTTTCTCGCGAGGCAGCCCCAGCGGAGCCAGCACAGGATTAATTGCCGCGCCAACCGTAACTATGAGGGTGTGGGTAGGAATACGCTCGCCCGTATCTAGAATTGCTTCGTGGGGTGTGGCAGCAGCAATGCGGGTTTGTAGCCGCACGTCCACACCACGCTGCCGCAATTTGTTGAGCGCAAAATTGGCCAGTCCTGGCCCCATTTCCGGGAGAATGCGGTCGCGGCTATGCAAAAGAATTACTTTTATACTCTCCCTGGTGAGTGAAGGGTAGCTTTTGGAGACCCCGTGTACGAGGTCGTTTAACTCCCCGATTGTTTCGACTCCGCTGTAGCCGGCTCCGGCCACCACGAACGTCAAAAGCTCCTGGCGGATGCGCGGGTCGGTCTCCACATCGGCGGCTTCCAGCATAGAGATGACGTGGTTGCGCAGGTGAAGAGCGTCGCCCAGGCTTTTCATTGTTTTGCCATGCTGCACAAGGCCGGGCAACGAGGCAAGATTGATGGTATTGCCGAGGCCAAGGACGAGGTGATCGTAGGGCAGGCGCACCTCCCGCCCGGTGATGGGAGAAGCGGTGGTTACGACCTGTCGTTGGAGATCAATATCAATCACCTCTTCAGCGCGAAAAGGGATGCCTGGTATCATGCGGCGAATGGGATTGAGGATGTGGAGCGTCTCAATTGAGCCGGAGGCTGCTGAAGCCAGCAGGGGCACGAAGACGAAAAAGTTATCGCGGTTGACCAGCGTAATCTCGACACTCGGATCTCTTTTGAAATGGTGTTGGAGGCGTTGCGCCGTTGTAACGCCTCCAAAGCCACCTCCCAGGATCAGCACGCGCATCTTGTCGGTGGATAGTCTCGCCATTTAGTTTACCCGAAAATTGAGCATAGTGTCAGGGCTTACATGGATCTCCGCCCTATCTTCCAGGCGTACCGGTTCACCACTGAGTTGCCTGCCGTTGAGCCAGGTGCCATTTGCCGACCCTAAATCGCGTGCGTAGAGGCCATCGGGCCTGGCGAAAATTTCCAGGTGCTGGCGCGAGACGCGCGCATCGTCGATCTGCATCAGCGGAACATCGGCAATGGAATCCGTACTACGGCGTCCCACTATGATGCGCGGCGCGTTGATCTCAAAGCGCAGGCCCGCAGAAGGCCCCGTCCGCACCAGCAACGCCCCGCGATGGTAGCCCCGGTTGGCAGGTGTGGCCACATACGTCGCGTCGGCATCGGAAGGCGGTGTCGCCACTGCTGGTGCAGGAATTGGTTGAGAAACCGGTCGCTCTGCCACGGCCACGCCCGCTTGTTGCTGTTGGAGTAGCTGTGGTTGCGGTGTACCAAATGGCGACGGTGGTGACACGCTAACCGCCCCATGGCCCAGAATGCGGCTGACATCGTCCGCCTGGAGCAGCTTGAGGCGATCCCGGATCATGCGCGTTTTCAAAATGGTATCGGGATCAGCGTTGACCGAGTCCCTGACTGCCAGACCCTGAAGGGCCCCTAGTTGGGTGAGGCGACGACGCAGCACGACATCTACGTCTTTATACGCTTCAGCCGAAGAGGCCATCAGCGACTTGAAGACCTCGCGGTTGAGCGCCAGGCATTCCACTTCCGTCACCGCCTTGATGGTTGCCGTGCGTTCGGTGCGACCTAACAGGCCTATTTCGCCAAAGTACTGTCCTTCGGCCAATCGGGCGACTTGCATTTCCTGGCCTGTTCGGTTATCCATACGCAAGACATCGACCTGGCCTTTGGTGATGATATAGAACTTGTCCGACGGATCACCCTGGCGAAAAATGATCTGTCCGGCATTGAATTTGACATTCTCTGACTGCGCCGTGGCTGCAATCAGCTGCTCCTCACTCAGTTGCGGCAGAGCTTTAGCCAGCCATTCGTCATAGATGACACGCACCTGCTGGCGGAAAGCCAGCACCATGGGAATCAGTACTAACACGTTGTAGATGAAATGCAGGGGGATGCGGGCTGGTAAAATCGCGTTGATCGGTCCATTCAGGCCCGTCAGACTGCCCAACAACCCATCGTGGCCCATAACTCCATTCTGCGCGGCATACCCGTTCAGAATATGCACGCCAAGGAAGTACCCGCCGTGGTTGTAGAAGTAGTTATTAAACACATAATTGCCGAACAGGTAGCAATGTTCAAGCTGATGGATGGCAGCGGCTACAACAGCCAGCGTCAACCAGATGTTCTTTGTGTTGCGGAAGTGGATTCGTACCACAATACAGGCCACGAGGATCAGACCATCCCACACAAAATGCACCAACTCACGATCCAGTTCCCCAAAGACGCCGTGGGCCAGGCCACAAATTCCGTACCAGCTAAAGCCGAAGCAGCTATACTTCGGATCGTAAATAAAGATGAACTGGAGCATCTGTACGACATGTTCCCCGACGTGGCCTGCTTGTAGGATCATAATCACGAGGTAAATGGCCATAAATCCATAGTGCTTGCTGGTCCAGAGGATCTTCATCGTAAAGAGCGGGATCCATGGCAAGATCGTCCCCAGGGCAATCGCCCAGAGAGCCCAGTGCAGCCAGATCCCAAATAACTGGAGAAAGTACGAACACAGTGCCGTAATCACCACCGCTCTGAATTGAAGCTCGCGCCCCCTAAGTAACCGACCCACCTGATCGATAGTTGATGCCGCCATAGGTCTACCCTCCTTTCCCTGGAGCAGAGCATGAGCCTCCTACTATTGACAGTTTACACAAAGCCATATTCTGGAGCCTGGTACGTCAGCTTCACTATATATTCAGCATATCCTCGCTTCCCAATTTCGATGGTATCCCCGTGCTCCAGCACCTTCTCTTGTACTTCTCTGCCTTTAAAGAGGAGGGAGTTGATTGATTTGCGCTGAGTAATTTTGTAAGTTGGCTCCTGAGATTCACTATTGAGCCGGCTAAACACCGCGTGATAGCGCGAAATAATCGAAAGCGGCAGGCATAGGTTATTATCAGTCGCCCGACCCAATGTCAGGGTTTCGCCTGTAAGGTCAAATGTCGCGTGGAAGATCTGGTCGGGTGCCGTGGTCACAACCAAGCGCGGGGGCTTGAGCATTACCTTTTTGCGTTGTGGCGGGCTGGGGGCGAGCTGAGTGGCATCGAGATCTACCGCTGGTGCCGCTTTAACCTCAACTCCATTGGCTGGAATTATCGGAATCGGAGTAGCTGGCACAATCAAGGGCTGATCTGTGAGGAGTGTCTCACTGAAATCAGTTTTATGCGGACTCTTGTTGTGGTTGTAGCCTCTGGATGCTCTATTTTTTTCATCCGCTTTTATCGCTTTATAATAAGCAATACAGAGAGCCTGGCAGTTTGGATAGCGATCGGCAGGTTGCTTTGCAAGCACCTTCATAAGTACCTGGTCAAGCGACTGGACAACGGCTGGAGGAACCGAGCGCATAGCGGGCAAACCGGTGAGCGAGCCCATCTGATATAAGAGTACGCCGAGCATATAAATATCGCTAGCTGCGCTAACCAGTCCCTGGCACTGTTCGGGAGCCATATAAGCAACCGTGCCAACTATCGCTGTTTGTTCCGCGAGTGCAACATTTTCAAGCAGTTTGGCCAACCCGAAATCCATCAGCACCAGTTGCCCGTTGGGACGCATCAGCAGATTGGTTGGTTTGACATCACGGTGGACTATGCCATGCTGATGAGCGTAATCCAGGGCTGAACCGATCTGCTCCAGGTAGATCCCAATCTCATCCAGGGTAAACGGCCCTTGCTTCATGCGAGCGGCCAAAGTATCCCCACTTATATATGGCATCACTAGATAGGGAGCACCTTTGGCGACCCCAAAATCGTAGATCTGGAGGACGTTCGGATGATCCAGTGAAGCAATAGCCCGGGCCTCGATGCGGAAACGAGTCAAAAGCTCTTTGTCCTTGGCCCAGCCTGGTTCCAGTACCTTGAGTGCAACCTGGCGGCCCAGTTCCAGGTCAGTGGCTAAGAAGACTTTCGCGAAACCACCTTCCCCAATCAATTTGTCCAGGCGATAGCGATTATTAAGCGTGCTTCCAAAACTGCTCATGCCTGCACTCTCTTCTTCAAATGGCTCTGATTACATATCGAAATATACATTAGAGTAGAAACAAAATCAAGTGGATTGCTGCAGCCGTTCCCCCTCTGGCCATTACAGTGAAAAGTGCGTTTAACAAAAATATAAGTGAAGATCATGCATTACAAAAACGGCCTGATAAAGGAGCTCTCAAGTATGTACGAAGACATCCTGAAACACGTCGATCTCTTTAGTGGTCTCGAAAAGAAGGACATGCAGGCACTGGCAGCTAGTTGCCAGGAGCGCAAATACAGCGCAGGTACCACGTTGCTCAAACAGGGCGACACAGGAGTGGGACTGTATATCATAACAAGTGGGAAGGTACGTATCACCCAGGCAGTACATCCAGACAAAGCAGAGGAAGAACTGAGGATAGAGGGACCCGGAGGTGTACTGGGCGAGATGGCACTCCTCGATGATTTACCGCGTTCGGCCACTGTCACGGCGATAGAAGATGTAACTGCCTTGATACTACCCGTCTGGGATTTCCGTGCAACCATACAAAGCCATCCCGACATCGCCCTCAAACTTCTGGCCGTACTCAGTCGCCGCCTGCGCAAGGCCGAAAATCGCCCCCACGACCACTAAAACCTACAAGATGGGGTGAGTATGGTGTGTGCAGTCCTGGCACTCGAAAAGTGCCAGGACTGCACACACCATACTCACCCCATCTTCTTTCTTTTTTTATTTTTCAGAAGCTGGTTTAGTTTGATTCAGCAGATGTTGTATCTCCTCGAACATCGTCTCGACATCGCCGAAGGAACGATAAACGCTGGCAAAGCGAATATAAGCGATCTTATCCATACGCTGTAAATGCTCCATCACCAGCTCGCCAATGACAATACTTTGCACCTCTTGTCTGCCCAGGCGATACAGCTCCTGCTCAATCTCTTCGACGGCATTTTCAATTTCGCCAACCGGCAATGGACGCTTCTCGCACGCTTTGCGGATACCTACATAGAGTTTTTGCCGATCAAAATCTTCTCGACGTTGGTCGCGCTTAATCACCATCAGGTGAAATTTCTCCACCCGCTCGTAGGTGCTGAATCGCCCCTTACACTGCTCGCATTCGCGCCTGCGATGAATAGCATCACCAATATCACGCGAATCTTTGACTCGCGATTCAGTGCCGCCACACAATGGACATTTCATGATGAATACCCCGTTAGAATATGTTAATAGAGCTATTCTATCACACACTCAAAGAGGGAATTTCATTAAATCATTGCTGCAGTAACTTCGTTCGCGGCAATTGCGACAGGCGCACCGGCGTTACTCTGCATGGTTGGGATAGTTCCCGTACTGGTAGGATGGACTTTTCCAATATAGCCGGAACGCAGGCGCGACCCTTCACGCCAATAGGCATACCAGTACGGTCCATGCCCCTGACCATCACGGCAAGTACTGCATGAATGTTTTCCACATTTGCGGTACTGTAATTGATAGGTGATATGTTGATCGCTCGGTAGCTGAATCATAAGCCACTTACCCTTCCACAATATGATACAAAAAACTACAATTGTTCTTGTCAATGCTACAATCAGCATACCATCAATGGATGAACATTTTATGAATATGTACCGCGCAATGATTACAAGTTGTTCATCATAAAAGCAAGTATACCATGGAAATTAATATGCTTGTCTGACAGCTTTTTCATAGTTTTACCCATTTATGCCACGGTGTATCACCCTTCACATGTTTTGGGTATTTGTGATGTGAGCGAGAGGTCATCTATCCTCTCAACGTGCTATAATTACAACGTACCCAGACATGACCCATTCTACCCTGGTTTAGAAGATAGTTGTTTTGTGAGTTTGTTTTGTGTGTTGTTGGTTCGGAAAGAGAGGTTAAACTATGCAAATCATCATCAATGGTAAGCATATGGAGGTCACGCCACGGTTACGCCAGCACATTGAGCGAAAAGTGCAGCGACTTGCCCGCTTCGTCGATGCGGAAGCTCGTGTAGAGGTTACAGTCGCGGAGGAGCAGACACGCAGTACACGCGACCGTTTTTCAGTGCAACTAGCACTCGCCAGTGCCGCTCATCCCATTCGGAGCGAGGTCAGGGCGGTCAACGCAAACATGGCTCTTGATCTGGTGCTGGATAAAGTTATTACCCAGCTGGGTCGTCAGAAAGACCGGCACACCTCCACCATGCGGCGGCGTACTTCGCCCATGAAAATTCTTTCTCTCTCTCGTTCTGGTAGCCTCTCGCCCCTGGAGGAGGCAGAAGAAACTCCGGATCATGAGGGCCACAAAGATGGTGCCTCTTCCCTCGATAAAGCACGCAACGAAGAGATCTGGTCAAAGGTGGTCGAGATCCGCCGTGTTCCTACAAAACCGATGGACGACCAGGAGGTCATCGCGCAAATGGAGTTGTTAGGGCTTTCCTTCCTTCCCTTCTATAACGAAGCCACCGATAAGGTGAATGTGATGTACCGCTTGAGTAAAGGAGGCTACGGCCTGCTCATTCCAGAATTACAATAATGGTATCCCAGCAAGCAAGCATGACGCGGGTGTTTTTGCAAAAACACCCGCGTCATGCTTGCTTGCTGGGATACCATTACTTTAGAACGTGATCTCGAATTGCCAGGGACCTGGGGTGGGATCATCAAATTGTCCAAGCGGGTCGGCTGCTCTTACCGTCAATGTATGGGCGTCAGCCGAAGGCAGAGGGCGGAAACGCGCGTTTCCCTGGTAAATCGCCTGGTTGGGGTTGCTCACCAGTTCCGGGCGGGCTAACAGCATCCCTCCCCGGTCTCCCGTCCACTGCGCCCCCGTATTGTCCTTGACCAGGAATATCATACGTGGAACGAAGGCAAACCCCGCCATAAATGGTGGCCGGATCCACAGGTAGTGCAGTTCAAAATGCTTCTCGTAGAATTGCAACTGGTGCAACATCAACACCATCCCCTGCTGCTTCTGCTCAAGTTCCACCGTCACGCTGCGCACCGGCTTGCGAGGAGACATCTGGGTACCCTGTTCAAGCTCCTGGGGAGCCGCAACCACTACGGGTGGACGTGAGGCCAACTCCAGGGCCCTGGCCGAGAAAGGTGCCGTATCATGAAGAATCTCATCACACAATTGTAAGCAAGCATCGCAAATGTAGGCCGCGCCTGGGCCGGCTACCATACGACGGACCTCTGGTGGGCGGCGACCACAGAAAGAACAGCGAGCCAGTGATCGGTCAAAACTCATGTCTCTTCTAATCCTCGTTGTTGGAAAGTCAACTCCCTTTTCAGACGCTGTATCTCTTCAATGCGGCAATCGCCGCGTTCTGTAATCCCATACGTTCAAGCAGAGAAGCATGTGCCTCCCATTCCAATCTATCATCTAGAGGCGTCAGAACTGCCAGCGGGTCAAACTCAGGTATATCGTTGCCTCCAAACTCAGACTCTGAAGAGCTTGGCCCGTTTGTCCATTCGCCCATCTCATTTCCATTACTATGCATTGACCAATTATTCGTACCATTCGTCCCATACGAGCGACTCAATGCCAGCTCAATCAAATAATCGGCAAAATGCGGATTCTTGGGCAGGAGCGAACCATGCATGTACGTCCCAAAAGTGTTACGGTAGACCGCCCCTTCAGTAGCATCTTCCGCATTATTGCCGTGTCCCTGGAGTACTTTTCCCAATGGTTTGGCGGTACCCAGATAAGTACGTCCACCATGATTCTCGAAGCCAACCAGCGTACTGCCATTCCAGTTGATGGCAATATCTCCGATACACCGAGCCACGCGAGGACCCCTATGAATCGTCCAGGCGTCAAACACCCCTAACCCCCGCATATCTGGCCCGCTCGCCGGACGATAATAGTGAGCCAGCAACTGATAGCCGCCGCAGACGGCCAGTACCGGCATATCGTCCTCAATCGCGGCCCACAGCCCAATCCCTTTGATCTCGTACAAATCTTGAGCTACCGGGGCCTGTTCTTTGTCCTGCCCTCCGCCAATAAACAGCATATCATACTCATCGGGAGCCAGTGCATCGCCGATGCCCAGGTGTACAACGCGCAAGTTGATGCCGCGCTGTTGGCACCGCTCTCTCAGCACCAGGATGTTGCCACGGTCTCCATACAGATTTAACTGGTCAGGATACAAATGTCCCAGCGTTAAAGTCAGGCGTGGCGCAGTAATCGCATCTTTCAACTGTCACTTCCCTCCCAATAGTGAGGCGTCAGACCGCGCCGCTCCAGCTCGCGCTGTATTTCTAATAAGCCAGTATACGTTGGTACCACGAACAAGGTTTCACCGGCAGGTGTCTGCCGCACCGCCACATCAAGTGCTTCGGCAATACCATAGTGACGTGGCAACGTTATACTCGACGCCTGTTCCAGCGTTTCTTCTGTGACCACCATAGTCCTATTCTTTGTCGCTCGTTTATTACGGTTATTCAACGTCGACCTGTGTTTTGTTGCTCGCAAAGGAGCGGTAGTCACCGTTGTCATATTCTGTTGAGCCACTCCCGCGTACTTTAAGCGTAAAGCCAGGTCTAATGCGCGGCTGCCCGCTACCACCAGTGTCCTGGTCTGGCCAACCGCCCGCTCAAAATCCACATCCCAGATCCAGGAAATATCTCGCCCATCGGCAATGTTATCATTAAGGACAAATAAGACATGCCGTTGTGTTCCCTCACCAAAGAGCGTTCGCAGCACCTCATTCAATCCCGTCGGGTTTTTTGCCAGCAGCAGGCGCAATGTACGCCCCTCTATCTGTAAACGTTCGCCGCGCCCAAAAATTGGCTTGAATTGTTCGATGCCTGTCACTATCGGTTCCCAGCCTATGCCCAATGCCTGGGCCACCGTAGCGGCTGCTAGAGCATTATAGATGTTATACAGGCCAGGCAAAGGAATAACCATTTCCTGTTGCTGCGCTGTCGACGAAATTGAACTTGCTATCCTGATACGCATCCGATCAAAGTCATCGGACTGTACCGTTACCGCCCGCACATTGGGCTGGGGTCGCTGTTGTTCGCAATTCGTGCAGCGATAATGCCCCATATGGCTGAAGAAGCGTATTTCATAGGTGTAATCACCCCCGCACCGCGGGCAGGTACGGGTATCAATGACCTGGTGTCGTTCAGGTGCATCCTGCTGCATCGCCAGGTCAAGCGAAGGGTCATCTATGCCGAAATAGAGGATCTGCCCTGCAAATCCATCACCGAGATTGGCGGTGATAGGATCATCGGCGTTCAGCACAAGTATGGTACCGCTTGATAACGTCTTCACTGTCTGCTGCCAGCGAGCCGCCACGCTATCCACCTCGCCATAGCGATCAAGCTGGTCGCGGAAAAGATTGGTGAACACCACTACTCTTGGAGGAACTGCCCGTACCACCTGTGGTAAGACCGCTTCATCCACCTCCAGCACCGAGATAGCCCGTCCTGCGCGGCGCAGGTTTCCACTGGGCAGGGCACGAATGACCAGCGAACTGGCGATCCCGCCCATCAGGTTAGAGCCTTCCCTGTTGCGCCATACGCGCAGGCCAGCGTCTGCCAGGATCGCGGCAATAAAACCGCTGGTTGTCGTCTTGCCGTTGGTGCCCGTGACCATCACGCTTCCATGCTCCAATTGGGTGGCGAGACGACCAACAATACCTGGGTCCAGGCGTTGAGCCACAAGACCAACAATGCTCGTACCGCCTCCCAGGTGCAGGCGGCGGCTGATTGCCCCCGCCGCCCTGCCTCCTAACACCGCCAGTCCAGCACGCAGCGATATGCGCCTTTGAGGATGAAGCGGCAGGTGCTGGCTTCTGCTCGCTGCCGCTTTTGGGCGTTCATCTCGTGTGCGTTTTGTATTTTTCTTGCGCCATCCTAAGCGCATCCCTGGACGGGGTACCTTCGCCGATGGCCGTTGTTTTGGCATGCGTTCCTCCAAGCAAACTGGAGCCTGTATCCATATGGTAGATATCTTAAATTGCAGCATAGCATGGCAGAGCAAGCAGGTCAAGTTTAAATAGGGTAGGGTCTAATTCCAATGGATGTATGCGAACCTGGCACTTGCAAGGTGCCAGGTTCGCATACATCCATTGGAATTAGACATTACTCCCTCTTGCCAACGTGTGCTATTCTATGCTGTGAGATAGAATGCTCGCAAATAGGTCGAGTCGAAAGTAAATAATAAAAGATCAGGTAGAGTGAATGGCAAAGAAACTTGTAATAGTAGAGTCACCGGCGAAAGCAAAAACAATCGAGAAATTTCTGGGAAGGGATTTTGAAGTACGGGCCTCCATGGGGCATATTATCGATCTGCCCAAAAATGGCCTCGGCGTCAATACACGCAAAGACTTTGCGCCACAATACGAAGTAATCGAGAAAAAAGACAAACTCATCGACGACCTGAGAGCTGCATCCAGGCGCGCCGACGAAGTATTCCTCGCTCCAGACCCCGATCGCGAAGGCGAATTCATCGCCTGGTCGCTCAAAGAAACCCTGGGTCTACAGAACCCCCACCGCGCCGTCTTCAACGAGATCACCAGGGGTGCTGTACGCGACGCCATTAAGAAGCCGCGTGCCATCAACGAAGACCTCTTCAACGCGCAGCAGGCTCGCCGTGTCCTTGATCGCCTGGTTGGCTATAAAATTAGCCCTCTGCTCTGGCGGCGTATTCAATCAGGCACCAGTGCTGGCCGCGTCCAATCCGTCGCGCTGCGCCTCATCTGTGACCGCGAAGCCGAGATTCGCGCCTTCGTTCCCGAAGAATACTGGAGCATCACCGCTACCCTCAGCAAGCAGAAAGAAAAAGCTCTCTTCGAGGCCAATTTAATCACGCGCCTCAAAGATATCGCAGCCTTCAACAGCGCAGAGAATGCCGCCGATGCCGAAGAACAGGCACCCTCGCCAGCACTGAATGGTGCGAAACTTCCCAAAGCAGAAAAAGGGCGCATCAAAATCTCCTCCAAAGAAGAGGCCGACGCCATCCTGGCCGATCTAAAAGGTGCCACGTACACCGTCCTCAAAGTAGAGGAGAAAGAACAGCGACGCCAACCCTACCTACCCTACACCACCAGCACCATGCAGCAGGATGCCTCGGTGCGGCTCTACTTCAAACCCAAGAAAACCATGAGCCTTGCCCAGCAACTCTATGAAGGCATTGAACTCGGCGAGCGCGGCCACCAGGGACTCATCACCTACATGCGTACCGACTCGACGCGCATCTCTGAGGAAGCACAGGGGAAAGTCAAAAGCTATATCGGCGAAGAATTTGGGCAGCCCTACGTCGGAACAGGCCGCACCGGCAAGGCCAAAGCCACCACCCAGGATGCCCACGAGGCTATTCGCCCAACTGATGTCACTTTGGCCCCACAGGCCGTCAAGTCACATCTATCTCCCGATCAGTTTAAGCTCTATAACCTGGTCTGGCGGCGTTTTGTGGCCAGCTTCATGACCCCTGCCGTCTTTGATACCGTGCGCGTGGACATTGTCGCAGCCCAATATGTCTTTCGCGCCAGCGGTTCTCACCTCAAATTCCCTGGCTTTTATGCTGTTTGGCCGCGTGAGGAAGATGAAAAGCTTCTACCTGTGCTAACTGCACAGGAAATGCTCAACCTGCACAGTTTGAAGTCAGATCAGCATTTTACACAACCACCTCCGCGCTTCACGGAGGCCAGTCTGATAAAAGAGCTTGAAGAGCAGGGCATCGGTCGCCCAAGTACCTATGTGCCGATTATCAGTACCATCCAGGATCGCGGATACGTTGACCAGGAACAGCGCCGCTTCGTACCAACCTGGTTGGGCGACACCGTCAACGAGGTGATGAACAAACACTTTCCCGATATCGTGGACATCAGTTTTACGGCTGGGATGGAGCGCAAGCTGGATGATGTCGAGGAAGGGCGACAGTCCTGGATAGAATTCCTGCACAGCTTCTATGGCGATTTCAAAGAAAGCATGAAAAAAGCCGAGGCTGAGATGGACCGCGTGCAGAAGCCGGTCGAGGAATTGGAGGAACTCTGCCCCGAATGTGGGCGTAATCTCGTCATCCGCACCGGTCGCTTTGGTCGCTTCATCTCATGCTCAGGCTTTCCAGAGTGTCGCTATCGCCGCTCATTTATGAACAAAACTGGGGCCTTGTGTCCGCAATGCGGCGGTGATCTGGTGGAGCGCAGGACCAAGCAAAAGAAACGTGTCTTCTACGGGTGCAGCAATTATCCGACCTGCAATTTCGCCATCTGGGAGCGTCCGGTACCTGATCTCTGCCCAGACTGCGGCGGTCTGATGGTCGTTCCTCGCGTTGGACAAGACCCGGTCTGTTACACCGAAGTTGTAGCTGCCCAGCGCAATAGCGAAGAGAAACCCAGGCAGGTCGGAACGTCATCTCAACGCACGACCCGCAAGAAAACCTCCTCAGTCGAAGCCGAAGTTGCACCAGCGGCACCAAAAACAACGCGCCGTGCTTCAACAAAAACAGCAACGGCCAGGAAAACGCCGGTCAAAGCCACAGGCAGAAAAAAAACCACCGCCACCAAAACCAGGCGTACCGCCACCCGTACCCGCACAACAAAAACCAGGTAAATGGTTCTTCCAGGTTTGAGAGGAACGGGCTGAAAAAATATTCGCATTTCAGCCCGTTCCTCTCAAACCTGGAAGAACTCAGGGCACCAAAATCTCACTCAGGATAAGTGATATAATCCAGGAAGGTTACTAATTGCATTACCAGGCAAACAAGAATATGCTCTAGGGTTTGGAGGACCATATGTCTCATACCATTACGCTCATTCCTGGCGATGGTACCGGGCCTGAAATTACTGAAGCAACACGCCGCGTGCTTGAGGCAACAGGCGTACAATTTACATGGGAAGTGTATCAGGCGGGTTTGGAAATGTTAGAAAAGCATGGCACCGTTTTACCCGATGAGGTCATCGAGTCGATAAAACGCACAAAGGTAGGTTTGAAGGGTCCCATTACTACCCCTGTCGGCAAAGGCTCGCGCAGTGCTAATGTTCTTCTCCGTAAAAAACTTGACCTCTATGCAAATTTGCGACCCGCAAAAACCTATCAGGGACTTCGTTCTCGCTATGATAACATTGATTTAACCATCGTGCGTGAGAATACAGAAGATTTATATGCTGGCATAGAATTCCAAAGAGGCACATCTGAACACGATGAGATCATCGAAACCATCGCTCACACCACAGGTACCCATCTCAATCATGACTCCGCCATCAGCATCAAATTTATTTCTGTCCTGGCGACACGCCGTATTGTCAAATTTGCCTTTGAATATGCCCGCGCCAATGGGCATCGGAAAGTCACTGCCGTTCATAAAGCCAACATCATGAAGCTCTCTGACGGCCTTTTCCTGGCCACCGCCCAGGAAGTCGCCAGGGAGTATCACGATATCCAATTTGAGGACCGCATCGTAGACAATATGTGCATGCAATTGGTGCAAAAACCTGAAATCTATGACGTGCTGGTACTGCCTAATCTCTATGGCGATATTATCTCCGACCTCTCGGCCGGCCTGATCGGTGGCCTTGGCGTTGCCCCTGGTGCCAATATTGGCAGCCAATATGCTATCTTCGAGCCAGTCCACGGTAGTGCCCCAAAATATGCCGGGCAGAACAAGGTCAACCCCATGGCGATGATGTTCTCAGGCGTGCTTATGCTCCGCCACCTCTGCGAGCGCGATGCCGCCAACCGCCTGGAAAAAGCCATCGCCCAGGTTATCGCCGAAGGCAAGCACGTCACCTATGACCTCAAACCACGCCCCGACGACCCCACCGCCGTCGGCACCTCGCAAGTCGCGGACGCCGTCATTGAAAAACTACAGAAACTATAATCACCGGAGAAGGATAGTGCAAAGCGGGCATGATGGGCACAATGTATTGTGCTCATCATGCCCGCTTTGTACTGCCAATCTCCATTGTCCTCCTTGACGTATACTCCGTGATTCTCTACAATGGACATGAGGCAAATGCTCCAAAAGCGTACCAATGTACCCTAGAGAGGCAGGCGATTTATGGCAGATCGCGAGGGACAACAACTGGGTAATTATCGCTTGCTCCGTCTATTAGGGCAGGGCGGCTTCGCTGAAGTCTACCTGGGCGAGCATATCTACCTGGAAACTCCCGCGGCTATTAAAGTACTCAGTACCCAGATAGCCAGCGAAGATGTGGAGCACTTTCGCACTGAAGCTCGCACCATCGCCCGGCTGGCGCATCCTCATATTGTGCGCGTGCTCGAATATGGTGTGGATGGTACAACTCCCTACCTGGTTATTGATTATGCTCCCAATGGCACCCTCAGAAAACGACATACCAAAGATACCCTGCCTTCACTTCCAACCATCGTCAGCTATGTCAACCAGGTCGCCGACGCTTTGCAGTATGCTCACGACCAAAAAGTCATTCACCGCGATGTCAAACAGGAGAACATGCTGGTAGGCCGGCGCAACGAGATCCTGCTCAGCGATTTTGGCATTGCCCTGGTCGCCCAGAGTTCCCGCTATCAGAGCCAGAGTACACAGGGCATACCAGACCTGGCGGGCACCATTGCGTATATGGCACCGGAACAGATGCAGTTCCAGGCATGTCCGAATAGCGACCAGTATTCTCTTGGCATCGTCGTCTACGAATGGCTGAGTGGAGCGCGGCCATTTCAGGGAACGTTTGCCGAGATCGCGGTCAAACACACGCTGGCCCCTCCTCCTTCGTTACGCGAGAAGATACCGACCCTTTCACCAGCCGTTGAGGAAGTGGTGATGACCGCCCTCGCCAAAGACCCGAAGTCGCGTTACGTCAATATCAAGGCATTTGCCCTCGCCCTGGAGCAGGCCAGTCAAAAGGCACCGCTGTCGTCAACTGCCCTTGTTGACATATCTCTGCCTCCTATGCCCTCACAGCAGCCCGCTTTGCCAATTGAGACGGTTGCTCCATCAAACCAGGAAGCATCTCCCGCAGCTTTCCCTGGCACGTCAGCC
>WNFG01006990.1_pt1 | contig 15474 bp, 9 predicted proteins | sample 5400431 | NCBI WGS metagenome assembly WNFG01 (sample SAMN13153346, study PRJNA577476) | soil metagenome | isolation source: 120 cm saprolite under Douglas fir tree site 2 hole 3 replicate 2 | place: USA:California | collected 2015-04-18 | reverse complement strand
GAGGCTTGGCCGCGGTTGATGCGGAGCCTGGCTTCTTCGAGGTCGAACCAGGCGGCGCGATCGACTTCGGGAAATTCCTGGCGGCGGCCGGAGCGGGGCGGCCACTCCAGCGAGAAGGTATTGCTCCGGAGGGCACGAGGGTCGAAGTCGCCCTCGACGGCCCAGGCGTGGACGATCTTGCCGCCCGGCTGCCTGACGGGTGACAGGGGCGTGAAGGGGCCGAGAAGCTCCAGGCCGGTCTCTTCGTGGACCTCGCGCTGCGCGGCGGCGAGCGGATCCTCGCCTGGGGCAAACTCGCCCTTGGGGATGGACCAGGCGCCGAGATCCTTCTTCTGCCAGAAGGGGCCGCCGGGGTGGACCAGCAAAACTTCCCGTCGCCCGGCCGGGCGTCGATAGAGGAGTATTCCCGCGCTCTGCTTGCCCCCCGTGCCCGCCCCGCCCCTCTTCGATGATCGCGGGCCCGGCAAAGCCTGGCGTCCGTGCCTATCGGGACTTGGGCGCGGCGGGGGGCGGAGGCGCGCCCGGAGACTCTTCAGTATCGCTCGCCTTGCGAAGGTCGAAGAGGCGAGGCAGGGATCGGCTCTCCCCTTCGAGGTACTGCACGCGGGCGATCCGCTGCATTCGCGCCACCATCTCCTGGATGCGCGAGACGGCGGCCAGCGATTGCTCGATCCACTTACGCTCGGTGGAGTCCTCGGGCAGCCGCGGGGCCAGCATCTCGAGACGGCCCTTGACCACGAGGAGCGGGTTGTTAATCTCGTGGGCCGTGGTGGTGGCCAGGGTCGTGATCGTCCGCAGCTCCTCCGCTTCCCGCTGCGCGGCTTCCGCCTTCTTCCGATCGGTGATGTCGCGTACCACGCCGAGGGAGCCCAGGACCTGGCCGTTCGGGTCCTGCAGGAGCGAGATGGAGGCGCTCGTCTCCACCCAGCGGCCGTCCTTGGCGCGAAAGCCCAGCTCGCGATTGCGAATCTTGCCTTCGGCGCGAAGCCGCGTCATGACGGCCTGGGCTTCGTCGATCCCCCCGCGGTAATAGTCGGCCACGCGATGCCCCAGGATCTCGTGCGCCCGGTAGCCGAACATGTCCTGGGCCCCCGAGCTGAAATACGTGAAGCGGCCGTGGATGTCCGTGGTGATGATGGCGTCCGCGGAGTTCTCGGTCATGGCCTCGAGAAAGTCCCGCGTGTCCTTGGCTTCCTTGTAGAGCCGCGCGTGCTCCACCGCGATGGCGGCGTGGCTGCCGAAGGCGGTGAGGAGCGCCACTTGCTCGCCATCGAAATCATGGCGGTGCCGCGTGAGGAGGGCGAGGACGCTCAGGAGGCGACCGCGCACCAGGAGAGGAATGCCGATGAAGGAGACATAGCCCTGCTGGCGCATCCACTCGCGGTTGATGGTGCCGGGATCGTCGGCGACGTCCTCGACGATCAAGACCTCGCCCGTGGCCGCCACCCGGCCCGTGAGCCCTTCACCCACCGCCAGCGCGCCCTTGAAGCCCGACTGCGGGGCCCCGTGGGGACCGTGCTCGGCGCGCAGGACGAGCCGCTCTCCCTCCATCACCCAGATGCGCGCGGAGGAGTCAGGCAGCAGCTCGGTGGCGGCATGGGCCACGCGATCGAGAACTTCGGACAGCTCCAGTGATTCGGTGACCGCGTGGGCCAGACTCGCCAGCGTCTCCATGGGCGACTCTCCTATTCCGCGGAAGAACAGCGTGAGCGGTCGGTATCATCGCGCCCGCTGCTCGGGCGCCGTAGAGGTCAGGGCGCGTCGAGCACCTCGCGGACTTTCCGAGAGAGGCTGTCCGGCGTGAACGGCTTCTGCACGAAGGCGGTGCCCGGGTCCAGGACTCCGTGGTGCACGATGGCATTGTCCGTGTAGCCCGACATGAACAGCACTTTGAGCCCGGGCCGATCCGCGACGAGACGATCGGCGAGCTGGCGCCCGCTCATGCCCGGCATGATCACGTCCGTGAGCAGCAGATGGATCACGCCGCTGTGGTCCTGGCTGACCTGGAGGGCTTCCACGGGGTTGCTCGCCGTCATCAGGTTGTAGCCCATGAGTCCCAGGATATCGCGCGCCAGGTCCCGGACATCCTCCGCGTCTTCGACGAGCAAGATGGTCTCCGTGCCTCCGATGTGGCGAGAGGCCGGCGCGTCCGTGGGCGAGGCCGCCTCCGTCTCTTCGGCCCGAGGCAGGTAGATCTGAAAGGTGCTGCCCTGGCCGGGCCGGCTCAAGACCTCGATGTTGCCGCCGCTCTGCTTGACGATGCCATAGACGGTGGCCAGCCCCAGCCCCGTGCCGTGGCCCGCCGGCTTGGTGGTGAAGAATGGCTCGAAAATCCTGGTACGGATCTCGTCGGTCATGCCGATGCCGGTGTCGCGGACCTCCAGGAGAACGGCCGGCCCCGCCTGGATCTCCGCGTGTGTCCGTGCGGCCGCCTCGGCGACGTCTACGTGAGCCGTTCGAATGGTGAGGCAGCCGCCTTCGGGCATGGCATCGCGGGCGTTGACGCTCAGGTTCAGAATGACCTGCTCCATCTGTCCTGGATCCACCTTGACCCATCCCGGGGTGGAGCTGGGCTCGATGACGAGCTGGATGTGCTCGCCGATCAGGCGCCGCAGGATGCGCTCGATGCTCGCCACGATGGTGTTGAGGTCAAGCACCTGGAGGGCCAGGATCTGTTTTCGGCTGAAGGCCAGGAGCTGGCGCGTGAGCACGGCCGCCCGCTCCGCGGTCGCCTGGATCAGCTCGACGTTGGCCCGCGCGGGGTGCTTCTCGGACAAGGTGGTGAGAAGCAGGTAGGTGCGTCCGCCGATCACCGTCAGGAGGTTGTTGAAGTCGTGGGCGATCCCGCCCGCGAGCTGGCCCACCGCCTCCATCTTCTGCGATTGCCGGAGCTGCTCCTCGAGCTGCTTCTGCTCCGCGAGATCGACGAGGACACCCATCGAGCCCGTGACCCGTCCCCGCGCGTCGACGAGGGGAGCGGTGGAGGAGATCACGTCGATGAGGGTGCCGTCCTTCCGCCGCCGCTGCGTCTCGTAGAGCGTGGCGACGCCCCGCCGGTTCTGGGCGACCGCGGCGTCGAACTCGGCACGCTTGTGGTCGGGAATGGTGGGCACGGCCTGCCCGAGCACCTCGTGCTCGTTCCAGCCGAGCATGCGCGTGGCGCTCTTGTTCCACAGCACGACGCGCCAGGCCTCGTCCATGGCGATGATGGCCACGGGCGCGGCGTCGATGAGGGTCTGGAGTCTCTGGCTCGTGTCGCGGAGGGCGGTCTCGGCCCGCCGGCGGGTCGAGATGTCGCGCACCACGGCGAGCCGGCCCACGAGCTGGCCGTCCTTGAAGACGCTTGTCACGTTGGACTCGACGGCGACCCTCGCCCCATCGCGCCGGACGACCTCGGTCTCGAAGGACGGATCCACACCCTGACCTGACCGCACGGCCTGCAAGCGGCGCTGGGCCTCGGCGGCACCCTCAGGGGCCAGGATGGACCAGATGGGGCGGCCGCGCTGCTCCGCCTCCGTGTAGCCCGTCAGCTCCTCCCCGCGGCGATTCGTGAAAATCACGTGGCCCTCGAGATCGAGCAGGAACACCGCATCCATGATGTTCTCGCTCACCCAGCGATACCGCTCCTCGACCTGGCGCTTCCCCTCCCGCACGCGCCGGTCTTCGAGGGCGCGGATGACGGCGGGCCCTAGCCGCGCGAGGCGGTCCTTCAGGAGATAGTCGGAGGCGCCCCGCTTCATGCATTCCACCGCCGACTCCTCGGTGATGGTGCCGGAGACGACGATGAAGGGGATATCCAACGCGCGCTGCTGGAGCAGCTCCAGGGCGCGGGTGGCGTCGAACATGGGCAGATGGTAGTCGGCCAGGATGACGTCGACGTCCGGAGCCAGGCTGGCGAGAAACTCGCCCTCGCTCTGCACCCGTTTCCAGTTCGGGTCGAACCCCGCTCTCCGGAGCTCGTGGAGCATGAGCTCGGCATCAGCCTGCAGGTCTTCCAGGATCAGCGCCTTGAGCGGGGTGGTCACCGCAGCCTTCGTCTCAGCGGGCCGAAGCCGCCGGAGGCTGGTTGAGGAGAACCCAGTAGAGCCCCACCTGCTGCACGGCGTCGCTGAACTGCTGGAAGTCCACGGGCTTCACGATATAGCTGTTGACGCCCAGCCGGTAGCTTTCGATGAGGTCCCGCTCCTCACGGGAGGAGGTCATCACGACCACGGGGATCATGCTCGTCGTCGGGTCCGCCTTGAGGCGCCGGAGGACTTCGAGGCCGTCGATCTTGGGCAGCTTGAGATCCAGGAGGATCACCTTCGGCCCATCGTCCGTCTTGCGGCTCGCGTAGGCGCCGGTGCGGAAGGCGTACTCCAGGGCCTCGGCCCCGTCCCGCACGACGTGGATCCGGTTCGTCAGGTTGTGCTTGCGGAAGGCGTGGAGCGTCAGCTCGATGTCGTGAGGATTGTCCTCGACGAGGAGGATCTCGACGATTCGATCGGTCATGCGCCGCCTCCGGGTAGTGTGAAGTAAAACGCCGCTCCCTGTCCCTCTTTGCCTTCGGCCCAGACGCGGCCACCGTGGCGATGGACGATGCGCTGGGCGATGGCCAGCCCCACGCCCGTGCCCTCGTAGTCCTCCTGCCGGTGCAGCCGCTGAAACACTCCGAAGAGCTTGTCCACGTACCGCATGTCGAAGCCGATCCCGTTGTCCTTCACGAAGTAGACAGGTACGCCGTCCGCCACCAGGCCGCCGAGCTCGATGCGTGCCTCCTCGCGGTCCCGCGTGAACTTGAAGGCGTTGGAGAGCAAGTTGACCCACACTTGCCGGAGCAGCCCAGGATCGCCCTCACAGGCGGGCAGGTCGCCCGTGATCACCTCGACGTGTCGCCCCTCCCGCTCCGCCTGGAACTCGTCGAGGGCCAGGCGGGCTACCTCGTCGATCGCCACAGTCTGTCGGGCCACCGCTTGCCGCCCCAGCCGGGAAAACGTGAGCAGGCCGTCGACGAGATGCCCCATGCGCCCGGCATTCTGTCGCACGAGGCCGAGATAGCGGATTCCCTCCGGCGAGAGCGTCCCCCCTTCCTCGGCGAGAAGGATGCGCGTGAAGCCATCCATGGCGCGAAGAGGCGCTCGGAGATCGTGCGAGACGGAGTAGGAGAAGGCCTCGAGCTCGCGATTGGCCGTCTGCAGCTCCTCGGCGCGCCGGTGGAGCTGCGCTTCCTTCTCGCCCAGGGCCGTGGCCATGCGGTTGAGCTCCTCGCCGAGCGTTTCGATCTCGTCGCCCGTCCTCACGTCGATGCGCTGGGCAAAATCTCCCGTCCCGATGGTCCGGGCCGCCGCCGTCAATTGCTGGACGGGGCCCGTGATGCGTCTGGCCGCGACGAAGGCCAGAAAGCCCACCAGGGTGGCCAGCGCCGCCGAGCTGAGGAGGATTCCCTTGGTCAGGACGTTGACGGGCGCGAGGGCGACGGCGAGCGGGATATCGTACACGACCGCCCACCCGGCGTCCGCGAGCTGACGGTAGGCGCCGAGCTTGACCTCGCCGTCGATGGGATCGAGGAACTGGTCTGCTCCGGCGCCCCCACGGAGAGCGCGCTGGACGGAAGGGACCGAGCTGAAGTCGGTCTGTTGCTCCACGTAGGTTGCGTTGGCTTGATGTGCCAGGATCAGTCCACGCCGGTCCGTCACGTAGCCATACGACCTTGCAGCGCCCGAGATCGAGGCCACCGCGCCGAGCTTCGAGAGCTTGCTGAGCTGAAGTCCGCCGGCCCAGATGCCGATGATCGTGCCGTCCGTGTCCCGCACCGGAGCTGCCACCACCACCGTCGGCCGCTGGGTCGCCGGGGAGATGTGTAGATCGCTGACCACGGTATCGGGGGCGGCGAGCGCGTCCTTGTACCATGCCGTGAAAGCTACGTCACGGCGAGAAAGCTCGCGCTCGAGCCGCCCCGGCTCCAGGACATAGATGGTTCCATCAGGCTTGAGAAGCATCAGGTATTCGAACGCGTCGGCGTGATGCAGGATGGTGGCGGCAAGGATACGTCGAAACGTTTCGATGGCCGCGGGGTCGACCGAATGTGGGGAAGGGCCCAGCCAGTGCCGGGCGAACTCCCTCATGACCGGCCGGTCCGCGGTCACCCCGATCAGCCCGCGCGCGCCGCCGATGTAGAAATCCACGGCGCTCGCATAGATCTCCCGGCGCTCGACCAGCTCCGCGAGCGTGGCCTGCCGCAAGATGCCGCGGCCGATGGAGATGGCGAGCACGGCCCCAGTGGCCGCGGTGAGCAGCACGGCCCCCACCACCAGCACCGGGAGCTTGAGGGTCAGCCTCGCTCGCAGCATCTACCAGCTCGGGAGCCGCTTCACACCCGCACCTTGGCTCTGGCGAGCCTACCGACTGTGATCGACCCTAAAGGCTTGATTCAGTGACTCGAACTAGACACGAGGAAGGCAGCCGACGACTGCAACAGCCCTTCCGAGAATTGTAACAATGCGGATTCGTTACACAGCGCCGAATAATTAGTCGAGGATTGTGCTAACGCGTCGCGCTAGCCTAAATGGAAGCAATTGTGACGAGCTAGGCCTTGGTGGTGCTGGGCTCGGAGACCCTGGCCTCGCGTCCCTCCGCGGCCGCGGGTATGCCGTCGCGGTACGACACCCACTGCCCCAGCATGGCGGGGACGCGCGCGCCCGGGGTGATGATCCCCGTGAGGTTGAGGGGATCGCAGGCGGAGAGCCGGATGGCCTGGCCGCTCGCCGCCTCGCGCCGGACGGCGCGCAGGGCCTCCAGCGCCTCGGGCGCGGCGAACTGCTCCCCGACGAAAGCGCCCACCATGCGCCCGCCTCGCAGCTCCCCGCGCATCTCGAGCCGGCGGTACACGCGCAGGAGATCACGCCAGGCGGGGGCCCCGGGCTCGCGCTGCAGGATCTCGCGGAAGACGATGCCGTAGCGCCTCACGTACTGGCGGGCGCGCGCCTCCAGCACATCGTCGGTCGGCAAGGACGGCGGCGCCTCGAGGAGAGCCCAGCGTCCCGTGCCGATGGGCGCGCGCGAAGAGCGCGCTCGCCCGCCCCGCGGCCGTCGCCGCTTCTCGGAGTGCATGAGGCTCCGGAGGCCGGCAAAGCCGTCGCCGGTGACGAGCCCGGCCGAGACCAGCTCGCAGAGGGCTTCCTCCACCTCGATGCGGAGCCGGCGGACCCGCGTGGCGATCTCGTCGGTGAACGACGCGCCCCCCGCCCGCAGCTGCGAGAGCACGTCGCGCGCGGGCGCTGACAGCCCCGCCTCGTCTTCGCCCTGGCGCGGCTCGAGGAGCCAGCCGAGGTTCTGGCGGCGGAGGAGCGTGATGGACACCGTGCCCGAAAGCCGGCGTCCGGCGTGGCGCGCGCTCTCGTGACGCTCGAGACGGCCCCAGGCGACCTCGCCCGACAGGCAGAGCTCGTCGAGCCAGGCGGGCTCGTAGCGCCCCACGCGGGCGGGCAGGACTTCGCGCTCCCAGCCTGCCGCGGCCAGCTCGAAGCCCTCGAGCTGCTCGATGATGCGCGCGAGACCGTCGCGACCGTGGAGCTGCAGTCCCGGCTTCACGTGCTGCCAGGCGAAGAGGAAGCGCATGAGATCGGCCGCGCTCACCGGCTCGATCTCCCGCCTCAGCCGGTCGAGCGTGCGCCGATGGATCCGTGCCAGGAGTCGCCGATCGCACCATTCGATCGCGTCGGGGGCCAGATTCGGGGAGAAGCGCCCTCGGAGTACATTGCCTTCGGCCTCGATCTGCGCGACGGCAGTGTTGACATCAGCGACGGGCAGGCCGAGGGGCTCGGCGAGTGCGGCAGCCGTCACCGGCCCGACGAGGCCGAGCCGGGCGCGGATCACCTCGACGAGCGCGCCTTCGCGATCCGACCAGGCGGGCGCGCGGCGCGCGGGAGGCTCGATCACGTCGGGCTCGAGGCGGCTCTCCGGCCAGATCGCGAGGGCAAGCGAGCGGCGCTCAGCCGCGACCCAGAAGGTCCGTGTTCCCGTGTGGAGGCGCGCGGCGCGACCGGCGGCCATGAGCTCCTCGAGCCAGCTCGTCCAGCTCGCGGCCTGATCCTCAGCCTCGTCCTCGGCGAGCGCGCCCAGGTCCAGCAGGAGGTCGTGGAGCTCGTCGGTATTGCGCAGGTCGGGACGCGCCTCCTCGACGACGGCGGCGATGGCCTCGGGATCGAGGCGCCCCACGTCATCCGCCAGCTCCGCGGGCAGACCGCGCCTGAGGGTGACCGCGCGGGCGCGGCGCTCCTCCAGCGGCGCGTCGTCGAGATACGCGTACGGGTTGGCGTTCAGGATCTCGTGCGCGAACACCGACGGCTCGGGCGTCTCGCGGGCGACGCGACGGATCTTGCCGCTGAAGACGGCCTCGAGGCAGTGCTTGAGCCCCGCGGCGTCCATCGCCTCCGTGAGGCAGTCGCGCAGGGTCTCCTTGACGAGGGGGTGGTCGGGGATCTCGATGGGCCCGACGGCGTTGTCCTGGCAGCCGAGCTGCGCGGGGAACACGGAGGCGAGCAGATCCTCCGCGCGCATGCGCTGGAGATAGGGCGGCACGCGGCGCCCGCCCTGCCAGCGGAGCAGCGCGAGGGCGCGGCTCGCGTCCCAGCGCCAGCGCGTGGCGAACATCGGCGCCTGGAGCGCGGCGTCGGCGAGCAGCCGCTCGACGCTCGAGGGATGCACCATCTCGAACACGCTCTCGAGCGGGAAGCTGTGCTGGGGGCCGAGGGAGAGCAGGACGCCGTCGTCGGTGGCCGCCGCCTGCAGCTCGAAGTCGAAGCTCTGGCAGATGCGCTTGCGAAGGGCCATGCCCCAGGCGCGATTGATCCGGCCGCCAAAGGGCGCGTGAATGACGAGCTGCTGGCCGCCCGCCTCGTCGAAGAAGCGCTCGGCCACGATGGTGTCGAGGGTGGGCACCGCGCCCAGCGCTCCCCGGCCCGCCGCGATGTAGTCCCGCGCGAGGGTGGCCCCGCTCTCGTCCAGCCCGCACTCGTCCACGAGCCAGCGCGCGGCGGCCGGCGGATCGTCCAGGCGCGCGGCAACGGCGTCGCGGACGGCCGCCACCTCGGTGCAGAGCTCGGCAGTGCGCGCCGGTCCCTCGCCGAGCCAGAAGGGGATGGACGGCGCGGCCCCGCCCGCGTCCTCCACGCGCACCTTCCCGCTCTCCACGCGCCGGATGCGCCACGAGTTGTTGCCGAGCAGGATGACGTCGCCGGCCAGCGACTCGACGGCGAAGTCCTCGTCCACCGAGCCGATGAGGGTCTCGTCCGGCTCGAGGATGAGCGTGGCGATGCCTTCCGCGAGCATGTCGACCACGGCGTCGAAGTCGGCGCGGTCCAGCTCGGCGTAGGGGGCCGCCGCGTGGCAGAGGGCGTAGAGCCGGTCTTCCTCCCACTCCTCGGCGGCGCAGGCAGCCACGATCTGCTGGGCGAGGACGTCGAGGGGCGCGCGGCGAAGACTGACGCGGTCGATCTCGCCCCTCCGCGCGGCGCGCACGAGGGCCGCGCACTCGACGAGCTGGTCGCGGGTGAGCGGGAAGATGCGGCCCTTGGGCGTGGCGCCCAGGGCATGGCCCGAGCGCCCGATGCGCTGGAGCCCGGTGGCGATGGAGCGAGGCGAGCCGAGCAGGCAGGTGAGATCCACCGCGCCCACGTCGATGCCCAGCTCGAGCGAGGCGGTCGCTACCACCACGGAGAGCTCACCGGACTTGAGCCGCTGCTCGGCCGCGAAGCGACGCTGCCGGCTCAGGCTGCTGTGATGGGCGGCCACGCTGTCCTGTCCCAGGCGCTCGGCGAGGTGCAGGGTCACGCGCTCGACGAGCCGCCGCGTGTTCACGAAGACGAGCGTGGACCGGTGCGCGCGGGCCAGCTCGGCCACGCGGTCGTAGATCTCGCCCCACTGCTCGTGGGTGCACACCGCCCCCAGCTCGTCGCGCAGCACTTCCACGGCGAGGTCGAGGTGGCGCCGCTGGCCCACGTCCACGAGGGCGGGGAGGGGACGCTCCGTGCCCACGAGGAGGCGCGCCGCCGTCTCGATCGGACGCACGGTGGCCGAGAGCCCGATGCGCTGGGGCCGGGGCAGGCCGCTCGAGGTGACGAGGTGCTCGAGCCGCTCGAGGGAGAGAGCCAGATGCGCGCCGCGCTTGTCGCCCGCCACCGCGTGGATCTCGTCCACGATCACCGTGCGGGTGGCGGCCAGGCTTCGGCGGCCGGACTCGGAGGTGAGCAGGATGTAGAAGGACTCGGGGGTGGTCACGAGCACGTGCGGCGGCCGCTTGGCGCCCTGGCGGCGCTCCGTGGCGGTGGTGTCCCCCGTCCTCACCGCGGTGCGGATGGCGGGCGGGCGCACCCCCATGTCCGCCGCCACCGCGGCCAGCTCTCCCAGCGGCTCCTCGAGATTGCGGCGGATGTCGTTCGAGAGGGCCTTGAGCGGAGAGACGTACACGATCTCGGTGCGATCTTCGAGCGTGCCTTCCATCGACTTGCGAACCAGCGCGTCGAGGCAGTAGAGGAACGCGGCCAGGGTCTTGCCCGAGCCGGTGGGCGCGGCCAGCAGCACGTCTCGGCCCTCGGCGATGGCGGGCCACCCCATGGCCTGGACCGGCGTGGGGTCGGTGAAGCGACGCCTGAACCAGGCGTCGACGACAGGATGGAACATGGCGCCAGTATAGTCACATTCGCCAAGCCCCGCCGGAGGGGATGCGCGAGAATGGGGAGCCGGTAACCGCCACACGAGCCCATGGGAGGCCGGATCGATGAATCGCCAGGATCTCACCCGTCGCGAGCTCTTGCTCACTGCTGCGACGGGCACCGGAATGCTCCTGGGCCACGGCGCGATTCGCAGAGCGCAGGCCGCCGACGGCACGCCGTTGATTCCGCGCAAGCTCCTCTTCGCCGGTCCCGATCGGTCGACGGTCCGTATCAGTCCGGATGGGCGCCGGATTGCCTTCATGGCGCCGATAGACGGGGTACTGAACTTATGGGTCGGCGAGATCGACAATCTCGCGAAAGCGCGTCCGCTCACCAGGGTGACCGACCGCGACCTGGGCCCCTGGATCGTGTGGCTCGACAACAATCGCCATGTGGCGTTCTTTCGCGATCAGGGGGGAGACGAGAACTGGCAGGCCCATCGCGTCGATGTAGGCACGGGCGACATCCTCGCCCTCACGCCAGGTCCGGGCGTCAAGTCGTACATCCAGCAGACGTCACACCACTTCCCCGATGAGCTCCTGATCGCCCACAATCAGCGGGACCAGCGTTTCTCGGACATCTTCCGCGTCAATGTCGCGACCGGTACCAGCACGCTGCTCCTGGCCAATGATCGGTTCGGATGGGTCTTCACCGATCCCCAGTTCCGCGTCCGCTTCGGCGTCCGCCAAACCGATGCCGGCGACACCGAGTATCTGCAGCGCGGCGCCGGCGGGGACTGGGAGCTCTTCACGCGGATCGACATGGCGGATGCCATGACCACGCGCGCCATCGAATTCAGCGACGACGGCACCGAGCTCTACTGGCTCGACTCGCGCGGCAGAGACAAGGCGGTTCTCGTCGGCGAGGATCTGAAGACGGGCGCCAAACGGATCCTGGCCGAGGATCCGAAGGCAGATCTCGTGGAGGTGATGCTCGAGCCGCGAAGCTATCGGCCGTTCGCCGCCGCCGCCGTCTTTGCCCGCAAGCGCTGGCAGATGCTCGATCCGGCCCATGGGAAAGATCGCGCGTATCTCGCCAAGGTCTCGCCGGGAGACCTCACCATCACGAGCGTGTCGGCCGACAATCGGAGCTGGCTCCTCTACTACGAGCAGGATGTCGCGCCCGGACGGTACTTCGCCTACGATCGAGGGGCCGGGAAGGCTCGATTCCTCTTCTCGGCGCGCCGCGCGCTGGAGAAGGCGCCTCTCGTACCCATGCAACCGGTGACCGTACGTGCGCGCGATGGGCTCGAGCTGGTCTGCTATCTCTCGCGCCCCCGTGGCGCCGGAACGGGCCCGCCCTTGCCAATGGTCCTCCTGGTGCACGGCGGCCCGTGGGCGCGCGATGTTTGGGCCCTGTCCTCCACGCATCAGTGGCTCGCCAATCGCGGCTATGCGATCCTCAGCGTGAATTTCCGGGGATCGACCGGCTTCGGCAAGAGCTTCCTCAACGCGGCCAATCTGGAATGGGGCGGCAGGATGCACGATGACCTCATCGACGCGGTCGATTGGGCCATCGTGCGTGGCATCGCCGACCCGAAGCGCGTGGCGATCTACGGGGCCAGCTACGGCGGCTATTCGGCGCTGGTCGGCGCGACGTTCACGCCGGAAAAGTTCGCCTGCGCCATCGACCTGTTCGGGATCTCGAATCTGGTGACGTTCGTCAATGCCATTCCGCCCTACTGGAAGCCCTGGCAGGCGCTCTGGAAGGCGCGAATGGGCGACTACACGACGGAGGCCGGGCGGCGGTTCCTGCAGGAGCGCTCCCCGCTGAACCGCGCGGATCGGATCGTGCGCCCGCTGCTGATCGGGCAGGGTGCCAACGATGTGCGCGTGAAGCTCTCGGAATCGGATCAGATCGTGGCCGCCATGAGAGAGCGCGGCGTCCCCGTCACCTATGTCTTCTATTCGGACGAAGGGCATGGGTTCGGCCGGGTGGAGAATCGGCGATCGTTTACCGCCGTGGTCGAGGCCTTTCTCGCCAAGCATCTGGGGGGCCGCGTGGAGCCCGTGGGCGACGACTTCGCGGGGTCGACGATCGACATCAAGGCCGGGCGCGAGCTGATACCCGGTCTCGGGTAAGGAGGCCAGGCGACCGCGTGCGACTAACCGGGGAGCCCGCGATGGTGGATGCTGCGTGGTCCCCAGGCAACGCTCGCGCCGAGACCGGCAAGGCCCACAGCCAGCAGCAGCAGCGAGGCGGGTGCAGGAACACGCAGGAGCTGCCCTCGAATCTCGCCGCCCGGGTTGGCCGTCGTGTGGATGTTCAGATACGTGTTGCCTCCCAGTAACCCCGCGATGAACACTGCCTCGGCCGCCGCCACCGAGCCACCGTTGTTGGTGATGAAGGCCGGGTTGTAGCTGCCGGACGACGTCAGATCCAAGATCCCTGAGTAGGCTCCGGAAGTCACGCTCAGGGGGAATCCGGGGAAGGCGGGAACCGTCGTGGCCACCCCGGCATTGGTGCCGAGGGGCGCGCAGCAGTGGATGTGCGCCGCCGAAGTCGGCGACGTCAGTCCACTGAAGATCACGTTGAGGGACAGTGTGTTGGCCGCCGCATCGAGGGTGACGAAGGCTTGGCCCGTGCCCGGCGAGTTCACGGGGGTGGGACGCTCGTTGGCCCCGCTGAGGTTGGCGCTGAAAAGAATTGGGACTGCATAGCTAGGTGGCGCCGACAACGTCAGAGCCGTCACCAGAGCCAGCAACACGATCGTCGCTTTCATCTTCTCCTCCTTCGGCAGCACCCGCCGCCCGCCTCACCGTAGCCTTCGCGCCTTCGTCGACACCGCTTCTGTCAAGATCTCCGTCACGCCTCTTGGCCGTTTTACCGGACTTCCCTCGAGGCTTTGGCGGCCAGCAAGGACAGCAAGCGCCGAGCCATCTTCGGCCCTCAAGAGAATTCGCGACATGCGCGTCGCGCCCGATGTGTGTCGCGTAGAAAACTCGGGGAGGGGAGGTAAGAGTTCCCTCTTGCTCGTCGGTAACGCAATCGAAATGAGAGGCGATCTCCGTCAGCGAGATGGCGATGCGTCGATCGCCAAATGTGCCAGGCCCTGAGGCCGACCTCGCGGAGGCCAGCCGCGGACGCCCGGCGCCGGCTCGTGGGGTGGCGCGCTGCCGAATGCCTTGGGATCTGGCTCTCAAAAATCGGGTGAGCGGCAGACGATGAGGGTCACAAGCTCAGAGCACCCGTCGGCCGGCGGCAGTCCTAACTACCTGATTTCCCGCCCCCACCGAAACCGGTATGTCGTTTGCACAACACAGGCTCGGATGGCTACCGAACCCAAGCGGCAGGAGCAGAGGCGACGCCCACGAAACCGGGTCTGCTGGCCCGTGATCGTGGAAGTGGACGACCGTCTCCTTCACGGCGAGACGCTGGATCTTGCCGCCTTCGGCGCCAAGATCCGGCTCGATGAGCACCTGGTGGAGGGCACGGTCGCCACGCTCCACATCAAGCCGCCCCAGGATCCTCCGCTCGACCTCGAGGCCATCGTGTGGCGAACCGACAAGAACGGCTGCGTCTTCTTCTTCATGAAGGCCGCCCCCACGGGCCTTCAGTCCCACCCCGAGCTTCCCGCCTCCCTCTAGGGCTCGCGGCCTCCCACTCGCTCACCGCGCCGGCTTCATGGAGTTGGCGACGAGGTACGTAGCGATCTTTCGGCCCATCTCGTCTCCGACGACCAGCGAATTGCGGAAGTGGATACCGCCCCAGATGCGCACCTCACGCTGTTCCTGAGCCGGTTGCCCGATGCTGGTGAACTGCCGTGTCAGGCGTGGATCCGCGACGTCACTGACCGTGAAGGTGACGGGGCTCGTGCCGAATACGGACTCCAGGATACCGGCGCCCACGCCGCCCACGATGCCGGCGTCATGACGTCCTCCGAATCAGCTTTGTGATCGCCTCGAGAAGAACCAGGCCGGGTGACTCCGCGGGATGGAGTCACCCGGCCCGCTGCGTCTTACTTCTTCACGGGCTGCAGGTAGAGCGCGACCGCCCGCTGTCCCACCTTGCGTCCGAGGACGAGTCCGTCCTCGCAGGCGCTCCGGAAGTGGATGCCCGCGTAGACGCGGGAATCGGCGCTCTCCCGCGCCGCCTGGGAGAAGCTCGTGAACGATCGAGTGAGTCCCTCGAACGGCTTCCCGCTCGTGAACGTGACGTTGGCCTGATCTCCCAGGACGCTGGCGAGGACGACGGCAGCGGCGCCGCTGAAGATGCTTTGCGTCGACGGATAGTCCGAAACGGCGGGTGTGTTCTGATGGCTTTCCCAGGTCGGGTCACCCACGGTCGCATCGTTGCCGTCGTTGTCGCCGTCGCGGATGGCGGTGATCGGGCGCCACGAATCATACACGTAGCGGATCTTGAAGCCCGCGATGTAGGCGTCCGCCATCGCCATGTTCATGAGGGCGAGAACCCGAGCGCTGTCCCTGGCGTCGAGCTTGCGAGAGGTCGCCACCGTGCGCGCGATCGTGTTCCACGCGCCCGGCCCCTCGAACCAGAAGCGCGCGATCTGCGTTTGCTCGTCCGTGCGGACCGTGCTTACCTTGCCGCCGACGTTCTTCACCTCGTTGTAGTCCCGCGCGTAGGTGGCACTGGTCAAGGCCGGCGGCCCGGGAAGCCAGAACTGCGATGCCGAGAGCAAGGTGAACGGCGTGACGTTTCCCCAGCCCGGAAGGATCGAGGGGAAGTACCCGCGCGCCGCGTCCGGATTGGCGATGGGCGGGTTGGGGGGGACGGTGTTCGGATGTGGCCGCCACTTGCCGGGACCCATGCCCGGCGTATAGGG
>WNFG01002466.1_pt1 | contig 15486 bp, 9 predicted proteins | sample 5400431 | NCBI WGS metagenome assembly WNFG01 (sample SAMN13153346, study PRJNA577476) | soil metagenome | isolation source: 120 cm saprolite under Douglas fir tree site 2 hole 3 replicate 2 | place: USA:California | collected 2015-04-18 | reverse complement strand
TCCTCCGCTGGCACCGCGCTGGCCAACGTGTTTCACAGTTTTGTGATGTGGCGAATCGTTGGGGGAATGGCCATCGGTCTTGCTTCCAATCTTTCTCCCATGTACATCGCGGAAATTTCCCCTGCCGCGGTGCGCGGCAAGTTAGTCTCGCTAAATCAGCTCACTATCGTTATTGGAATTCTGCTGGCCCAGTTCGTGAATTGGCTTATCGCCCAGCCTGTGCCTGCTGGTGCTTCCGCGATGGAGATTCTGAACTCATGGAATGGCCAGATTGGATGGCGCTGGATGTTTGGCGTCACCGCGATACCGTCTCTGCTATTTTTTCTCGGAATGCTGGTAGTGCCGGAGAGCCCGCGCTGGCTTGCCCGGAATGGTCGGCACGAGAAAGCAGGCCGCATCCTGGCGCGCCTTAACGGCGAGGAACACGCCAAACAAGCGCTGGCGGAGATTCGGTCGAGTCTAGCCATTGGCGAAAAGGTCAGCTTGTTCGCCTTGCTGGATCCCAGACTCGTCGGTGTTCTCTTTCTCGGCGTTTCGTTGGCAGTGTTTCAGCAATGGTGCGGTATCAACGTGATCTTCAGCTATGCGGAGGAGGTGTTTTCCGCGGCGGGCTATCATGTCTCTGACATCCTGCTCAATATCGTAATCACCGGTGCCGTCAATCTGGCCTTCACCCTCGTAGCCATCGCCTTGGTGGACAAAGTGGGGCGCCGCAAATTAATGCTTTTCGGCTCGGTGGCTTTGGCGCTGATCTACTGTTTGCTGGGATTTGGTTTTTATAGACACAGCCAGGGAATCCACATGCTGCTGCTGGTTGTTGTGGCCATCGCCTGTTATGCCATGTCGCTCGCCCCGGTCACCTGGGTAGTCATTTCAGAAATTTTCCCCAACCACATTCGTGGCGCAGCGATGTCCGTAGCGGTCACCTCACTATGGATTGCCAGCTTTATCCTTACCTACACGTTTCCATTACTGAACCGGGGTCTCGGGCCTGCGGGAACTTTCTGGATCTATGCCGGCATTTGCCTGGCTGGCTTTCTGGTTATTCGCTGGCGTCTTCCGGAGACAAAGGGCCAGACGCTCGAGGAGATCGAGGAGGCCTTGGCAAGCTGAATGGCATTCCCGCGAAACGATATGCAAATACCCGCTACCCTGCTGCCAGCTTTTGCCGAGTCTTTCGGCGGGTGTCCGCGCCTTTTTCGTGCACCAGGTCGCGTGAATCTCATCGGGGAACACACCGACTACACCGGCGGCCTGGTCATGCCGGCCGCGATTCATTTTTCGACTTGGGTGGCCGCTGGTCGCCGCGAGGATCGCACCATACGCGCGGTTTCTGAGGGTTTTCCCGGGGCGCTCGAATTCTCGCTAGATCTGGCACCAAAGCGCCAGGGCAACTGGACCGATTATGTTGCCGGTGTGGCCGCAACGCTCGAAGCCGCCGGACACAGGTTGCGGGGGGCCAATCTCCTTATTCATGGCGAAGTTCCTGTGGGTTCGGGCCTTAGTTCCTCGGCGGCTATTGAAGTGGCCACGGCTCTGGCTCTCCTTAATAATTCAGACCTTTTCCTCGAGCCCATGCAGTTGGCGCTCATTTGCCAGAGCGCCGAGAATGAGTTTGTGGGCATGCGTTGCGGCATCATGGACCAATTTATTTCCTGTTTTGGTCGCGAAAATCATGCCTTGATGCTGGATTGCCGCTCGCTCACGTATCGAGCGTTGCGGTTGCAATCGGAGGTCAGCTTGGTCATTTGCAACACCATGGTGAGACACGAACTCGCCAGCACCGAATATAATCGCCGCCGCGAAGATTGCGAGGCGGCCGCGCTCATCATCGGTCCCCTTCGCGATCTCACCATGGACACTTTCGAACGACTGGCCTCGAACCTGCCGGAGCCAGTACGGAAACGCTGCCGGCATGTAGTCAGCGAGAATGCCCGGGTACTTCAAGCAGCGGCCAGTCTGGAACAAGGCGACATCAAAGCGTTTGGCCGATATATGGGTGAATCCCACCGGAGCTTGCGTGATGACTACGAAGTGAGTTGTCGCGAGCTCGATATCATGGCCGAGCTGGCCGGCAAGTTACCGGGAGTTTATGGATCCCGTATGACCGGGGGCGGGTTTGGCGGATGCACGATCAGCCTGGTCGAATCCAGCCACGTGGAAGACTTCGTAAACCAAGTGACTTCGGGATATGCGAGGCAAACCGGTTTGACGCCGGACGTATACGTCTGCCGGGCAGAGGAAGGGGCGAAAGAAGTGCCTCTATCTGAACCCGCCGTCACTTGAAAATGCTTGCTGACCAGCACTCAGCATATCGATGGACTGCCTTAGTGAATCATCCGCCGGAATTGTGGATTTGGAGATGTGGCATAGATGACCAACATCAAGCTGGACTCCCACGAAGGCTTTGTCCGCATCACCCTGGACAATGGTGTAATTTGCCTAGCCCTGCTCCCCCAATTAGGCGGGAAAATAATCTCATTGGTCCGCGTGGATAGTGGCCGCGAATACCTGGTTTCCCTCCATGATAGGCAGAGCAGTTTTCGCGCACCTTCCTACGGCGGAATATTTGTGGACTACAACAACGTAGGTTTTGACGAATGCATTCCTACCATTGCAGCGTGCCAGTATCCAACAGGTAGCTACCATGGCAGGCAATTGCCCGACCACGGTGATGTTTGGTCTTTGCCGTGGCAATACCTTGTGGCTGGCGAAGAGTTGTGGCTGTCCGTCGAAGGGCGCAGCCTCCCGTACGCGCTGCTGAAGCGCCTCCGCATGGAAGGCTGTCAGTTGGTGATTGACTATGAACTCCAGAACAAAGGCGATTGTGCTTTTCACTACCTGTGGTCTGCACATCCGCTCTTGAATACTGAGCCTGGGGCTCACATCCTGCTGCCGCCGGAAGTACGGGAGTTGCTGATCGACTCGTCTCATGGGAATCGACTCGGACGCAAGGGCGACAGTTGCGCGTGGCCCATAGCCACTCCGCGAGACGGAGAGCCCGATGACTTAAGCGTGATGAAGGGTCGAGGCAGTCAGAGCGATAAGCTTTATACCATGCGCCTGCGGGAAGGGTACTGCGGTCTCTACTATCCAAGCACACAAGAATCGATCTTCTTTCGCTTCGATCCCGAGCGTGTGCCTTACGTGGGAATGTGGATCTGTCACGGTGGCGGTGCGGCTGACGATCCGAAGCAGCCTTACACTGTGGCGCTGGAACCCTGCATGGGAAGGCCTGACGCCCTTGCGGAAGCGATGGCACGTAAAGAGAGCGACATTCTACAACCCCACGAACGGAAACAATGGACTCTTCGCGTGGAACTGCGCGAAGGGGTTCCAATGGCTTCGCGGCTAGATATGAAGAGGAGATCACACGATGAAATTTGCATTTAAGCTCGCAGGATGGAGCTGGAGTCTGATCCTGGTTGTACTGTCCTGCTTGACTCCGGCGGTGGCACAGTCGCCGATCCGCTTCGTTAAGGCCAGCAAGATTTTTATTCTGGATGCAGGCACGGTCACTTACGTCTTTGGCATCAATGAGCAGGGCATGCTGCAGCACATCTATTGGGGCGGGCATGTGGGTCGTGAAGAAGATTTCGCAATCCCCAGAATAACGGATTGGTCGGGATTTGACCTGAGCGCCACCACTACACCTCAGGAATATCCAGGGTGGGGTGCCGGGCTCTATGTGGAGCCCAGCCTCAAAGTAACCTTCCCTGACGGCAATCGGGATATTGTTCTGCATTACGTTGCGCATCAGATAGCGGGGAACACGCTAACCGTCACCCTCAAAGATATCGAGCGTCCCTTGCTGGTCCATCTACATTACACCGTGTACCCGCAGACGGGTATGCTGCGCCGGGAAGTCACGATTGAGAATCGTACGGATAAAGCGGTGATGCTCGAGAGTGCGCAGTCGGCGGCGTGGTATCTGCCGCAGGGGGATGGCTATCGGCTGCGCTACCTGACGGGGCGCTGGGCGGGTGAGTGGCAACTCACGGAGGAGCCGGTGCACGCGGGCATGAAGATACTGGAAAGCCGGCGCGGCATCACCAGCGTACAAGCCAATCCTTGGTTTGCGCTGGATAGAGATGGCAACAGCGACAGCGAGCATGGTTCGGTGTGGTTTGGCGCGCTGGGGTGGAGCGGTAGCTGGCGAATCAGCGTGGAGCAAACAGCGCAACAGCAAGTGAGCGTTACAGGGGGATTTAATCCGTTCGATTTTGGGTATCGTCTGGCAGCGGGCGAATCGCTAACAACTCCGTCGTTCTACGCGGGCTACACCAATGGCGGCATCGGTGAGGCATCGCGTATTCTGCACGCGTTCGAGCGCACCGAGATTCTTCCCAGTGGTTCCGGGTTGCGAACTCGCCCAGTACTCTACAACTCCTGGTATGCCACAGGATTAGAAGTCGATGAAGCCGGGCAAAAGGCACTGGCCGAAAAAGCAGCAAGCGTGGGTGTGGAACGCTTCGTCATGGATGACGGTTGGTTCCGTCCACGAAATAACGATCACACAGGGCTGGGCGACTGGAACGTGAATCCGCAGAAGTTCCCGAACGGTCTCGGCCCGCTGATTCGTCATGTAAAAGATCTGGGGATGGACTTTGGGTTGTGGGTTGAGCCGGAGACGGTGAATCCGGACAGCAACCTTTACCATCAGCATCCGGATTGGGCGATCCATTTCGAGGGTCGCTCGCGCACCGAGGTCGGAAACCGACTGGTTCTTAACCTCGCCAGGGAAGACGTTCGAGAATACATCTTTCACTGGCTAGACCAGTTGGTTACCGCGAACGACATCTCCCTCTTGAAATGGGATTACAACCGCAACTTCAGCGAACCTGGCTGGCCGGAAGTTCCTCCCGAGCAACAGAAGAACCTCTGGGTGCGCTATACGCAAAATCTTTACGACATTCTCGATCGGCTGCGGCAGAAGCATCCCCGGCTGGAGATTGAATCTTGTGCCGGTGGCGGCGGGCGCATCGACCTGGGAATTCTGAGGCGTGCGGAGCAGGTTTGGCCATCGGATAACACCGAAGCGTTGGACCGGCTGACCCTTCAGCAAGGCTTCACGTATGCGTACACGCCGCACACCATGATGTCGTGGGTAAACGACGTGCCCGATTTCAACGGTCGCCGCGTGCCGCTGCAATTCCGTTTCCTGATGGCGATGCAAGGGTCTTTGGGCATCGGCGCAGACTTGAACCGCTGGCAACCAGAAGACCTGGCGGTGGCGAAACGCATGATCGGCTACTACAAATCGATTCGCGACACGGTGCAGAATGGCTTGCTCTACCGCCTGACGTTGCGGGGTGCTGGAAACTTTAGCGCCAGCGAATACGTTTCCGAGAATAAATCGCAAGCAGTGCTATTTGCATTTTTGCACTCGCAACAGTTCGGGCGCGGCCTTCCGGCGGTGCTGCTCAAAGGCCTGGATGGGACCGCCACCTACGCCCTATCGCCCCTAGATGCGAAGCCCAAGGGGAAGAGTTCCGTACTTCCCGCGAAGCTCAGCGGCGCGTACCTGATGGAGCATGGTCTTCCGCTACTCCTAGAAGGCGACTACGATAGCACTGCGATCAAGTTTGATCGCATTTCACCGTAACCGAATCAAGCAGGAGCGGTCATTCAGCTTACTAAGTGCCAGCTCCCGCCAATCGAAAATATTGCTCGCCCTAGGATCCGTGCAGGCGGCTTGTTCATATTGCGCAGCTCTAAGGACTTTGCGGAACTGGCCGCGCTTGCCTGCGAAGGACTCCTGCTCTGCGCTGCAATTTTATCGAAATAACGCCTGTGCCTCGCCAAAACTCCATCCGCGCCGAAAATCGCAAGATTCCCTGTCGCGACAACTTGAAGAGAAAACCTGGATGGGACCTCCGAGCGCGAAGACTCTCTCCCGGGGCGAACACCCGCGCGGGGTACCTGTATATGTTATGTAAGGATGGAGGAACCCGTGCATTTTCGCGACGCTACGTCGTTTCGGATTAGGCAGCCGGATCGTACCGGTGGTGCAGCCCTCCCAATCGCACATGAGAAAGGACGTCACCTGAGGATATGGTGCGAGTTCTGCCGTCTGGCGTTCCCTTCCCGAGCCCGCGATGCGTGCGGTCCTCGTGGTAGTAGCGAATATACTCAGAGAGCCGACGTTTCAGGTGGCGTTCGTCAACTGCAATGATGTGCTCTCCTGGATCACATCATTGTCTTCAATAAGGCTGGGTTGCGCCGAATACTCAAGGATTATTTCGATTACTACGAACGTTGCCGTACACAACTGTCGGTCGAAAAAGATTCACCTCTCAGCCGACCAGTCGAGCCTCCGTTGCTCGGTCACGTGATCCAAATTCCGCAAGTCGGCGGCCTGCACCACCTTCACAAACGCAAAGCTGCCTGATCGCAAAACACTTCTAAACGCTCGCGTGAGAACGCGGAGCGAGCAGTGTGCTCGTTCGCCATGCGAAGTTTAGTACTTTGTGGAAGGACGCTCGCCCTCTGGAGATTTGATCCCGGACATCAGGCGGCTGAGTACAGCTTATTTCCATGATGGTCGGACAACCGAGTTTTTGGTATGGACAAGCGGCTGATCGTGGAACCAATGGCGATCGGCGAATTCGCTAACTTCTGGCTCTAATACTTCGTGCGCACGTACGCGCCATATCGCCCGTAACATGAAGAGCCTCGACGATTCTTGTGAGGATTGAGAGAGCCATCCATTTTTTCCTTGTTGAATGTCCTTCCGCAAACCGTGCATCGATACACGTAGGTCGGCCCTTGATGTCTCGTTTTCGTCGCACGGGGCATTCTTGGCATGCGCGGCATCGCGGTTGAGGGCGCAAGGGTAAGCAGCCCCGTCGAAGTCAGTTCAACCGCGTAACGCGGAGTGAAAACTTGCGAAGTTACGGTCGCTCCCTGCATTCGGTCCACACGGTAGGACCTGTACTCCCCTGAATCACCGCGTATGGCACCGAGTACGTAGTTCCCCTCGGCAGTCTGCCGCAGCGAATACGGCTCTATGCGGCGAACACTGTCCTCGTAGGCAAGATCGACACAGAGATGGTTCGCCGCTGCGAAGCGAATGATCTCAAGATTTGAACGAGACCGAAGTGGGATGTTCATCGGCAATGCGCGTGTACGCACAGGCACTTCGCCGATGCCGCGCTGGATAAGTGCGCGCTGCGGGATCGGTGCGCTGCTCGTTATCCAGTTAAAGATTTCTGGCAGCGCGTCCCAGAAGTCATTTAACGGCGGAAGAGCGGGAAGCTGGTGCGACAACATGTCCGACCACATGGCTTCAAGAGCGGGGCGATGCGGTACGAGCGTCTGGAGTGTGGGTACCGGGATCGCCTTGTAAGCGCATTTCTGCCGAAGGACGTCAAGCAGCACTGCGGCGGTCGGCCGGCTGTCCGTATGGCGATAAAGGTTCACTACGTCGTAGAGGTCGCGTGGCCGCGTCCGTTCTCCGAGCGCCCGCAGTTTTTCGCCGAACGCTTCTTCGTATGCGTAGCAATTTGCCCATATGCCTCCCTCCGGACGATCAGTGTACGGATGAAAGACCTCGTGCCGGACAGACGGAAGCACCAGTCCTTCATCCGCTGTCAGGTCGAGCTTGATTTTGGGCCAGCCGCCTGAAGTTGGCGACACCGGTCCGCGATACGCAATTTTGCCCTGGCAGTTGGGGCGTCCGCGGGAATTGTCGTAGATATCGAATTCGAGCTGGTCGGCGGGAATGTTGAGACCGGACTGTTCTGTCACCCAGGCGATGACTTCCTCAAACACCGTCCGTAAGAATTCCTCGTCGAGGTGTTCTTCATTACGCAGGGTAAAATCCAGATCTTCAGAAAACCGATAGGTCTCGAAATAGCACTTCTTGAGACACGTACCGCCCTTGAATACCCAGCTTTCCTCAAGTTCCTCATGTGCATTAATACCGGCGAGTATCCAGCCGAGGACATAATCCTTCTCGACAACGTTGGGCAACAGCGAAAACGACGACGCAGCTTCGAGGATTTCGCGCCTATCGATCATGAGGCCGTTTGTTTCCTAGCTGACGGCAGCCAGAGACGCCAGGCCGTGACGAGTTTTTTCGGAGGAAGCGCGGGATCGAGCCGGGCATAACCCTGTGTCAACCGGGAGCGGCACTCGGCAGCGAGCTTGTTATCGCGCAGCCGGGTTTCTGCGAGATATCCGAGGCGCTTGAAGATGACGCCGTTATTGAACTCCTCTGCGTACCGGATCAACAATTCTCGATCAGCGGTCTTAGTTTCGAGATACGCGCTAAGGGTATCAGTTACGTGGTCGATGCCCCCGCCCACCTCGGGTGCGGCAATCATATCGACCAGCGTGCGCGCGGGGTCCGATATATGTACTTTGACAGAACCGCGCCAAAGCGTTTTCAGTCCGAAGAGACGTTTTGGCTTCACGTTGTGCAAGACGAAAGCGGTACCTTGGGCGATCACGCGCTTTTCTGTGAGACGCCGCGTAGTGAAGACGAGGGTTTCATTGAAGAGCTGCTCGGTAAGTTCCCAATGATGGGCGGCCGTCCAGCCGCCGATGTAGCATTGATTGAAGAGCGTTGGTACGAGAACCCAGGGATCTCCGATCAACTGTTCGCTGCCGGCTAGGTCCAAGGGGACGGGAACGTAAAGCCCGTGTCCTATCCGCCGGAGCCAGCCCTGCTGTTTCCACCGTGACAGGAGCTTGGCCGCTGCACGCCGATCGAGACCGAGTGTCTGAGACACAATATCGACCGACACGACCTCCTTTGCGGCGCGGAGTACTGCAGCGAGCCGCGCGCGGTGTGCTGGCAACGAGTTTTTCACGGGCTCCATGGCTATATAATAATACCAGAAGTTCGCAGTTTCTAGGAACTGTAGGTAGTTACATATAGCTACAGTTGCCCTCGAAGCTGTGATTACCGAAAACTCGGTCCATGCGTGACCGGCTTCTTTGAAGGGCGTTGCGGTTTCCCTTCGGCGGCTACAGTGGCGATGGTGTCGGCGATCGTGCCAGGAGTTGGGGTTCCTGACTTCCGAAGACGCGGATGGTGGAACAGTGGAACGTTCGCTTTTCGGTTTCAAAGCGCGCTTTTTAGGCAGCGACTAAGCGGCGCGTCGCTGGTATCGGTGGTGTAATCCTCCGACCTGAGGAATCGCTACCACGCGCCCGTGTTGCGGTGGCTCCACCTGTGCTTCGCCAAAATTCTATTCGCACCGAAAATAGCGCGATTCCCTGCCGCGACGGCTGTCCCATCCAAGTTATCCCTTCACCCTCGAGAGCCAAGAATCTCCCGGAGGAACGCCCGCGCGGTATACCTGTATATATAAGGATGGAGGAACCCGGACGTTTTCGCGACGCTACGTCGGTTCGGATTAGGCAGCCCGATCGTATCGGTGGTGCAGCCCTCCCAGTCGCTGTGCCTCGCCAAAACTCCATCCGCGACGAAAATCGCGCGATTCCCTGTCGCGACAACTTGAAGAGAAAACCTGGATGGGACCTCCGAGCGCGAAGACTCTCTCCCGGGGTGAACACCCGCGTTGGATACCTGTATATGTTATGTAAGGATAGAGGAACCCGTTAACGATGTTACAAGCCTGCGCGCAAGCTGTTGATTTCAAAGGCGGTCATCATTTTGGCGAGGGACAGAAGTACGCACGTCTTTACAGCCTGCAACTGGCGCTTCAGAAGGACGCTATCTTAACTCTGGCGGATGGGATGGATACCCTCGGCTGAATCTGGTTTGCTCCACCGATTTCTCTGGGAGTGCCCAGGCGAACAACGCTCCGCCACTTGCAACAATTATGTACTGCCGGCCACCAAGCTCGTAGGTGATTGGGGAGTTCCCCACATGCCCGATGGCGGAATGCCAGAGTGTTGCACCGTCGCTGGTTCGGAGTGCCGTAACACTACGGACGGAATCGCCAGTGAAGGTTAAACCCGAATCCGTCGTAAGAACTCCCGCCGCTGCCCCGCCACCGCCAAGATCATGGTTCCAACGAATCTTCCCGGTTTGGTAATCGATCGCCCGCAGCACGGCCTTTCCGAAGACTCCGTAATCTGCGCCGGCCCAGCCAACCGTACCGTGCTCCGGCTTCGAAAAATAAATGCCATAGGCATCCCGCGAACTAACGATTAGCAGACCGGTCTTTGCGTCGAAACTAGGCGAACGATAATTCGTCGCTCCACCCTCGTCGGGTGCAACCAAGCGACCATCCCGAGCAGGGTCCTTTGCGGTGTTGCGAATCGGACGGCCATCCTTATCAACGCCGCTCGACCAATTAACCGCGGCGAAAGTAGTCGTCAAAAGACTCTTCCCGTTGGTGCGATCGAGCACGAAGAAATAACCATTCCGGGAAGCTTGGAGCACCATCTTTTTCGGAGAGCCGTTGAAGGTCCCGTCCACGAGAACTGGAACCTCAACGGCATCCCAGTCATGCGTGTCATGCGGCGAGGGCTGAAATCCCCAGACGAGTTTCCCGGTGTCAGGGTTCAGCGCAACGATGCCGCAGGTCCATGGATTGTCGCCTGGGCGCATCTGCGCTGCCAGGACCGGCGTAGGATTTCCTGTTCCCACGAACACCAGATTCTGCTCTGGATCGTAAGTCCCAGTAATCCACATGTTACCCCCCGTGGCACCGCCACTTGCGGAGTCTTGAGCCCCGGGCGGAGGAGTGCTGTAGAACGTCCACTGCACCTGACCCGAATCCGGATCAATCGATTTCAGCATTCCGGGGAGATTGTCAAAATCGCCGGAAAGTCCCACGAGTACGTGATCGCGCACAATGAGAGGCGCCACGGATGTCCAATAACCCTCCTTCACGTCAGCGAGAACGACGTTCCATTTGACGGTACCATTTCTTGCATTAAGGCAGACGAGGTGATTATCAGGGGTAGTGAAATACACAGAGTCCTTGTACAAAGCAACGCCCCGGTGGCCTATGTGAGAACCCTCGTTGGGCGGATAGTTGTAGTGCCAGACTTGGGAGCCCGTCAGGGCATCAATCGCCCAAACGTGATCAGGTATCGATACGTATAAAATACCGTTAGCGACGATTGGTGAAGACTTGATTTGGGCTGCCTGACCGGTTTGAAAGGCCCAGGCGAGTGTGAGCTCACCTACGTTCGCTGGAGTAATCTGTGTCAGCTGGCTATGACGCTGGCCGGAGTAATCGCCATGATACATCGGCCAACTATCGGATGTCGGCTTTGAGAGCATAGCGGGGTCGAGCCCTTGAGAGGACGCGAGGCCGCAAAACGCGAACGACAGAACTACCACGACAGCAAGAGGAAAAAGTTCCCTTACCAGCTTCATTCTTGCGCCACCTCATAAGAGAAGCGTTCGACAGCAAGGCTTCGCTAATCTGTCCACCATCAATGCCACTAACTAGCCCTAGCGCAATGTCTGGAGGTAGGCCAGAACATTGTGTATGTCTTCGTCGGTGTACTTCGTTAATTGCTCGATGTGGGCTTCGAGCGGATTCGTCACCATGGACTTTACCTGACTGGCAGGCCAGGACCGATACCACCCCGATAGATCGATCAGCGCAATCGTGAATTCATCGCGGTATGCCAATTCTCCAGTTACGGTTTGGCCCGAGGGAAGCGTCACCGTAGCCGTTGCAACCGCTCCCGTGGGCCGAGGGCTACGTCCGCTCCCTGGATAGAGCATGCGCCTCAGAAGTTCTAATCCTTGGAGCTTGCCAGCAAGGCCCGCAAGGTCGCCGCTCGGAGAATGACATTTAACACACCCTCCAGTGCCATTGAAATACCGCATCCCAGCTTCGGCGTTTCCGGTCTGGAGATCGGCGATGTCAACGGTACGTCGCCGACCTTCCTTTGCTTTCGCCTTCCGATCATGGATGAATGCAACTATTGCCGCTAGTTGTTCGTCGGTGTGGTCAAATGCCGGCATTCCCTTGTCAGGCCGTCCGTTCCGGATAACAGGGCCGATTTTTTCTCCGTGTTCGTCTTGAGCAACCAGCACCGACGCGATCAGGTCCGGACCGCCTTCGCCGCCTCCAGCGTCGCGTCCGTGGCAGAAACTGCACTGCGCAGCGAACAGAGCTTGACCAGCTTGTATCTGTTCGGACGAATACCAGGGTAGATTGGCACTTGGAGGCACTACGTTCGCAGCTTGGCTCTGTTCATTTACGGTCTTTTCAGTTGGCACTGGACTGGCGGAGTCGTGGCGCGTCTCTCCTTGTTGACTCCTACTCTGACCAGCGGAGCCCCGATTAGAGGTGCCGCCAGGAGATCCGAGGGCAGCAACGGCACTTTGACGCCCCTCCGTTCCTTTGGCGTCCAGATCATGAATAAATGCAACGACTGCCGCCAGTTCTTCATCATCGAGGTCAAACGGAGGCATTCCTTTATCCGGCCGCCCCTTCCGAACGACAGGTCCAATTCTGTCGCCTTGCGCGTCTTGAGCAACCGGGGCCGAGGCGATCAGGTTCGGACCACCGCTGCCACCGCGGGCGTCGCGTCCATGGCAGACGCCGCACCGAGCAGAGAACAGTTTTTGACCCGTTTGTATCTGTTGCGGTGTGGCGGTGCTCTTAGCAACGGGCGTGCCCCCGGCCGAGCGTTGACCATTCTGAGTCTGCGCGTAGGACAGAGCTGCGATGCAGATGCCTGCAAGAAGTACAAGCCGGTACCTGCTGCTTGGTCGTAAGCTATGGAAAAGCGAAAGAATCAATGTAGCGATCTTCGATCCCCCGGATGTATCTCGAAGCAAGGGTCCACTCCCGATTCGAATACGTTGCAGCTACTGCTCGAGATAGTGAATCCGAACGTTTCTTGGAACAAGCTAAATCTCGCGGTGATTGTCGTTTTAGCTGGCCGCGATTCAACCGTGGCCAGTCAGACGCTCAACGGTACTTGGGGCACTCCACTCGGCTCGACAGTGCTCCTCGCCATCATGCGAAATCCCTGCGGTGTGACGGCTTCTCGCCGGTAAAAAGTGCGGTTAAATGTCTTCAAGCTGTTGAATCCAACTTCGGACGCGACTCTGTAACAGGAAACCTCCGTTTCTAATAGCAGTTCCTTGGCGCGCTCAATTCTGCAGCGCGCGATCTCTGAGAGAATGGACCGCCCTATCGCCGTCGAAAAGTGCCTTTCCAAGGTCCGCCGGGAGGTTCCGACCTCTTCTGCCACATCGCTAACGGCGATGCCCTGTGCAAAGTGGTCGCGGATGAAACGGAGGGCGCTCGCCATCAGCCGGTCATCTTGCGCAATCACGTCGCTGGATCTCCTGGTAACCACGTGCGTGGGTTCCACGTGCACCACGTAGCCCCTTTCGATTCGTCCCGACATAAGGCCATCGAGGAGTTGTGCCGATTCATATCCCGCGCGCTCCACATCAAGGGCCACGCTGGACAATGGCGGATCGGAGAGTTCACAGATCAGCTCGTCGTTATCGACTCCAATAACCGAAACGTCGTCCGGCACCCGCAGTTCCGCCGTCACGCAGGCCTGCAAAACCTGCCGCCCACAAACGTCATTGCACGCCATCAGGCCGGCAGGTTTGGGTAGCGATCGGAGCCAGCTCGCAATTCCGGGCTGCTCATGCCTCCAGGTCTCCAACCATTGTGGCTGTTGGATCCAGCTCGCCATAGCGATGTGCCGCGTGAAACAAGGAAGACCCTTCTCTCGCAGGATGTGGACATATCCCATCTCGCGCAGGGCAGACCAGTGACAATTCAAAAAGCCGCAAAACGCAAAACTCCGTAGTCCACGTTCCAACAGATGCTTCACGCCCATTTGGGCAATGGCGCTGGAATGCGTATCGATTTCGCCAAATCGTTTTCCAGCTTTCGCAGGACTCGATTCCCCAAGCTGCGAAGCAACAAAAGGTAATCCCGTCGAGCGAATCTGCTTCTCCATTTGAGGCGAGCGGATGCGCGCAATGATCCCCGTGCCATTCCAAGATTCCGGTTCCGGGAGGACCTGATCCAAATGTCGGGGGGCGACATACATCGACCATGGACCGTGCAGACGCGAATATCGCAGAATTCCACGAAGCAGGCCTCGGCCATATTCAGTCGATGTTTCCAACAGCAAGGCAACTTGGGGCACTCGATCGCGGCATTTTCTCATGGGAGTGAAGGATTCATTTTCTCAATGTAAGCCGTTGCAAAATCAGCACTTTCCGCCGCCCCGCAAGAATCCAGTGCTCCGTAGGTTGCCGTCCGGACCCGGCGAAATATTCGTTAGAGCCATGGCGCAAAGTGTCATATCTCTTGCTATTTTAGATTTGCCTCTTTGCGATTTTCAAGCGAAATAAAGATGCAGCCAACAAGCTGCATGTCGCATAATGTCCATTCGCTGTCGCACATTGGGTCTAGACATCTTCCAAAACACGACGTAAGTTCCCGCGCACTGGTCGGGCGCATCCATTTCTTGAATTGAACGGATTTGTTTGTCGGGAATCGAGTGCGCGGGTCCACGTTGCACTGAAACGAAAAAACTCTGTCCGGAGCGTGAATCATGCTCGGGGTCCCGCCGCCTGTTCCGCTCTGGGGGTCACTCGAAGACGGTTGGGGAGGATGGAAATGAAATTGTTTCATTCGCGATTTGAATTTTCACCTGTACTGGGTCGTGGAATGGCGGCGCTTCGTCTCCGGCGTTGTCACGCCTTCCTTGCGCGTGTAGTTCCGGTTTCGTGGCCGTGCAGCTTATGGGATTTATCCATACCGCTCATTGCTCTGATTTCCCTTAGTCTGGCCGTACCAGTTCTTTCGCAAACGTCGAGCGGCTCCATTGCCGGCGGGGTTCGTGACTCACAGGATTTGGCAGTTTCGAATGCAACGGTTACGATCACCGAGCTGCAGAGGAAAACCTCCCTTGTTGCCAAGACAGACGCCGAGGGCCGCTTTGTCTTCCCGCAGTTGCTGCCGGGCATGTACAACATCTCTGTCGAAGCCCCCGGATTCAAGAAGGTGGAGCGCAAAGATATAGCCCTGGTGGCCAACGACAAGATCACGGTTGGAACGATCACTGTGGAGGTGGGTTCGACGACCGAGACCGTGGAAGTTTCGGCGCAAGTGCTAGAGCTCAAGACGGAGAGCTCGGAGCGCTCCGACGCGATTGTCGGGAAGCAGCTCACGGACCTGGCTGTAAACAGCCGCAGCTATCTCCAACTCGCCGGCTTGGCTACGGGAGTCGTCAGTACGGCTAACCTGACCACCGGGGGCCACGGGGGCCTTGCGAATATTTCGGCAAACGGTCAGCGTTTCGACCACAACCAGCTCACGCTTAACGGCATCGGCAATGTGGATACCGGCAACAACGGGGACCAGCTGGCGACGATCAGCCTGGACGCCGTTCAGGAGTATAAAATTCTCACGAGCAGCTACCAAGCCGAATATGGCCGTTCGGCGGGCGCCCAGATCAGCGTGGTCACCAAGAGCGGCACATCTTCCTTCCACGGCAGCGGTTATTTGTATCACCGCCACGAAGGGTTGAACGCAAACAACTGGAAAAATAATCGCGATG
>WNFG01009036.1_pt1 | contig 15491 bp, 16 predicted proteins | sample 5400431 | NCBI WGS metagenome assembly WNFG01 (sample SAMN13153346, study PRJNA577476) | soil metagenome | isolation source: 120 cm saprolite under Douglas fir tree site 2 hole 3 replicate 2 | place: USA:California | collected 2015-04-18 | reverse complement strand
AATCCCCGCTCGTCGACTGCGTCAACAAATGCGATTCGTCACCAGCACTTCGCCGGCAGCGATTCGCGGGATCGCCTCCGAGGGCTGATATAGTAAAAGAGGAAAGCCTGCGCCAGGCCCTCAATTACTGCGACCGCGCGGCAAATTCATATTCATGATTCAACTTTCTTCGGCTGGAAAACATTTCGGGTCAAAAACGCTCTTCGAAGGCCTCAATTGGGTCGTCAACAATGGAGAGCGCGTCGGCCTGGTGGGCGGCAACGGAACGGGCAAGTCGACGTTGCTGAAGGTGCTGGCGGGCATCGAAACCCTTGACGATGGATCGTTTTTCGCGTCCAAGGGAACGACCACCGGCTACCTTCCGCAGGATGGCATGTCGCTTTCCGGGCGCACGGTCATGCAAGAATGTCTCTCCGTCTTCGGCCATCTGCTCGAAATCGAAAAGGAAATGGAAGCGCTCACGCACCAGATGGCGGAGATCGACCCGAAGAGCGATGAATACCAGAAAATTACGGAGCGCTACCACCGGATCGAGACCGAGTTCCAGCACCACGATGGTTACGCGCTCGAAGCGCAGGCCGGCGCGGTGCTTGGCGGGCTGGGCTTTTCGCGCGAGGACGCCAACCGTCCCGCGGAGGAATTTTCCGGCGGCTGGCAGATGCGCCTCGCGCTGGCGAAACTCCTACTGACCAAGCCGCATCTGCTGCTGCTCGACGAGCCCACAAACCATTTGGATCTCGAGGCGCGGAACTGGCTCGAGCAATATCTGCAAGAGTATCCATTCGCCTTTGTTGTGGTCTCACACGACCGTTATTTTCTCGATGTCGCCGTGAACAGAATCCTGGAAATCTGGAACCGGCGCACCTACTTTTACACCGGCAACTACGACCGCTATCTCACGCAGAAAGCGGAGCGGCGAGCTCAGCTGGAGGCGGCTCTCCGAAACCAGCAGGACCGGATTCATCACCTCGAAACTTTCATCAATCGCTTCCGCTACCAAGCCACCAAAGCCAAGCAGGTGCAGAGCCGCATCAAGGAACTCGACAAGATCGAGCGAATCGAATTGCCCGATGACGAGAAGACGATTCATTTTTCGTTTCCCCAACCGCCCTCCAGTGGGCGCATGGTGGCCGAGTTTCGCAATGTGGCCAAGAGCTACGGAGAGAACCAGGTATTCCAGGGCGTGAACTTCGTCATTAATCGCGGCGACCGCATCGCGCTTGTAGGCGTGAACGGCGCCGGGAGATCCACGCTCATCAAACTACTGGCCGGCGCGGAAACCGTAACGCGGGGTGAATTCCGCCTGGGACACAACGTCGAAGTCGATTATTTTGCGCAGGACCAGTACAAGGCGCTCGACCCCTCCGCTCGCCTGATCGACGACCTCGCCAGCATTGCGCCCACAGCGGTAAGCGACCAAACGCGCCTGCGCACCCTGCTCGGCTGCTTTCTATTTTCCGATGACGACGTGTTCAAGCGCATCGGGGTGCTTTCGGGCGGCGAGCGCAACCGCTATGCGATGGCGCGCATGCTCCTGCAGCCGCCGAATTTTCTTCTGCTCGATGAACCGACGAATCACCTCGATCTCCAGGCCAAGGATGTGTTGCTCGAAGCGCTGCAGAAATTCAGCGGGACGGTGGTGTTCGTCTCGCACGACCGCTACTTCATTGACAAGCTCGCGACTCGCGTTTTTCAGATCGAGGGCGGCGGGCTCTACGATTATCCTGGCAATTACGAAGACTTTTTGTGGCAAAAAGAGCGCCGCGAGTCCGGGGAGCCCGCTTCACCCAGTGAATTGCAGCCCGCGCATGCAACATCGGGATTAGGGAAGAGCGAAGAGGCGGAGACGCCGGCCAAAAAACTCAATCCCATTCTCATTCGCAAGATGAGGAAGCGCCGCGAGGAGCTGGAGGAAGAAATCGCGCGCTGCGAAGCGGAAATCGCGGCCTACGAGCTGGAACTCGCAATTTTCAGGAGCGCGCAGGAATCGATCCGCGTAGCAGCACTGATTGACGACCGCCGCGCGCACCTAAAAGAAATGATGAAAGACTGGGAGGAAATCGAGACCACACTGGAAGAGCCATCTCCTTCGCAGCAATCCGAGAATTCTTTCGACTGACGCAAGATTTCGCCCTGCAGTCTTGTCTCTTCCACATTCATCTCTGTGCCCTCCGTGTTAAAAGCTTTTGATTTTCGCCGGGTCCCCTCGTCACCGCCGCGCAGCAAAAAAAGACTGAAGTAGCGCAACGGATTCATCGGCAAGAACACCTGCCGTAACTGCGACGCGATGATTGAGCGCGCCCTCATCGAGCACTTGCAAGCAGGTCCGCACAGCCCCTCCCTTGGCGTCATCTGCGCCGTAAATCAGTCGCGCGATGCGCGCCTGCACCAATGCCCCCGCGCACATCGCGCAAGGCTCGATAGTCACGTATAGAGCAGCGCCAGTGAGGCGATAGTTGCCGACCGCCGAAGCGGCCGCGCGGAGAGCGACGATTTCCGCATGCGCTGTCGGATCGCAATCGGCAATCGTGCGATTGCCGGCGGCGCCCACGATGCGCTCATTAAGCACCACGACCGCGCCAACGGGAACTTCCCCCCGGACGCCGGCCGCTCGCGCCTGCTCGATCGCGAGATGCATGTACTCGTTGTCGATCACGTATGCGGCACGGGCATGGAAGGGATTACATACTCCACCATCATCACGTCGTGGAGCCCGTTGTTCAAGCGCGCGTGCGCCGAGTGGCGGCCCACCTCGCGCCAGCCAGTCGCGCGGCACAGCAGCAGCCCATCGCGATTCTCCACCAGAATCCGGCCGATGAGTTTGCGATAGCCAAGCTTCCCGGCTGCTTCCTGAATGGCGCGCATAAGCTGCCGGCCCACGCCATAACTGCGGAATGACCGCCGCACGTAGATGAACACCTCGCCGATATCGTCCAGCGCGATGCGCGTGTCATAGGGCCCGAGCGCAACCCATCCGCCGATCCAGTTGCGGACATCGGCGACCAGAATGGGGTGCTTCGGGTCCTGCCCCGCTGCGGCGATCAGCAGCCGCTGATCCTCCACCGCGCGCGCCTCGGAATCAAACGTCTCCAGGCGATCCTGCACAGCTTCATTGAAAATTTCACACAGCGGCGCAGCGTCCTCTTCGCGCGCAGGACGTATCTCCAACTGTGGCCGTATAGTCGCGGTACTCATAGTCCGCGATTTTATCACCCCGGCGCGATATTGGTCATGGAAACCCAACCCGAAGCCCCGGTGGCCCGGACGCCAAGTGGAGATGAATTGGGTGCCCCACGTGTCGGGTTTACACGTGGGGTTTTTGGTCTCGTTGTTCCCGGGTGCGGCATCCTTGCGCAGTTTGCAGGGGTGCGGGTTTTTTGATGATTGAATTTGTGATGATGCAGGGAGGCGCACACGAAACCGCCAAACCTTGAAACGCGCGGCACGCCTCCGCGCTCCTACAGATCAGGCATCTCCCGGCCGTCCGGCAGCACGATCTTCATGAGGCGCAGGAAGTTCGTTCCGTTCTTGGTTCGATGACCACTGGCAGTGATCACGTCGCCGACCTTGACCGTGTTCTTGTCCCAACCACCTATCCGGGCCAGCATGCTGGGGCTCCTGGCTTCACCGACCCATTTTTCGATTTCGCCCTTATCGTTTTTTACATCCAGGGAAATTTGCACGTGAGGATTGATGAATGAGAATTCTGTCACTGTTCCCTTCACGGACACGACTTTCGTCGTATCATAATTGGCCTCTCCGTGATGTGCCAGCAGCGGACCCGAAGCGACAAGAACACCGAAGATTATGGCCAGTGAGATAATCAATTTTTTCATTTTCCACGGCTCCTGAAAATAAAAGATCCAGTCGAACGTACGATTGCCGTTACATTCCGCGCTAAACGGGTTGCGGAGGTCGGAGAGCTACTTCGCCGGCGCCGTCTCCTTCTTTTCGAGCTCTTGGAAGCTCTCTCCCTCCTCGCAGAACTGTTCCCCGAGCGTCCAGGTCGGCCTCAACAGGAAGGGCAGGTGCACCGTCCAGGGCTTCGTGTAGGCCTTCGGGTCCTCGATGGTAATGTCGTCCACCAGGTGGTCGTGATCAATCCGCCGGATGCGCTCTACAACGTGCAGAGCGTCGCTGTGCGGGTGGCCGATTCGGTCGATCCAGGTTTTATCGTTGAAGTTTATGGTGTCAACGACGAGTGTGTCCCCCCGCCATTGTCCAATCGAGTCTCCCATCCACGTGGGGCCGAGACTGTTGTCATGCGCGCGGCCGTCCGTAAAAATCTGATGCCGCATGGAGTCGTACTCGAACAGCATCACGACCTCCCCGGGCGCCTGAAGAATCTGCAAGGGGAAGGGGTGAAGAAAAATCCGCGGGAAACCGGGTGGATAACAGCCATGGTAAACGGGGTCGGTCGTTTTCGCGAGGGGGTAAGCGTGAGGTCCGAAGGAGGACTTGGCAGCTTTGTATTTCGCCAGGCCCCAAGCCGTCATGGGAGGTTCCTCTACGGTAAACTTATAAATAATATATAGATCGGCAGTGGCTGGAGGGTGGTCTTGCATCCAGACTCCCGTCAAGTCAGGTGTTTGGCCCGAATCTTGCGCCTTCGCCGGCGTGGATGTGTGTTTGTCTTGAGCGGACGACGCAGGCGAACAACTCAATACAATCGCGAGCGCAAGGGCAATACCCAGCGAACGATTCCGCATTTCGAAACTCCTCCTGTGTCTTTTTCATCGCGTTGAAACTCAGCGGTCCAACACGCTGCGGAAAAAGTTGTAAGGTTTGTGGGTCGTGCCTTTTCATCCTGACGAAGGAAGGATAGGCGCGACAAAAATTCTGTTTTCTTCTGGGGTTTTAACCCCTGAAGGTCTGAAAACGCATTTTACCGCAACCTGCTAAAGACGGAACAGCCTTGCCGCGTTTCCCCTGAAAATATGGTCGCGGTCCTCGGCGGACAGGCCCAGTTGCTCGACGAGAGCGTTCGGTTCCGCGACGTCCATCGCCGCGTAGTTATCCGTCCCAATCACAACGCGGTCGGCCCCCACAAGGTTAATCAGGAAGCGCATGGTCTCGGGATAAAACGTGAGGGAGTCGTAATGGAACCGTCGAATGTATTCCCTGAATGGACGCTGCAGTTTGAACTTCTTCGCGACCAGGCCACGCTCGACCCGCCCGGCGATATAAGGGAAGCAGCCGCCGGAATGCGGCAGCACAATTTCAAGGTTTGGGAATTTGTCCAGTGTGCCGGTGATAATAAATTTGGCCGCGGTCGTGGCGCTTTCAAACGGGAATCCCAGAGTATTATTGATGTTAGCCGATTGCCCCAAGGCGTTCCCCAGCCGTTCCTTTCCGGCGTAGATATTGTCCTCGCCGTCGAGAGGATGAAACAGCAGCGGATATCCCAGTTCCTCGCATCGCGCCAACACCGGCTCGTATGCGGGCTCGAACAAATAGTCCCGCCCCTCAAACGAGTTAGGGAGGTGAACCGCGCGCATTCCGGGTTTTCCTGCCACTCGGTTGAGTTCCTTCAAACACATCTGCGGATCCCGGACGGGTATCTCGATGCCTGCCATGAACCGGTCGGGGAATTTCGCATGGGCTTCCATGCCGGCATCGTTAATGACTTGGGCGAGGTGCGCACCATCAGCCGGAGACGCCCATTGCCACGGCATACCACCGCTTAGAGTCAAGACCACCATCTGGACACCGTGCTGGTCCATCCATTGGCGTCGCTTTTCCAGATCGTGTTCTAAAGGATTCGTGCTTGGAGGTGTGCTCGGCCTGAGTTGTGCCACGGCTTTGGCGTACGATTCCGGCACCCAATGGGAGTGGATGTCGATGGAACCAGAATGACTGGTATCAGCTTCCGCGAATGCCGTAGGGGCGCTCAGCGCCGTGATTGCCAGCGCGCCACCACCTGCTCCCAACTTAAGAAAGTCTCGTCGACCAATCTTGGATGCACGCGAACCATGCTCTAAATTCTTCATCATTGTCCTCCTGTCTAATTCTTCTGCTTCGTTGCCAAATCACAATTTGGGAATTGCACTAGACACCCTGCGCAAATACGTCCCTGAATACGCGCCGCGTCCTTTTCTACTTCTACGGGGCGACTGCCCCCTTGTTCGACTAATCCTCGAATTCGTCGCGCCGCGCGCAGAATTTTCGGATCTCCTCGGAGGGCCGGGCTTCAGCCCGGCCGAAGCGAAGGTTCTTTCAGTCGGCTTCAGCCGCTGAAGTTGAGTTTGGTTGCGGCTACATCGCGCTGTGAATTTCAATTCACGGGTGCGGCTCCAATTGGAGCCTGCCAATATATTGTCTCGTGGTGAGTTTCCCTGCGCAGTCTACCGTTTGAGAGGCGATCTTGCCAAGCGATCTGTGACGCCAGTCAGGTCGCCCGTGGTCCGGGAACTTTGCGCGTTGATAGCGCCTTCACCCTTATCGAGGGCTACCCGTCCTTGCAGCGCGGAACACAGCCGCACGATGGCGTACACCGTGAAAATCGTCATAAACGGATCGATTGGATGCCGGTAGCGCAACGCCGTATGCGTTATGTAGTAGGGAATCGGGAACAAAAGGAGGCACATGGCGAGCGGCAAGGAATCAGGAAAATTGGCGCGCAAAGCGAGGATCATCCCAGCGAACGAAACTACGGAGAACACCGAGCAAAACCAGACGTCCGCCCGGCTGAGATGAAGCATGGGGATCCAGGGGTCGACACGGGAATCGTACGTGGCCGCCCAGGTATCCACGAAGCGATCGTATAAGTTCTTCAAGAATACACGTGGGTGTGCCCGAATGAACGCGATGGCTTCCCGTTGCTTCGTCTTATTGTAGTTAGGCTCACCGCTCAAAATAAGCTGAACGCGCTCCAGGTAGCTGCTCATGGGATGTAGGTCTGGCGAATAGACCGTCTTCACCGCGGGATTATTTCCAAGCCAGAGTTCCAATCCGAAATTTGATTTGACGAAAACAAAGCCATCGACCGCATAGTAGTTGCGAATCGTCCAGGGCAGTAGCGCAAGAACGAACATCAATACTGTCCTCATGACGAGCCCTGCCAAAGGCCGCGCGGATTGCCATCCCCGAAGAACGAGCCAAGCGAGAAAGAAAGGCAGCAGGATACAAAGCGTTGGGTTAACCAAAGCCGTAAAGCCCCACAGCAACCCATATCCGGACCAGCGCAGCGAAGATGCCGATTCGCGCAGAGTAAAGGTCGCCCACACAATCAACGCAAGCATGAGCGCAGCGAGGGTTTGATCCCAGGTCCACTCCAGCGGAAAAAGCACCGCGTAAGGAAGGAACACCCAAAACCAGGCGGAGGCCAGCCCGACCCTTTCGCTAAAAAGCCTCTTTCCAACACCATGGATGGGCCAGCACGTTACCGCGGAAAACGCGCTATTCATCGTCTGGGAAAAAAGCACCGCGCCAAACCCATCGAGATGGAAAAGCTTGTAACCGATCGCCGACAAGAACGGGTAAACCGGAGCAATGACCGCGGTGATGGCTGCGTAGCCGGGGTATGGTCCAAAGAAACCTTTTCCCGTCGCGAGCGAAATGGCCACAAGATCGTTCTCCATCCCCACGGTTTCAAACCTGGGGTGGACGGGATCTTCGTTGTGATGGGAAAACCATAGTAGGGCCATCCGCAGCGCGTACGCCACCACGACAGCGAGCGCAGGTGAACGAAGGACGGACGCGACCGTGCTGTTTTTGCGGTCAGAAATCATTACCAGCCGAAACCTCCTCCGCACGATAGTTCTTGTCCCCCGAGCGTAGCCCTCGGACAGCAGGTATTCAATCGCCGCAATACGCATTTTGGGTCTGCTTTGCCTTAATCAGCATGATTAGTGGTATAGACACAAGCGCAGCAACGCCCCGTTTGTTGAACCGGGGATATCTCCTCCCCCTTCGTCGTCCTCCCCACCTTGGCAGCGACCAATCGCGTCATACGGGCCTTGACAATCGCGCTCTTCGCCGACAGACTAACGTCATGAATTCATTCTTGAGTCGATTGTTCCTGGCGGATTTTTGGAAGGGAATGCTCCTGACTTTCCGCACTCAAAACCCGAAAAATGTGTACACCGAACAATATCCGCTGGAGCGCCCGATGGTGGCGGAGCGGTACCGGGGCGCGCCGCGCTTGAATATGAATCCAGAGACAGGCGAGACGCTTTGTATCTCGTGTAATCTCTGCGCTTTGGCCTGCCCGGAAAATCTGATCGTCGTCGGTTGGCACCGTGACGACGCGACGCGGCGCAAAGTGCTCACGACGTTTACTTATGATACTTCGCGCTGCATGTTCTGCGGGTTCAGGCCGTCGGGGTTCGGGCTCTACTTTTAAGCTGAACGTATACCCTGAGCCCTTCACCCCCGCGGGGGTGAAAGCGAAGGGCCTCAAGTGAGGCGTGGAGCCCGCCGCATTCTTGACTTTGAGGCAGGGGCGACCCCAGCGCTTGCACACCCCGCACGGCTGCGCTATAAGTGCTGTTTTCCTATGAAGCGATTTCTTTTCCATCCGTCTGCCACACGGCTTCCCCATGGAACTGCGTAAAGATCCCATCACACGCAGTTGGGTAGTTGTGGGCCATCGCGAAGGCGCCACCGAGTCCGTCATAGGCTGTCCTTTTTGTCCAGCCAAAGCCGATTCCCAGCCGTCCTTGTTGCGTCTCCCGGCACAGGGCGCCTGGCAAGTGATGGTGCTGCCTCAATCGGACCCGCTGTACCGCGTCGAGGGCGAACCCGGCCGGAAGGCCGACGGGATTTACGACACCATGCACGCGGTGGGCGCGGACGAGATTGTTATCGAAACACCGGAGCACGACCGGAAGCTCGAGGATTTGAACGAAGATCAGATTCTGCTGGTGATGGAGGCCTGGAGGCAGCGCGTTGAGGATCTGAAGCGCGATCTCCGGTTCAAGTATGTTTCAGTCTTCAAGAATTATGGGGCCATGGCGGCCCAGGAAGGATCGCACGCGCTCTCGCAAGTGACCGCTACCACTTTTGTGCCGAGGAGAATTCTGTATGAATTGCGCGCGGCCCGCGAGTGGTACGCCGAGAAAGAGCGCTGCGTATTTTGCGACATCGTGAAGCAGGAAGAGCGCCAGGGAAAGCGGATCGTGGACACGCAGGGAGAATATGTGGCCTTTTGCCCCTATGCTTCGCGAGTGCCCTTTGAGATCTGGTTGCTCAATCGCAGGCACAACTATCTGTTCGAGCAGCCGCGCCCCGGCTCGAATCGGCGCAATCTGGCTGCGTTGCTGCGGCGCACCCTGCTTCGTTTACGGCAAGCGGCGCCCGCATATCACCTTGTCGTGCACACTTCGCCAAACACCACTCATCCCAAGGGCGGGCTATCCAACTACTGGAAGACGATCGCGGAGGATTATCATTGGCACATCGAAATCCTGCCGATCGTCGGGAGCCGCAGCAAGTCCTATAGCATCAAGGAAGTGTATTTCAACTCGTTGGTGCCCGAACAGGCGGCCGAGCGCCTGCGCCAACTGGACCCGAAACCGTGAGGCGGGCCGAACATGGCGGCATCTTCCTCCGGCTCATTTTCCTGCTCGTTCTCCTGGCCTTTTTCGCGCTCCTCTATGGAGTGCGGCACCCGCTCATGCGTCTGGCAGGGCAGCTCTGGGTGGTGGACGAGCCGGCAGAGCACGCGGATGTAATCGTGGTGCTGGGCGACGACAACTACACGGGGGATCGCGCGGCTCATGCAGCTGAACTGTATCGCGCGGGACTCGCTCCGCAGGTTGTGGCGAGTGGCCGCCTCCTGCGGCCCTACGCGGGGGTTGCAGAGATGATCGAGCGGGATTTGGAATCTCGCGGCGTGCCGGCAGCGTCAATCGTGAAGTTTCCGCACAGGGCCGAGAATACACGTGAGGAAGCGGAAGCGCTTGCCGGGCTCGTCGCCGGTCGCGGTTGGAAGCGAGTCCTGGTGGTGACCTCCAACTATCATGCGCGGCGTACGCGCTTCATTTTCGGGCGCGTTTTTAAGCCCGAAGTAACTGTGCGCGTGGGTGCAGCGCGTGATTCCGAGTTTGATCCCTCTCACTGGTGGGAAACGCGTCTGGGGGAAAAATTGTTTTTCAACGAAGTGCTTGGCTACGCTGTCGCGTGGTGGGAATTGCGAGGCAAGACGTCGGCGGGTGGTGGCGCGACGTTCTTACTTTGCACACCGGGGCGGTCACGTCCGTGGCCTTTTCCCACAGCCGCTTTCCTGGGGGCCGCTCCCACCCGTGTCTGATTGGAAACAGGCCACGTTTAGGAGCACAAGCCGGTTTACAGGGCTATGCCCCTATATTATAGTCCCCATTCTACCGTCCTCTCCGGGCTGCTTTGCGTTCCCCCCGGCCGTGTGGCTACGGAGTTTCGGTTGGGAGGAATCCATGTGGCGTAAACCAGAAGACCCCAAACCGTCATCGCCCGTTGCCGAGGTCCCCTCGACTCCACGAGCCGAACCGGTTCGCAGCCTTGCCGGGCATACCGCGGAGGTTGTGCAACCCTCTGGCGGGGTCTTGACATCTTCGCTTATAATCAAGGGCGAAATTCGGGGCCGTGAAGATCTCTACATCGACGGCGAGGTACAAGGCTCAATCCATCTCGTCGACGGCCGGGTCACCATCGGACCGCACGGCAAGATTTCGGCGGATGTGGACGCGCGAGAGATTATTGTTCGAGGAATCGTGAAGGGTTCGCTGCGCGGCCGCGATCGCGTCGAGGTGGGACGCACCGGCGAAATTCGCGGGGACATCTCGACGCTCCGTATTGCCATCGAAGAGGGAGCGCAAGTTCACAGCAAAGTGGAGATTACGCGCGGTGAGGATTCGCGGGGTGCTCGCGTCCCCGAAAAATTATCCAGCGCGTCTTCGGTCCAATCCCTGGCGATGAAAGCCGGCGGAGAATTCTCGAACTGAAATGAGCCTGTTCAACAAATCGCGCACCGGCCACGGCGAGAGTGTCCCGCGGCAGGGGATGGCCTCTGCGCGTGGGCATCTCGGGGCCGCTATGGCCCCTTCGCCGATGAATGTGACGAAGGCCGGGCCAGGGTTTGTCGCCCGCGTATCGCGTCTTTCAAATGGGCTGAAAGAATTCCTATGGCAGTTGGATGGAATCGGTCGCGGCCATCTGCTGGACTTGGGGCCCGCTCGGCAGACAACGATCACATTCTTCATCGACCGCGGCTTTAAGGTTTACACCGAAGACCTGCTGGTGACATGGAAGAATTTTCTGGATGCGGAGGAGAAACAGTGGCGCGAGCTGCCGCCCGGCACGCCCGGTCTGGAAATGACGCCGGCGGCGCGTGCGGAGCGGTTTCTTGAGACCACCATGCGTTATCCGGAAGAAACATTCGACGCCGTGCTGGTGTGGGACCTGCTGGATTACCTCGATGGCGACCTGGTGTCGAGGCTGGTCGCGCGGATCACCTCGCTCGTTCGCGATGGCGGAGTCGCCTTGGCGATCTTTCACACTCGCAAGCCGGAAGCATTTCATCGGTATCGCGTTCTGGACGCGCAAAACCTCGAGCTGATTCCCGCCCCCTGCCCATTCGCTCCGCAACGTGTTTACCAGAACCGCGAAATTTCCGACCTGTTCCGGAGGTTTCGTTCCTCCAAGACTTTTGTGGGCCGCGATCAGCTTCGCGAAGGTCTTTTCGTCAAGTAAGCTCCCCAGCTATTTTTAATTCGTGGATTTCCAGGGATACGCGTCAGTCCTGGGGCGTTGGGCGTTGGAATTTTTTGCCTCCCTGACCCATAAAGGGCTCTTGCCAAATCTGGTCCACAGGAGTAAAAAGGAATTGTAGTGCAGAAAGCCATGGAGGCAAGGATGACTCCACCGGGCTTAGCGCAAAACACAGCTTAGATCACACCGCGCACGCGGTGCGTACTGTTAGCGGCGCCCAAGCGACGCCGCCACAGCAAAAGCAAAGTGTCACAACGGGGAACCGCCAGGTTCCCCGTTGTGCGCGTATGTGCTTAAGCTTTTCCCCAATCCAGAAAGCGCTCGTGTGGTGACGCTTTCGTCCGTGCCCCGCCCAGACTGAGCGGCAAAAAAAAAGGCAGCGCACTAGGTGCACTGCCCACGCTCATCCCCCGGATAAATTCAACCATCGCACGAAATCTCACAGGGATTCCCAGTCCTGGGCCCCCTGCGACTTGCAAAACAGGTCTCGGAATTAACCGCCGAACTTTGCGGACCACATCCAATGGATGACGTCGCGCTGGCTCCCAATGATGGTGGATTGCCACATGATGGCGCAAAGCATCAAGCCCATTGCCACGGCCGCGACCGTCAGTGCCACCGCTAGTTGTGATTCAGATGCCGGTTCGCCTAGACGGCTCAGCATTTTCATCATTGGGTTCTCCCCGCGCAGTCACCCATGAACCGGTTTCGAATGGGTTCATTTTCCCAAGTTGCGAGCGCCGGAATGATCTCCGAGTCGCCGCTCGGTGCGAACACTTTGGCAAGTGCGGGGCCAAGTCATCGGAAAACCCATCAAAACTGTAAGTCCCTAGCTACAAGTGAATTGCTGAGTCCGAATCGAAATCCCACAAAAATCAAGTGTGTGATTCAGCCTCCGAATGTCACTTGGATTTCCACGACTATGCAAAGGGATGCTCCTAATGTACAGTTCTATAAGTACTGGAACTAGCTGATAATGTTTAGGATAGAAGTGTTCCAGCCAGTGGGTCCAGGAGTTTTGTTGGGGGTATCGTTCCCGTGTTGGATGGCATCTGGATCCTCGGAATCCGTCCGTGAGCCGCCCAGCAGCACCGCATGATCCACGGCCCGTAGCCACGGAAGATCTTCTGCGGCTGGGCCAATCCCTACAGCGCGCAGTTTGATCCGGGTGGCATCGCGGAACAGCTTCGTCACCAAACGAACTGCCCTTGCTGCGTCGCATCCCGAGGAAAAATGCCAGAAGGTTTGGCCGGGGCGCACGTCGAAGCCACGCTCCTTTGCCGCCGCCACAAAGCTCGCGATGGCTTGTTCGTTCGCCGAAGTGAAGAAGAATGGTTCGTCAAATTCACGGCTGCGCGCAAGCTCGGCGTCTCGCGGCCTCAGCCCCATGTTTTCAGCGACTTCCCGTGAACCCATATGGTGGAAGCCCGCCACGCCAACACCGCTCTCTCCGGCAATGTCGTCGAGTGCGGCGCAGACTTCTTCGTAAGGGCGTCCCATGGCCACGCAAAGATAACGTCCAGACCGCCGGGCGCCTGGGATCTTGAGGTTGAAATAACCATCCGGAAAAAATATCCCGCCACCGCTTTCCGTAATGAAGGGGTGGCCGTGTCCCAGCTTGCGGCGGAGCGGCTCTATTTCATCGCGCGTACGCGAGGTCACCAGTACCAGAGGAATCCGGCGCCGATCCAGCTCAGACAGGGCTTCCTCGGCTTCGGCAATGGAACCTGTGCGAGGGTCCAGCAAAGCGCCTTCCAGGGCCGTGAAAATTAGATGACGAGGAGCGAGCAAGGCAGGGAAGAGTGTAACGCGGCTGAACGATGCGCGGTACATCCGTTTCTTAAAGCACAAACGGCGGGTAGGACGCCCCCGCGTCCTGCCCGCCGTAGTCAATCCACGCCCGCTCAGCCAGGCGCGGGTTTCCAGCTCCGCTAGTTCCCGCTCGATGCGGTTTGAGCGGTGCCGGCCTTCGGAGTGCTGATGTAACCAGTCACTTTGTCCTTGGCAACTTGGTTGACCACCAATTCCAATGGGCGGCGGTCGTTGCCCTGATGGAAGAAGACCGGCTCGTTCACCGGCATATTCTTCTTGTCGATGTGCACGTCGTCGACGATCAAAGAGACGCTGTAGCGCTTCTTGTTGAGGTTCGTGCCGCGAAGTTCGACCACGAAGGCGCCAACCTTCTGAGGCTTATTCTTGGCGTCAATGGTGAACTCGATGTAGTCCCTCTCACCCAGTCTGCGCAGTTGTTCCACATCCTCGTGGTTCCTGGCAATCAAGGTCCCCAGCTCGCTGCGTGCCATCTTCAGATCGTTCTGTGTGGTATCAAGATCGGTGCGGACCCCGGTCACCCGGCCATCCACGGTCTTAACATCGTCCGTGGAGGCTTTTGTGGCCAGTTCGGTCTTCACCGCTCCGTCCATCTCGGCGATTTTCTGCTCACTCTCGGTCTTGATTTCCTCCGCTTCCTGGCGCGCCTTCCGAAGGTCGCCCTGGGTGAGGCGGAGTCTCTTGGTCACAACACTCAGGTCGCTCTGCAACCCGGAGTTGGCTGTGTCGGTTTGCGTCTGATGCTGTTGTAACTGTGCCACTTGGCCGGTGAAATCCGTCTGCAGCGCCTTGACTTTGTTCTCGAGCGACTGCTGGATTTCCTGGCCCTGCGTGGAAGCATTGTGCGCCAGCACCAGTCCCACTAAAGCCACTACCCCAAGGACCGCCACCGCCGCGAGCATCCATCCCGGTGTGCCTCCGCGGCTGTCCGATGCACGATCAATTTCGTCTGACATATGCTTTTTATCCCCCTTTGAAGTGCGAACACTGTCACGTAGCTAAGCACGCAGCCCGCCATGCGATTGCCAGACAATTGAAGCTGTATCCTAATGATTAAAGGGGAGATACCGAAACGCGCTCCATTCTCCCCCGCCAGCTCTCCATGCAAACTTTACTTCCTACAGGAGTTTTCTGGATATGTTGGATGGCATTCCGGGTCCCTACTAAAATCGGAGCTTGGAATTGAAGCTTGGAGGGAGTTGCCTACTTGACCTCTAACCCCTCGAAACACAGCGAGGGATCGGCCACCCGAAACTTCAACACATCTCAAAGGCTTCGCCACCCGCCCCTGAAGTTGGCCACACAACTCAACACAAGCGCGATTTTCAGGAGTTGGCCGCCAGAGCCTTGCAGTCTTGAAGTGGGCGAGGCCCATTGGGACGAGTTGTGTCTTTCGCTAAGGCGGTACTTCCGCGCTATGGCTGATCCTTCAATTCAGGAGTCACAATTGTCTGCACGCCCCTGGATGGCTGCAGGACGCTTCCAGTTTGGTTTTTGGAAGAAATCGCGGACTGGCGAAATGACAACAAACTATCAGGCTGACTATAAGGCTGAGCAAGGGAAAAAACTATTCGGAACTGGTGTTTTCTCATTCGCACATGGTCTTATCTGGTTCCGCTCCTCCTCGCCGGGAGGTATTTTTACTCTCCGGTCGTTGAATATGTTCGATACATTCTTCCGTGCCGAAATTGTGATAGGGGCCATCTTGGCAGCGTACGGAATACTTGTATGGCGCAGCGCATTTCGTAAACTTTCCCTTGCGAACTACATAATCGCATTATCTTGCGTGCCCGTTCTCCTCCTATGCGTGTCCAAGGTGACCGAATGGATTTATCTTTTAGACCATCACAAAGGGTTTTCGATGAATGACCTTGGAGTCTTCATCATCGACATCACGATACCGGTTTGTATCTTGGTTTTCGGTGGTTGGTGGGCCGACAGCACATACATGCGCGAGCGGTTTAGGAGATACA
>WNFG01003775.1_pt1 | contig 15497 bp, 12 predicted proteins | sample 5400431 | NCBI WGS metagenome assembly WNFG01 (sample SAMN13153346, study PRJNA577476) | soil metagenome | isolation source: 120 cm saprolite under Douglas fir tree site 2 hole 3 replicate 2 | place: USA:California | collected 2015-04-18 | reverse complement strand
CACCCCCGCATTGAAGCGGTCCCGCGCCTGATCCACTTCTTCTTTCGAAAGTTGCACGCCCAGATTGGCAACGCGCACTTCGCTGCGTGCGGAATCCAGGTTGATCAGCGCGGTCTTTACGTCCAGCGCGATCGCGTTTCGCAGATCCATCTGCTGCTGATGAAGCCTCTGAATGTCCAGGTCGGCGCGGACCATTTGCGCTCGGATGCGCCCTCCGGTAAACAACGGCACGCTCACCGTGCCCGCATAGGTGTATGTGGGAATTACGCCGTACGGGAATGTTCCCAGTTCCGCCCAATTCGCGCTGAAATTCAGGGAAGGCAGCCGTGATGAGCTGGCAGCTTTCTTCTCGTTCTCTGCCGCGCGAATCTGCTCTTGCAGCGACTTCCATTCGTGCCGGGCCGCCAGGGCTTGCTCGATGCTCGTTTCTGCCTCCGGCTGCGGCGTCTCGAAAAAGCTCAAGGAGTCCGCCAGCTCGATCGCTTGCCGTGGATCGAGGTTCAGAAGCCGGCTCAACCCGAAGAGTGCGGTCTCGCGACTCGCTTGCGCTTGGATCAGCCGTTGTTTTTCGTTCTGCAATTCGACGTTGGCGCGCAGGGTATCAATGCCCGTGCTGACGCCTTCCTTTTGCCGGTCGGCCGCTTGATCGTAGAGCGCCTGCGCCAGGTCGACCCGGGATTGCGAAGCCTGCACGTCCGCCATGTTGCGCAGCGTCCCGATGTACTGCGACACCACCACCAGAATCACCTGCTCGCGTGTTGATAGGCTGTCCGCTTTGCTTGCGTTTGCCGTGTTTCGCGAGGCCTGGTAGCGGCGAAGCAGCGCCAGGTCAAAAATCGGTCCATTGAAGGATGGCCCCGCGGAAAAGATGGGGAACGGACCCACGTGCTTCGGAACTCCCGGAAAAATCGCGGAACCGCCAAACTGCGCCCGAATATTTATGCGCTCCCACTGCTCCGTGGCGCCCAGCTGCGCTTGCGGCAGCAGTCTTGAAAACGCTATCTTACGGTCTTGCTCGCTCTCCGCCGCCTGTAGAATGGCAATCTGCGCCGTCGGATTCTGCTGGAGCGCCAGCCCCACGGCCTGATCCAGCGTCAGCCGCAGCACCTGCGTGGGCGAATTCCCCGGCATCGCGCTCTGCTTGTTTGTGTCTTGCGCATCCGCGACCGTGCACCCCAGCATTAGACTGAAGAACACCGTGTAAAAAATAATGTGTGAGCTTTTAGGACGGCTCTTTCCCGGATCGCCGCTCTTCGCGTTCTCGCTCCCCACGATTTCGTGCACAATGGCTTGGTTCAAGCAGCCTTCCGCGAGCAGCTCGCCACCTTGCCGGTGGATCTCCTTTAGCAGCTCTTTCCCGGCCGCATCGATAAAACTCACGGCGCAAAGTTTCACGTGAAACTTCTCCTGTGGCGAGGATGAGCGCAGCTCGCGCCAGCATTGCTCCAGCGTGGCCACCGATGGCCCCGCCAGTCGGCCTTCCACACTCAAGATTGTCTTCCCGCGCTTTTTTTCAGTTGTAATTCTAAGCATCGATTCTGTCCTGCCCGGCGTGTGTTGAAGCATTATGGTCACCATCCGATGTAAATGTTCTTTAATGTGTAAGAAAAACAAAACTAAAGACTTAGGCGTTATACGACGGACTTGGAGCACTCCGTGTTGTGGCGATATATGGGCGTTATATCAAATATGGTCTGATGTGTCATGACCATATCTCGTCTGCACTGCTCCTACGGCTGTACTTCTCTCTCCCACTCTACTACTTCACCGCCGTACCTTCTCCACATGCAAATACGCAGCAAGCAACCTGCAACCCGTGCGGCGGGAGTTGTTGTCCGGAGTGCAGCCTCCACCAACATCTCCAGAACCTTGGTGTCCACGTGTTCCGGCGGCTCGTCCGTCAGGATCTTCATTTTTCTCCAGAATGCGTCCCACCCAAATGAGGCGGCCCAGAATCTGCGTGTTCCGTACGTCTCGGCCGTCACATACACGCGCGCGCCCCGCGCGGTTTGCTTTGGGTCTCTGTTTCCTGCAATTCTTCACGCAAATTATATATAAACTCTTGACGATATCACTTTCGACTTGACGAACAGGATACTTGCAACATAGCATCTCGGCCCATGGCCGAGGCCCCTCCCACCGGTCCCGCTGCGGCGATTCCCCCGCCGAAGGTTGCCGTGATTGCCGTTCATGGCGTGGCATACCACGCGCCCGGCGCGTCGGCAAACGCAATGGCCGACTTACTCCTGTCGTTGCCAAACCCGCTGACGAATCCCGTTGGCGCTCCACGCAATTACAGTGCGTTTGAGACTGAAGCCATCCAGGTCCCGATTCAACCTGTTCAGGTGTGGACGTATGGTTTGCCGGGAGCTGCCACATGGGTTGGCAAACGTTTTGCGTTCCTTCAGGAAGCCAGCGCCAACTTCGCCCTATCCCTGGAAAAGTTCGGGCGGTGGGTGCGTGGAACAGGAGCTTCCGTGGCTCCGGGCAGTGTGGGAAACGAGTTCATGCGCCTGCTGCTGCGAGATTACCAAGGCGGCGCGGATGGAGACACCTACGACACCAAGCGTTTGAAAGCAAAGCGCGCAGTCACTGCTCCAGGAGGTGAGAGCGAAGTTCACATCTACGAAGCCTACTGGGCGGACTTGGCCCGGCCAAAGAACTCACTGCTCAGTTTTTCCTTTGCCCTGTTCCAACTCCTGTTACACGTCGGCAGTCTAAGCCGGCTTGCAATCGACGCCGGGGCGGCTGAAAACCCGGGATGGGTTTGGCGCGCGTTTCGGGCAGTTCAGGAATATGCGGTACGCATTCTCCAAATCCCCATTCCCCTCCTGAACCTGATTCTGTTGATCGCCGCCTTCTCTGTGCTCCCGCAACAATTACAACAAATACCCCGCGAATTACAAAAGACCGTAGCCTCGCTCGTCGCTGGGCTCTTGGGTGTTGCTCTTGGTTTCCTCGTATGGCGCAAGCCGCCGCGGCCAATTCCTGGAGGCCCGTTTGGCTGGACGTTGCTCCCGTTGGTCTTCGCTGGCGTGGGTGTTTTGATTGGCTACGCGTTTCTCTTGGCGAAGGTGGAGCCGCTTACTCTACTCGCAATCGAATGGTGGGGATTGGGCGCAGGGTTTTTCCTTTATGTCTTGGAAAAGTATGACGATATCCGCGACGGAACGCTGGAAAGCGGACTTGCTCTCTACTTTCTTTCTTTTGTGGCATTCGTCGTTGCTCTCGTGAAGTGTGGGGGCAGTGCAGCTTTACAACAGGCCACTTTGTGGACTATGCAATGGATTCTGGCGGCGCTCCGTGTTTCGTGGACCGCGCTTTTTTCTTTGGCGTTCGCTGCGCTCGTCCTAGGAAGCATCGCTTGGCGAATTTTGCCGAAAGCAAGCCCCCAGCAGGCCCGCGCTCGTGCTGCGGTCCGCACCAGCCGGCTGGCCTTGGCGCTTCCCGCTTTGCTCATTTTGTTGATCGTTATCTTCCTGTGGGGTGGTCTTTTCCATTGGGCGATGCATACCACAAGCGTTTTCCGGCATCCCCTCTTCAATCCAAGTGTACCGCCGGCGCCCGCGCCCGGTGGCCATGCGCTCAAGTGGTTGTTCTTTGATCCTGCAGGCATCCCTGACGTGGCTAACTACTTTGCAGGCTACCTGGTTTGGAGCGTTGGGCCGGGACTCGCGATCACCTTGGTGTTAATGATTGCAGCCTTCTTTCTCCTCACCTGGTGGGCGCTGCCGTCTGTCCTAACGGAAAAATCTCCCCTTCGAAGCGAGAAGGTCCCGCCACGATGGTCAACGAACGGCGAATCGCTCCACATGGGTTCTTGGATCTCGGGCGGTCTGGACGCGATGACCATTGTCACGGCCTTCATATGGTGTGCGATTTTCATTGTGCCTACCATCTTCTTTAACTGGTCACGTCCGCAGTCCGCTTCGCCAACGATCTCGATGATGAGTGCGTTAACCGGCTCGATTATCAACCGAACAGCAGGACTGACAGCATCGCTTGCCTTACTGGGTTTGATCGTCCGTTATACGAGTTCCGCTCTGGGGATCGTGCTCGACGTGGACAACTACCTGCGGACCTCTCCCAGGAACGCCACGCCGCGCGCCAAGATCGTCGAACGGTACGTCTCGCTGTTGCGCTACATCGCAAAACCAGAGCATGGCTACACCCGCATCGTCATCGTCGCCCACAGTTTGGGCGCGCTCATCTCCGGCGATCTGTTGCGTTTCCTGCAGGAAGAAGGTGACCCGACTCTGGAACGCCTGGGATACGGCACGCCGGGCGGAAACAAGCCGGACATCCCCATTAGCCTTTTCACTATGGGCAATCCGGTGCGCCAGTTTCTGAATCGCTTCTTCCCCTATCTCTACGACTGGGTTAACCCCGTGCCGAGCGGAGGTTTACATCCGTTCCGTGTCGCCACACTGGCGGCTCCAGCGCCAATTCCTGCGAATGCTTCGCCTGATCCGGGTGACCTCGGCGTTCAACATTGGGTGAACGCGTATCGGAGCGGTGATTACGTGGGGCGCTCGCTGTGGGTTGACGAATGGTATGGACGCAACCTCAACGGTCCAGATCGGGGAACGCCGGATGAGCCGGTCCACATCGTTCGGCAGGCGCCTCCCCCGCAGCCGTCGCCACGGGAGGAGATGTGCATTGTCGCTGGCGCGCACCAACACTATTGGGACGGTACCGCGACCGACATTGCCGAGCAGCTGAATGCTCTTATCTGAAGAATGGGTTCCATGAATTAATTCCCGCACTCACCATTCTCCGGCTAAGTGCGATTGTCAGAAAGGGAATAGACAGGCCAGGAGGCTTGGATCATGAAACGAGTAAATCTGCTGCCGGTGGCATTTGCTATCTTGGGTGCGCTGCCGGCAGTAGTTCGGGGCCAGGTCGCTTTCTCCCTGCCACAGGCGAGAGTTGGAGTTGCCTACGAATTTCCCATTCCGGCCGGGGGAGGCTTGCCCCCGCTGAGTTGGAAGATTATTGCTGGGGAATTGCCGCCTGGCATCGAACTCCAGCCAGGAATACTGCGCGGAGTTCCCACGACGCCGCGCCCACAAGCCTACGAGTTTACCGTCGAACTGTCGGATTCTTCGCAATCGCCGGAGCACTTTGCCCGGGCCCTCTCGCTGCTGGTGAAGCCAGCCCCTCTCCACATGGACTTGAGCGGTGATAACGCCTCCAGCGCCGACCCACCGCTGAAGATCGTGCCGCCCAACGTCGCGAGTACTCCTGCGGCCCCCGTCACAACTCTGCCATCGGGAAGCTCCTCCGCTGCCTCTCCAACAGGAGGAGCGAGCGGAGGCGGCGGTGTCGCCCCGGGAGGCGCGGCCCCTCCGCCGGCTCCGCCGAGCACTAACAATGACCTCTGTCCCGATGGCCGGGCTGAGAACATGTATGACTGTCGCGACGATTTTGTAGCCAGCACATATCTAGGTTTGGCTATTGACACCTTTGCGTCCGGCGAGTCGCGCTTGTATCTGAATCCAAACGCGCCTAATGGGCCAAAGGAGCGCATGGTCGGGGGTATCGATTTTGGTTATCGATTGATGGGCAAGCCTGCCGTTCAGGCCGGGCCCTGGCCGAACCAATTGTGGGTCTACGGAGAGACGGTCCATGGCGTCAGAAGCACGGATGTTGATTGCACCAAGAACGCCACTTTTCTAACCTGTCAGACGGCTTTAGCTATTCCCAATCGTCCGGCGGATCAAATCCTTTATACCTTTCGCAATGCCACCAGTCTGGAGGGCTTCGCGGGGTTTCGATACGAATTTCTTACCTTACAGCCGGCCTCTATCTCTGCGGCCAATCTCTATGTGAAGACACAAGCGGGATTCCTGACGGTGGCTGGAGCCCCGAGTGCCGCCAAGGCCATCCATCATGTCGGTTTGGGTGCCATCACCACTAAGGGTGATTTCCAGGGCAGTTATCTGGAAGTCGGCTATGGAAGGAACGACCTCTTCGCGCAACACCGCCTGAGCCGCTGGAAAGTAGACGCGTATCTTTCCAGGCGCATCCGTAAGGGAATTTCCTTCTTCGCCCAAATCAACGTGGACACCGACATCGGGCCCGGGGCGGATAGCATCCAGAGCTATCTCGGATTCGATTTCGACCTGCGCAAATTTGCAGACTGGTTTAGTAAAAACTAATTCAGTGGACGGTGAATGCGTTTAGTAACGGTTTCCCATGCCGAAGGTCAAAATCATCACCAATATGAGTGGCGGTTTCGGTGAAAATTGCTTGTTGTGGGTTTCGACGCCAGCGTCCAAGGTATTCCCCAAGCAATTCTGCAAGGCGTCAGGGAAAAACCGCAACACTATTGGTGTTTAACGCTTCACCGCAATGGCTTGCAATTCGAAATGCCCGCCCCTAAGCAGCGATCCCGCTCCAATGAATTCCCGCGCCGGCAAGTTCTTGGTCGTGAAATAGCTCTTGTAAATCGGATTGAACTTTTCGAACAGCGAGAGGTCTGTTGCGTCTTTACCCGGCAGATTGATCGCCTTCCTCGTGGGTTGGATCGTAACCTGCGAAAATGCGCCATGTACCGTAAGAATTCCTGCCACTGCCAAAACCACCACGAGGAAACTGATGCGGCGATTCATGAATTGCCTCCATTCGGATGACTTGCCCGATATGCCGCGCGATTTTAATATCCGAATCGTTCTTCAGCAAGCCGTGCGCGGAAACCCCGCGTGCCGCGGCAAACAACCATCTCCATCGCATCTCGAAACTCGTTCGAATTAGAAAGAGATGAACCCCGTTCGAATGAAGTATACCGAAGTGAGCCCCACCCCCAGCCACAGCACGACGCCGAGAAGCAGCGGCCGCCATCCCACCTCTTTCAGCGTGGCGCGGGAAATTCCGCTGCCGATCAGGAACAGCGTCGCGGTGAGGCCGAGTCGGCCAAGAGTGAACAGCCAATTCGAAAGATGCGCGAGCGCGGGAAGATAGGTATTAACGACGGCGGCGAGAACAAAGAACGCGATGAACCAGGGCAGGGGGACGCGAAGATTGCTGGTGCCGCCAGTGGCGGCATTCCGGGAGCGGCTGCGCTTGACGCCTGCGGTGGCGAGTGCGAGCGGAACGATCCACAGAGCGCGGGCGAGTTTCACGGTGGTGCCTATTACCAATGCTTGCGGGCCGTACTTCGTGGCGGCGCCGACGACGGAACTGGTGTCGTGGATCGCCAGCGCGGCCCACAGTCCGAATTGCGATTGCGAAAGATGAAGCGCGTATCCGATCGGCGGAAAAATCAGCAGCGCGATCGAATTCAAAATAAAAATCGTGCCGAGCGACACCGCCATTTCTTCTTCATCGGCTTGAAGAATGGGACCGATGGCGGCGATGGCGCTGCCGCCGCAAATCGCCGTGCCCGCCGTGATCAGAAACGACGAATTGCCGCGCACCCGCAAGAGTTTGCCGAGCGCCAGACCCGCCAGAAGCGCGAAGGAAATCCCCAACGCGGTGTAGATAAATCCGCTGCGGCCCGCTTTTAGAACTTCGTGCAGATTCATGCCGAAACCGAGGGCCACGACGGAGCTTTGTAGCAGAGTGCGCGCAATTCCCCGGCTTTCGTTGATGTAGGGATGGGGAAAGGTGAGACCGAAGAGAATTCCCAGAGTGAGTGCGATGGGAGGAGAAAACAATCCCGTGAACGAAAGCGCGAGAGCGAGAACAAAAATAGTTTTCGGGAGAGTCGGCATCAATCGGGAAAAGAGTATCAGGCCGGGAGCCGGATGAGCCAGCAAGAACAAGGGAAGCCGCTGATAAGTTGCCGTGGGCTTCTCCCTTCTGAATCCAGGCGAGCATCATTTTTCTTTCGCTTTCGCGGGCGGAGCGGCGGGCGAGGATTTCGCTGGCGCGGACTTCGACGGGGCAGGATGGACGAGGGCAGCGATGATTTTGGCGGTGGCAGCTTTGCTGATTTGGCAGTTGCGGTCGTAGATGCGGCACTGGGCGAGAGTGTATTTGCAGCCGCAGGTGCAGGTTTCTGCGTTGAATTTGTGGAGCGCGGAAATTTTTTGTTCCGGCGTTAACTTTGAAAGATCGACGCCGGGAAGTTCGCTGGCGCGGTCGGCGTTCTTCAGGAAAATCTGGCCGGTGTCCTCGAAAGTTTCCACTTTGACGTTGCCGATGGGCAAGCCGAGAAGCGAGCGGATTTCGGTTTCGTAGAGCAGCGGATCGCGGAGGCCCTCGTGTTTCTGAACGATGCGGCCTTCGGAGTCGAGCACGAAAGAAGTGGGAAGCGCGGCGATGCCGCCGTACTGGAAACGAATGTCGTTGCCGGCAATGGCGACGGGATAGTTGATGCCGAATTTTTCAGCAAATTCCTTGATGGCGTCCGGATCGTCGTCATCGACGACGAGTCCGAGAATTTGGAGGCGGTCTTTGTATTTGTTCTGCAGCTCGACGAGGTCGGGAATTTCGGCGCGGCAGGGTCCGCACCAAGTGGCCCAGAAATTCAGTAGGATGACTTTGCCGTGGGAATCGGCAAGGGTGACGGGCTTGCCGTCGAGGCCGGTGAGCTTGAAGTCCGGGGCGGGATCGGGATTGCGAACAAAGCGGATGATGGGCTGGTTAGAATCCTGTGCTGGGGAGAATGAAGGAAAAAAGCCGAGAAGTAATGAAGTCACAAGGCAGGAAAAGAAGGAGCGGCGGTTTCTTGCCTCAACGACCGCAAAGAGCAAACGGCGCACCGCGAGGAGCAGGGCGCAACAAGCGGCGCTAACGATCGAAAAGCGTGTTTGCCAGTTCATCTCGCTCCATGTCCAGTTAGCGAGCGGCATCGCCCAGTATTTCTGCCAGTGGCCCAATTCTGAGTTCATTGTCAGCAGCTATTGTGACGTGATGCTCGGTTCCTTTCAAATCCGACGTGACGCGATTGTCGGAGTGGACCTCGGGAGAAGTCAGCGGCGGCAGTGCAGCCTGCGTTAGACCGGCAATTGACGTGATTCACAAAGCGAAAAAGAGGAAGGCTGTGCGCTTCATGGTCCTTCGTTGTGCTGCAGCTCTCGTCGCAGTTGCCGTTCCTGAGAGCAGCGCCGAGGGATAAAACAACAGACCGTGCTTCGCGTCGCACGGTGGCCGCGAGTGGAAAAGGCGCCCTTCCGCTATTCGCGCTTCTGATCCAGCATGGTCCTCAGTTTCTGAGCGAGAACCTTCATTCCGTACGGTTTGTCGAGGATCACAGTCGGCAGGGGCAACCGATTTGGCACCAGGTTCGCCTCCGTCGCGTAGCCGGTCGCGAATACCACTGGAACGTTGGGTTTTACCCTGCACATTTGGGCATACGCCTCTGGGCCATTCAGGCCCGGCATCACCACATCCATGAAAATCAAATCGATTCTTTCGTGAATGTTTTCGAAGATCCGGACTGCCTCGGCTCCATCCTTCGCCAGCACCACCTCGTAGCCGAGGGTTTCGAGTATCTCCTTCGCGACGTTCCGCAGCCCCTCGTTGTCCTCGGCCACCAGGATTCTTTCGTGCCCGCCGCGGAGAGTATCGTCAGCGCGCTCTTCGGGAGCTTTCCCAAGGCCCGCTCCAGACGGCAAATACACTCGAAATAGCGAGCCTTGGCCAGGCGCACTGTCCACGTCGATGAAGCCCTTGTGCTGTTTCACAATTCCGTAAACCGTTGCCAAGCCGAGGCCCGTGCCTTTTCCCATTTCCTTGGTCGTGAAGAACGGCTCAAAGATGTGCTCCAAAGTGGCGGCATCCATGCCGGTGCCCGTGTCAGAAACCCGGAGCAAGACATAGCGGCCGGGAAGAGCATAGGCGTGAACACGAAGGTAGTCTTCTCCGATCTCAACATTCTGCGTTTCGATCAACAGTCGCCCTCCGCCGGGCATCGCGTCGCGTGCATTGAGGCACAGGTTCATCAGTATCTGCTCAATCTGGGTTGGATCTGCCCAGGTCACCCACAGGTCTTGAGCAAGAGCGGTTTGGATCTCGATTCGCTCGCCGATTACGTTTCGCAGCAGGCTGATCGCTGTCCTCACGAGATCATTGAGGCTTGTGTTGCATGGTTGCAGAATCTGGCGGCGGGCAAAGGCCAGGAGCTGGCGTGTGAGACCCGCAGCGCGTTTCGCTTGAGCGCCAATCATTTGGAAGCGTTCCTGGACGCGGCTGCCGGGAGACGCTTCCTCATATCCCATATCTGCCCATCCCAGGATGGCTCCAATCATGTTGTTGAAATCATGCGCCACTCCGCCCGCAAGTCTTCCGATAGCCTCAAACCTCTGTAGTTGGTGGACGTGCTGTTCCAGATGCCGGCGTTGCCTTCGTTCTTCGGCTTCACGTAACTCGCGCCGAACCGCGGGAATCAGGCGGCTCAGATTCGCCTTCATCAAATAGTCTTGGGCGCCAACCTTCAAAGCAGCCACCGCGGCATCTTCACCTATGGTCCCGGAAACAAATATGAAAGGGATCTCTGAGTCCCTATCCCTCACCAGTCTCAGAGCGTCAGTTCCCGTGAAGTGCGGCATGCTGTAATCAGAGATGATGAGGTCCCACCTCTGATCCAGTACCTCCTTCAGAGCGCTTGGCGAGTCCACGCGCTTGAAGTCGATGTCATAACCTGCTTGGCGCAGCATGCGAACCTGCAGCGCGGTATCGTCCTCCGAATCCTCGATGAACAACACTCGAAGTGCTGTCCCCATTTCGGTTCTCCTTTACCGCGGCGCCGCTTCGTTCAAGATCAGCCAGTACAGGCCCAACTGGCGCACACCCTCGATGAACTGGCCAAACTCCACCGGTTTACGTACGAAACTGTTTGCACCGAGCCCATAACCGTTTAACCGGTCCTTTTCTTCATTGGAGGTTGTCAGGATGACCACGGGGAGAAATTTTGTGCGCTCGTCTGCCCGCAGCCGTCGCAGCACCTCGAAACCATCGATCTTCGGCAGCTTGAGATCCAGAAGAATCACCTGCGGCATGACGTTCATGTCCCGGCCGGCATGGGCTCCCGTGCCGAACAGATAGTCGAGGGCTTCGACGCCATCTCGTGCTACTACCACCTCGTTTGCGATGTTGTTTTTCTTCAGCGCGCGTAAGGTAAGAGCCTCATCATCAGGATTGTCTTCCACGAGAAGTATGAGTTTGTTTTCCAAGGCATCGCTCCTTCAAGACGGCGTTTCCGCCAGTGTGAAATAGAAAGTCGCACCGCGCTCCACTGCGCCTTCCGCCCAAACTCGTCCGCCGTGCCGGTGGATAATGCGTTGGACAGTGGCGAGACCGACCCCCGTTCCCGGAAATTCCGTCACCGCATGGAGTCGTTGGAAGGCCCCGAAAAGCTTGCCGGCGTAGGCCGGGTCGAATCCGGCGCCGTCGTCACGAACGAAATAGGCACGGGCGCCGTTGAGATGCGTCTCGCCGAACTCGATGCGGGCCGATGGGTGCTTCGATGTGAATTTCCAGGCGTTGCCCAGCAGATTCTCGAGGACCAGACGCAACAGGCGCGCGTCCGCTGTGGTTTCGAGGCCATCCTCGATCCGGAACTCCATCCGGCGCTCCGGCTGGGTCTTTTGAAGCTCGGCCGCGATGGATCGCGCGAGGGCGCTGATGTCCAGTTTTCCCGGATGAATTTCGGCACGCGTTACGCGCGAGAGGTTCAGCAGATCGTCGATCAGCAATCCCATGCGCTGAGTCGCAGCGCGGATGCGATGAAGATGCTCTTTTCCCTGGTCATCGAGTCTGTCAGCTCCGTCTTCGAGCAAGGCCTGGCTGAAGCCATCGATGCTGCGAAGCGGGGCGCGCAGGTCGTGTGAGACCGAGTAGCTGAAGGCATCGAGCTCCTCGTTGGCAGCTTCCAGTTGGGCGGTACGAATAAAAGTTTCTTGTTCGGTCAGCTTGCGTTCCGTTATGTCGCTCAGGATTCCCGTAAAAAATATGCCATCGCTGGTTTTGCAGCTGGACAAGGAGAGTTCCAGCGGAAATTCGGTGCCATCCCGCCTCCGGCCCGCCAATTCAACGGTTTTGCCGATGACCCGCGTATCGCCGGTCCTCAGGAAACGATCGACCCCTTGCCGGTGCAGATTGCGAAACCGCTCGGGCATGAGCACCGTGAGGGGCTGGCCGACGATCTCCTTCGAGAAATAACCGAAGATCCTTTCGGCCGCGCGATTGAAGTAGGCGATGTTGCCCTGACTGTCTGCCGAGACGATGGCATCGTTGGCCGTCTCGGCCAGGCTGCGAAATTTCTCTTCACTCGCTTGGAGCGTCTGCTCGATCTGCTTGCGCTCGGTCATATCCCGCGTGACTTTTCCGAACCCGCGCAGTTGTCCCGTCTCGTCACGCAGAGCGGTTATCACTACATTGGCCCAGAACCGCGAGCCGTCCTTGCGTACGCGCCAGCCCTCCTCTGCGTATCGTTCCTGCTGCACCGCGGCCTTCAGTTCATACCAGGGTTTGCCTCGTTCCACATCCTCAGCCGGATAGAACCGTGCGAAGTGCTGACCGATGATTTCCTCGGCCCGATACCCTTTGATGCGCTCGGCCCCGGCGTTCCAACTGACCACGTAGTCTTTCACCCCGGAAAGCATCAGGCGGAACCGTTCCTCGCTTTGCCGCAATTCTTCCTCGGCCCTCTTGCGTTGGGTGATATCGGTGGCTACCACGAGACGCGCTTCTCTTCCGCCGTAAACGATCGGATGCGAAGTGATCTCGACGTCGATCAGGTTTCCGTCTTTCTTGCGATGCCGCCAGACGCCGGCGCCCCTTATATCGGCGGACATTCTCGCGACCATTTCCAAAACTGAAGGGATGTCTTCGGAAGGATGAAGGTCCTTGATCGTCAGGGAGAGGAATTCTTCGCGCGAGTAGCCGTAATTCCGAAGCGCGGATTGACTCACGTCGAGGATGGCGAGAGTTTCCCGGTCATAGACCCACGCGGGGTGCGGATTGCTGTCGAATAGAAGCCGGTATCGCTCTTCCGACTGCCGGAGCACTTCGTCACCTGGCATGTGGCCCTTCGGGTTCGTTCAATTAAATGGGTGGAAGGCAGCAGTCTTGATAGTGCCCGAAGGGGCAATTGCCTCTCCCTGTCCCTAAGTACTGATAGTCTCAGAACTAGTTATAGACCGTCGTTGGTCATGTGCACATAAGGTGAAACGCGTAAAAATCGCTCAGGTGTTTACCCTATCTCGTAAAGCTTCAGGCGGGTTGCTGGTAGAGGCCGATCACGTTTCCTTCTGGATCGCGGAACCTCGCCGTGATTTCAGGCGCGTCCGCGCCGATTGGCTGGACGATTTCGCCCCCATGGGCTACCACCGCGTCAATGGTCGCGGCCACGCTGTCAACCATGATGTAAAACAGGAGGCCGGGCTTTGCTGCAGGCGGGCGCCCGAGCACCCATGTGCCGCTCACTTCGCCGGTCGTATCATCAAAAGCAGTGCTGCCATCGCCGCGTTTCCGGATGGTCCACCCGAAGACCTCCTTGTAGAACTCGGCTGACCGCGCAATGTCCGTCGCGGGCATCTCGATGTAACAAATCTTCCCGTTAGCGAATGTGGGAGGCATCAGCATTCCCTCCAGGGCGCCGCCATTCTAGCAGCTCCCAAATCGATATCAATTCCGCGCGAAGGATCTCTATTTGCAACGTTTTACGGCTCCATCTGTATGATATCCGAAATACTTATTGACAAACATACTATGTTATGTTAAGCTGTTTTGTGTCTCTCGAAACAAATCCTCGCCAGCTCGCATCGTTCTTGGCCCCGCTCGCCGTCCCTGTGCCCCGACCGCCTATTTTCTGCTCTCTCGGGAACGTCCCGGCCCGGTCGGCAACCCGTCACCATCGCGCCGGTGACGAAAAACAGTCCCCGCCAAGCTCTTCAAAAACGAGGCCTTACGCACTACCCGTAAATTGTGACGCCCGTAACTCCTTTAGATTCCGCTCTTACGCGAACTGCCGGGTGTCACTCGCTCTTCGCGTGCTCTTTTCACTCTCTGCTCCAAGAGTGTTTCACAACTCTTTTGCAATCAAACGGTTCCGCACTCTTCTTAAAAACAGCCGGGTGGTATGGGCATTTCTTATCAAAAAACCGCAAGAACAACTGGAGGAGAGCTGGCGAGATGAACTCGCCGCTACATGGGAAGGAGGCAGAAGGGCAAGGCTAGACGGCGGTGAGGAAGGTGCCGTCGGGGGCGACGTAGCCGTAGGCCATGCGGGGGGTGTTGAAGGCGAAGCCGGGATTGCCGTGGCGGTCGAGCAGGATGAGGCCGCCGGTGGCGTGAGTTCGTTTGCCAAAAAGGTGAATGGCTTCGCGGGCGGCGAGATCGGCGGTGGACAAATTGCACGAGTCGGCTGAATCAGGGGGATCGACACAGGTGGCGGGGCGGCGAAGAAAATCGACAGCGGTTTTGGCCAAGACGACTTTCATGATGGCTTCGCCGTAGCCGGTGCAGGAGACGCCGCCGGATTCGGAGTCCGCGTAGCAGCCGCAGCCAATGAGAGGTGAATCGCCGATGCGGCCGGGAAGTTTGCAACAGGTGCCGCCGGTGGAGGTGGCGGCGAATAAATTTCCGTTGCTGTCGATGGCGACGGCGCCGACGGTTCCCTGTTCATGGCCGCGGTGATGCTCGGCAGCGTGTTTGTCCGTCTTGCACTTCATCCAGGCTTCGCGCTCGGCTTCGCTGACCAATTCCTCGGGTTTACAGAGCTTGATTCCCTGTTCTCTAGCGAAGCGCTCCGCGCCTCCACCGACGAGCATCATGTGCGGGCAATTTTCGAGGATCTTGCGGGCGGCCCGGATGGGGTTCTTGACGCGTTGCAGAGAGGCCGCAGCGCCGGCGCGAAGGGTGCCGCCGTTCATGACGATGGCGTCGCATTCGACATGGCCGTCAAAATTGAGGTGCGAGCCGTAACCGGCGTCGAAGGTGGGGTCGTCTTCGAGGACGACGATGGCGGCTTCGATGGCGTCCAGAGCGGAACCGCCGCGATGCAGGATGGCCCACCCGGCTTTTAGAGCGCGATGGCAGCCGGATTTGCAAGAGTCGACGGCTTCGTCAGGAATGTCCCACGCGCCGCCGTGAACGATCAGAGCAGGTTTCATCGAAATCAGGATGGCAAAGGGACGGCGGTTTGTCTAGGCGAGGTCGAGAGATGGCCCGAAGAAAAAGAACTTAACACAGAGAGCGCGGAGATCGCGGAGTTCACAGAGAAGAGAAAACCATCGGACAAAGAAATCGAGCAGAAAAAAGCAAGCTGATCTTTCACCAAGATGCCTGAAAGAGGCGAGGAATTACTCGCCGTCGTGGATGGTGACGAGGCGGACGATTTCAAATTCTTTCTTGCCGGCGGGCGTGGCAACCTCGATTTCGTCGCCAACCTTGCGGTTGAGGAGGGCCTTACCGATGGGAGAAGTGGTGGAGATGAGACCCTTTTCGGCGTCGGCTTCCTCAGTGCTCACGAGGGTGTATTCGATTTTTGCATCGCGCTGGAGGTCGAGAACGGTGAGGCGCGAGCCGTAGCCGGAGCGGTCCTTCGG
>WNFG01002463.1_pt1 | contig 15499 bp, 9 predicted proteins | sample 5400431 | NCBI WGS metagenome assembly WNFG01 (sample SAMN13153346, study PRJNA577476) | soil metagenome | isolation source: 120 cm saprolite under Douglas fir tree site 2 hole 3 replicate 2 | place: USA:California | collected 2015-04-18 | reverse complement strand
CGTGCCGAGACTGGGCGGCATCGAATTGCAGTTTGCACTCCAGAAAGCAGGATCCGGCGCCGTTGGTACCTGGAAACACTCGGTCTTGATGTAGTTCGCTGGGTTCCCGGGATTCGTTAGCTTGTTGCAGCCTGATCCGCCCAGCCGGTTCACAAATGCCCAATCGTCGCCGCTGTTTGTATTGGCGGGGTCTGAGCCTGTTCCCCAGGTCGGCGTGAATGGGACTCCACCACTGGCAGTGAAGATCAGTCCTAGTTCCCATCCTCCCAAGGCCCATTGAGCCGGCCCTTCAAGAGACTTCGGTGTCGGAACCTCCCACGTGCCGTTGACTACCAGGGTCTTCCCAACATTGAAATCCGAGGGACCGCGGCTCAACCTCATGTCGAACCAATGAAGGCTGGAGATCGAATTTGAGAAACTGTCTCCCGCGACCGACGCTGAACTGGTATCGATACTCTTGCCCCAAGTGAATGTGCCCTGCATCTGAAATCCGTGACTCATGCGCTTGACCAATTGCGCTTCGAGGGCATCGTATTGCGAGTGCCCTCTATAAAACATTCCCCGGACGGAGCCGAAGTTCGGGTTAATCGGATCCAGGGGAGCGCCCGAGGAGGGATCAAACGGCCACACATATCCCGCAGAAGTCTTCGTCGGAATGACCAGGTTGGCGTCATCCACCCGGAATGGCTGATGCACGCCTCGCGAGCCGACATAGGCGACCATGGCGGCCAGACTCGGGGTAAGCTGCTGCTGCAAATTAAGATTCCACTGCATCACGTAGTTGCGTTTGGGGTTGGGGTCAATATACGTGGTACGCAATCTGTTGGCCGGAAACTGAGGGGCCTGACCGGCAAAATTGGGAAATGGACTCGAATTCGGACAATTGCAAAATCCAACGGGATCCTTAACCACAGTGTAGGAGAAGAATGGAATTGCCTGCGTCACCAGAAGAGGGAACTGATAAGGCAGTGGCTGCACATCGAACATGCCGATACCGCCACGAATGGCAGTCTTCCCATTCTTCAATGGATCCCAGGCAAAGCCGACACGGGGCTCAAAATCCTTCAGCGTGGGGTTGTTAAAGAAAGGATTCCCCAGGTGCGCCAATGAGGGGGGGTCCGTGATGTTCCTTAGAGCCGCCAGCTTCCCGCTGGTCTCGCTGATCACCGTCGACATTTCGTAGCGCAGCCCCAGGTTCAACGTCAGATTTGGCCGCGCGCGCCAATCATCCTGCAAATATGCACCAAAAAGAGTCTGCCGCAGATTTCGAGGCGAGAGTGTGCTGGCAATTCCGCCCTGGAATTTCGTGGGCTGGGCGGTGAGAAATCCCTGTAGATTTTCGAAGTTCCAGATTCCGTTCGGATCGGTATCGGCAAGGACATTCAGCAGCATGCGTTCGACGGCCGCGCCAAAGCGGATGGAATGCGTGCCTTTCGTAAAGAAAGCATCGTCGTACGCCTGGATGGAATTCCAATGGTAGTAATAGGTCGGACTTCCTCCAACGCCGCCGGTAAAGTCGTTAGGCCCGCCCCCAATAAGGATCTGAGGCGCGTCCCGGCCAGCGAATGCCGTGCCTCCCACGCCTAGGTCTGCCCTGGCGGCGTCCGGATTGATCGCTTTCAAGCTTTGGTTGTTGTTCACGGCTTCATGGTTCCCGCCGATGCGAACCGAGTTTGCGAATTGTGGAGTGAAGATGTGAGTCTCCTCCAGCGCCAGGAACTGTCGCGAACTCAAGGTATCGAACTCGACGTTATTCAGTCCGTCAGGAGAGGAGTACGGAGTTTTGTCGAACATGTATGTGCCGAAAAGACTGTCGTTGTTGGAAAACTTGTGATCAACCCGCGCGGTGAGAAAGTTTTCGTTGACAATCTGCTGGCCCGCAAAAGTAAATACTCCCAAATCGCCGTTGCTCCCGGCAAAGGGACCTTGGTTGGGAAGATGGTAAAAAGTGAAGTACGCCTGCACCGCCGGATCGACCGTCACTGAGGTCGGTGTACAGGTGCTACCGGGATCAGGGCTCGAGCACAACGTCCCACCCCGCGCCGCCGCGGACGGCACGGTGGCAACTGTTGTGATGCCCTTTGACTGGCGGATCCCTTCATAGTCAGCGAAAAAGAATGTGTGGTCTTTCACAATCGGCCCGCCGATGGCTCCGCCAAACTGGTTGCGCTTGAATGGCGGGATGGGCTGCGTAGGGTCATCGAAATAGTTTTTTGCGTCAAGCCGGCTGTTGCGAAGAAACTCGTACACACTGCCATGAATCTGGTTGGTTCCAGTGCGAGTAATCGCGTTGACTACTCCGCCGGAGGTCTTGCCGTACTCCGCCGAGTAGTTGCTGGTCAGGACGGAGAACTCCTGAATCGCGTCCACCCCAAGGCTTCCTCCGAGTACGCTGCCCGGGGCTCCGTTTGCATAGTCGTTGAGGCTGACGCCGTCCAATCGATAATTGTTCTGTTGCGGGCGTGCGCCGGAAATCGTCAATTGCTGTCCGAAGCCGCGATTGCCGCGATCAGTGCCCGCTGCAAAGTCCGGCTGGGTCTGGATCTTATTCACGCCGGGCTGTAGCTGTGCCAAATCTGTCCAACTCCGGCCATTGAGAGGCAACTCGCGAACCGTTGTGGCATTCACCACCGCGCTAATGTCGGAACTGTTGAGTTGCACCGCAGGCGCTTCCGCGGTAACCACTATCATTTCTTTCGTCGCGCCGGCAACGTGCAGAGCAAGATCGAAGACTTGCTGTGCCCCTACCGTGAGCAGGATTCCCGTTCTTTGCTCGGTAGTGAATCCCGGCGCCGCGATAGTGACTGCGTACTCACCCGGCAGAAGATTCGAGGCCGTATAAAAACCGTCGGAGTTTGTCGTCACCTTCGTTGTAACGCCGGTCGCCACGTTTTTAACGACGAGCTCAGCCTGCCCAACCACGCTACCCGACGGATCTGTAATGGTTCCGGAGAGAGTTGCTCCGGCCACCTGCGCGCGAGTCGGAATTGAAAAAAGAATCGTTACGATTAAAACCGCTGATAACGCGCGGCTGACGGAATACGCTGCAAAGTTCTTCAGACAGAACACAGGATCACCCCCGGCATTTGTGGCGGAGCAAATGTACGCCTGTATGGGCCTTAACCCAACATTAATTTCTGTTCAGGTTGACTTTTGAGATTACTTTGGCCCGGGCCAGCGACGGGCAGGACCACCGTGAAAGTTGATCCCACACCCAGGACGCTGTGGCACTCAATGAAGCCACCCTGGGCCCGGACGATGGCGTGAGCGATAGCCAATCCTAATCCCCCGCTCTGCGCTTCGCCACTCGAAGGCGCGGCGCGGTAGAAGCGCTCGAAGATGAAGGGTAAGTGCTCGTTCGAGATTCCAATTCCCTGGTCTGCGAAACTCGCTCGAATCGTGCCGTCCTGCTGCTCCAACGCTACCCGGACTTGGGTGTTATCGGGGGAATACTTGATCGCATTATCCAGAAAGATCAGAAAGAGTTGATGAAGAAACGCCTCATCCCCAGAGTGGGCAATCTCCGCGTTTAGTTCCCGCACTATGGCAATATTTTTTGTGCGCGCCCGCGAGCTGACCAGGGCACAAGCTTCTTCAAGAACTTCGTTGATGTAAAGCGGCTCGACCATCAGGTGGAGCTGGCCAGCATCGGCCATGGAGAGCGTAAACAACCCTTCCACGATGCGAGTCAGCTTCTTAAACTCATCGTCAAACACGTGGAGAGTCTTTTGGTAGTCCTCTGCACTCCGCGGCTTAGAAAGCAACAGTTCGGTCTCACCGTGAAGAACAGCAAGTGGCGTGCGGAGCTCGTGGGAGGCGTCCGTCACGAACTGCCGCAACTGGCGGACGGCTGAATCAACTCCCTGCAGGAGCTGATTGAATGTATCTGCCAGGCGGCCCAGTTCGTCGTGGGGAGAGGACACCGGTAACGGCGTCCAGAATCCTTGTCGGTTGGTCACGCGCTTGGCCATCAGGGCCGCATGGTGAGTGAGCGCTGTGATGGGGGCCAGGCTCCTTCCCACATAGAAGGCCGAGATCCCCGCGGTAAGCAACAGGCTTAGCGGAAAGAGCAGCAGGGCAACCCGGCCAAAGCTATCGAGTACACGATTGGTGCCAAGCGTCGGAATGGCCACGACCAGGACGCGCGGCTGATTTCCCGGCTGAAAAGGAATAAGCGCCACGCGCACCGATTGGGCGTTCCCAATGGTCGCGATTCCAAAAGTAGGGTGCGACACCGCTGGGCTAATTCCAGTCAACTCAATTGGCGTCGTGAGATTTTTCGAATGCTGAAGAACAGTCCCGGTCGAATCCAGGACTTCAAAAAACTCGCCGGCAATGTCCAGCCGATTCACATCCCGAGCGTCGGGTTCAGTGACAATGTCAGCGAGGAGGGGGCGAGCCGTCTCGAGCAACTGGTGGTTGAGTTGAGTTGGAATCTCATGGGAAAGGAGGGCCCAGAATGCAAGGTAGGAACCGGCAAGGAGTACTCCGACCACGGTAGTGAATAGCACCATCATCCGAAAACGAAGCGTCTTCGCTCTCATGATTCCGGCACTCCCAAGCGGTACCCAACACCGCGCACTGTGTGTATCAGTTTCGTCGACCGATTTTGATCGACCTTTTGGCGCAGCCGATTGATGTACACCTCAACCAAATTGGTCTCGCTGTCGAAATGGCAATCCCACACATGCTCGACGATCTCACTGCGCGTGACCAGTTCGGGGGCTCGAAGCAGGAAAAGCTCGAGCAATGCGAATTCTTTCGTTGTAAGGGGAATGATCTCCTGCCCACGAGAAGCGCGGCGCCGGTGACGGTCCAAAGCCAGATCGGCATAGCGGAGTTTCGCATTGCCACTGTGAAAGCCCCGCCGAACCAGCGCCCGCACGCGGGCCAGAAGCTCCGCCAAAACAAACGGCTTGGTCAGATAGTCATCCGCCCCGGCGTCGAGTCCCTCCACCCTCTGCTCTACTAAGCCTCGAGCTGTGAGCATCAGTACAGGGGCCTCTATCCCCCGCTGACGCAACTCACGGCATACCTCTATCCCGCTTAAACCAGGCAAACGCACATCAAGCAGAATAGCGTCATAGGGAACGTCCATCCCTAACTCAAGCGCCTTTTCCCCGGTCTCGGCCACATCCACGGCGTAGGTATTTTCTCTCAAGGCCCGGGCAATAAAGCTGGCCACTTTTCGCTCGTCTTCGACCAGGAGAATCCGCATACTGCTTTTCAATCATCGCATAAGGCCGCGAACGGCGGGAACCTTATGATTCCCGCCGGCTTGGGTCAATCAGCAAACCACTTTGCCCAAACATCGGCCGTGCGAAAACCTTATCAGTCGACCTCGAAAACAAGTATCTCTGCACTTGTCGTTTCATGTTGTGGTACTGCCACGAAGTAACGGTTTAGTTCGGGAACCAGCTTCGCGGTTCTCCCGAGTGGCCCGGTAGGCACTTTCGCAAGCAGCTTGTAGTTGTCGGGATCGGTCTGCTCGTAGACGTCCACGTTGCCGTCAGCGGCGGTGTAAAGACGTTTACTGGCAGGGTCAAATACCGCTTCGTCGACGCCCTTTGTGATCGGCAGCGAAGTGACTTCCCTCCCACTCTGCGTGTCCAACACGACCACGTTTCCATCCCGGCAAGCCACAAACACGCGATGATTCGCCTCATCGAAGGCCATGGCAACGGGTCCCTTGCACCTGGTAACCGGCCAACTCGCGATGACCTCTCGCTTTTCCCGGTCCACTACATCGACCTGGTTCTTGGCCTTGTTGTTGACGTAGATTTTCGGGCTCGATTTCTCGAGTGCCATCGCTTCCAATGTGTCGCCGTCAATCTTGATGTCTGCCACTTTTTTCCCGGCGGTAGTGTCGACAACACTGAGCATGGAGTACGTTTGATGGACGTCGCCGCCGCCGTTGTCGATGTAAAGGTATTTCGTACTGGCATCGTATCCAATCGAATCCGCATCCTCCAGCAGCTTCACGCTCGATAGCAAGGAATAGGTGGTGGCATCGAAAATCTTCAGATCTCCTGCTTCCCCGTCCGTAACGTATAGGCGATTCAAATCTTCGCGATAAAGCACTGCGTGCGATTTCTCAATCCCGCGGATGGTGTGCACAAGCTTGCCGGTCTTTAAATCGAAAACCAGGACCGCCTTGTAACCCTCGGGCGTGGCAAAGAGCCGTTGGTTTTTCAAATCGATCTCAAAATGATCGAAGTGCCCTTTTACATCAGGAGGCAGCTTGATCGTCTGTACGAGCTTGAGGGGTCCATTGTCCTGGCTGCGGGCGTAAACTCCGAATCCGACAAAAACCAACACGAGCATCAGTAACCACTTCTTCATTTTTTCTCCTCAAGCATATTTTTGTTTTCCGTCACCAAAACAAATCGACAGTTCGCGACCCGAAGTTAACTCCCGTAGAGATGAGTCACACAGCAGTTCAACGTCTAGCGGGCCAGCGACACAGGATAATTCATTCAAGGGGATGTGAACTTAATCAAACATTAATTTCTGTTTAGCTGAAGAAGCAACGAAGTCCTCTTTTGCTTGAAAACAGGCGATTTAGATGGGCCGTAACCATCTCTCGCAGTCACGGCCTAGGACCTGTGTTTGACTCGATCTTTAGGGTGGGATAGCATCCGCCCGGTCGAGCGCCTAGCTTTTCCATGGCAGCGCGAGCCATCGGGGGGACGTATGAAGCAAATGCAGGTTGTAGTCTTCGCGCTATTTATGGCGCTGGCAGCAAGCTCGAAAGCGCAGAGCCCCGAGCCTCTAAAGCTCGTCGCAACCATTCCTCTGCCGGGGCTCAAAGATGGAGATTTTGACCATTTCACTCCTGATGTCGACGGCCATAGATTATTCCTGACCGGTGAAGAGAATGAGAAGGTCCTGATTTTAGACACCAGCACCAATAAGCTCATTCACACCATGGAGAGCGTCAAAGCGCCGCACGCAATTCTTTTCCGCAAGGATTTGAACAAACTCTTCGTGGTAGAGGGCGACGCCTCCGCGGTACGGGTTTACGACAGCGAGAGTTATCAGCCGATCAGCGATATTAAGGTTTCCGTCGACGCGGACTCTATCGCCTACGACGCAGCCACACACTACCTGTATGTAGTCAACGGAGGGAGAGAAGCTCATACTCCGTACTCGCTGATCAGCGTCATCGACACCGACAATTCAAAGAAATTGCACGATATTAAGATCGATACCAACCACGTTGAAGCCATTGTTCTTGAAAAATCTGGCTCCCGAATGTTCTGTAATCTTACGGGAAAGAGCGCAGTGGGAGTCCTCAACCGGAACAAGTCGGCGCTCAGCGCAACGTGGCCTCTGCCTGCGGGCGATAAGCTAAACGTTGCGATGGCTTTTGATGAACCGGATCATCGCCTGTTCGTGGTCACCAGAAATCCCGGGAAGTTGATCGTGCTTAATTCTGATAGCGGCAAGGTGATTACCAGTCTGCCGGCTGTGGGCATGGTCGATGACATGAGTTACGACGCTCAGCACAAGCGTCTCTACCTGGCGGGGGACGGTTCTTTGGATGTATTCGAACAGAAGGATGCCGACCATTACGTTTTGCTCGCGAAAGTTCCCGGAGCGTTTCGCGCAAAGACGGGAATTCTAGTCCCCGAACTCAATCGCTACTACCTTGCCGTCCCGCACCACGAAAACAAGGAAGCCGAAGTCCGGGTGTACGAGATCCAGCCGTAGCCGTCCCCGAAGGCAATTGCGAACCGAGGGCGCAGCGGGAGTCGTCAGTCTGGTAAGAACAGTTCCGACGAATGCGCAGATCAGACTTTCGGAGGGCCCATGATTTTTCGAGCACACTGGATGAGTGGGAGACCGCGTATTGGGACCATGTCAATCCTCACTCTCTGTTTTTTTTCCTGTTCGTTGTGGGCACAAGAACGAGAGCCCGGAACTCCACCGCCTCCACCACTTCCTCCGCCACAAGCTCGCACCAATGAGCGAGTGGCAATTCGCGCCGGACGCTTATTCACCGGCAAGGCGGACGACCTCGCAAAACAACAGGTCATCCTGATTGAAGGAAGCCGCATCGTGCAGGTCGGGCCTGCGAGTGATGTCCAAATCCCGTCGGGCACCGATGTGCTCGACCTCAGTAATGTGACCGTGCTGCCGGGCTTGATCGATGGCCACACCCATATCTTCGGGAACGGACCGGATATGGATGAACAGATGTTGAAGGAACCGTTGCAGTACCGCACGCTGGAGGCACTGGTCAACGTTCAGCGTGACCTGTATATCGGGTTCACGACCCTTCGCGATTTGAAGACTCTCGGTGGCGGTTACGGCGACGTCGATCTGCGGAACGCCATCAATAAGGGATTGGTTCAAGGCCCACGCCTACAGGTTTCAGGACGCGGCTTCGCGACAACGGGAGGATTCCGGCCTAAGGGTTACTCTCGCGATATTCCGTTGCCCTCGATGTTGCAGACGGTCGATAACCCGTGGGAAGCGCGTAAAGGCGTCCGGGAACAGCTCATGAACGGCACAGACTGGATTAAGTTTTACGCCGCTTATGAATTCACTTTTTCGCCTGACGGCAAAATAGTGAACCCGCCGACCTTCACGTTCGAGGAAGTTCAAGCATTCGTCGACGAGGCTCACGATAAGGGTCACAAGGTTTCGTGTCACGCGTTTGCCGGAAAGGGATTGCACAATTGCCTCGCCGCCGGGGTCGACACGGTCGAACACGCAGTTCAGCTGAGCGATGATGATATTCAACTATTTAAGACCAAAGGCATCTACTTAGTTCCGACTCTCTATCACTACCAATTGGACCTGGAACACGATGCCAAGAAATACGGCGGTCACACTGTCGCTGAAGTATCCGAACCAAATTTCCGGCGCGCGGTTGCCGCGGGCGTCAAAATTGCTTTCGGCACCGGAGTCGGTCCCTTCCCGCATGGCACCCAGATGAGGGAGTTCGAATACATGGTCAAGTTCGGAATGGCTCCCGCGCAAGCAATTCGGGCTGCGACCATTGTGGACGCGCAGATGATGGGATGGGAAGCCAACATCGGTTCGATTGAACGCGGCAAGTTCGCCGACCTCGTCGCCGTATGTGGCGATCCGTTGGCTGATATCACGGAACTCGAGCGCGTGAAATTCGTGATGAAGGGTGGTCAGGTCTTGCGTAATGATCTGAACTCGCCCGGCAGCAAGGGATGCGGACAGAAGTAGACCAGCAAGTACAAGGATCTCAAATATGTTAAGACGTGACTTCGGGAAGGCCGCTATCGGCGCGATTGCTTCAACCGCTCTCCCCAGTTCCGCAAGAACTGCGGAGCAGCCAAAAAATGAATTCCCCAAGACGAGCGGTCTGACGGACTACGTCGGGACGTTTGTGGCGACTACAAAGTATGAAGATATTCCGCAAGATGTGATCGAACTGGGGAAGAAGTCGATCCTCGATGGACTCGGACTGGCATTGGCTGGATCGAGAGCGCAGACCGGTGGCATATGCCGGCAGTATGTTGAGCAGCTTGGTATCTGCGATGGCAAAGCCATCATTATCGGATCATCGCGCAGAACTTCTCCACGCTTCGCCGCATTTGTGAACGGTGTTTCGATACACGCCGACGATTTCGACGATACGCAACTTGCAGTTGCCAAAGACCGTGTATATGGGCTTCTCGTCCACCCAACCGTGCCGGTACTTCCTGCGGTTTTGGCGCTCTCGGAGCATCGAAATGTTTCTGGCAAAGAATTGATGCTGTCCTATCATCTGGGAGTCGAGGTGGAATGCAAGATCGCCGAAGCAATTGCTCCTCGCCACTACCAAGACGGATTTCATTCCACCGGAACGTGCGGACCATTTGGCTCGGCTGCGGCTTGTTCCAAGCTTCTTGGATTCGAACATAAAAAAATCCTGAATGCTTTCGGTCTTGCAGCGAGCCAGTCCGGCGGGCTTAGGGAGAACTTTGGGACTATGACCAAGCCATTTCAGGCCGGGCACGCAGCCGAAGTCGGAGTCGCCTCGGCTGAACTTGTCGCGCTGGGATGGACGGCGGCGGAACAGATTCTAGAGGCGGACCGGGGCTTTTTCCACGCCTTCGGAGGATCGTATGATCCAGCTTCGATCATGAACCGTCTAGGAAAGCCGTGGACGTTTGCATCGCCCGGAATTTCTTTGAAACCTTATCCATCAGGCTCCCTCACTCACCCTGCGATGACCGAGATGATGCGCCTCATCGAAGCGAACAACGTCCAAGCAGATCAAGTCGAAAAAGTTGATGTCGGCGCGAATCACCAAATGACGACAACCCTTCTCCATCACCAGCCAAAGACAGGACTGGAAGCCAAGTTCAGCATGGAATTCTGTGTGGCAATATTGCTGCTGGAACGAAAAGCTGGGCTGGGCGAGTTTTCAGACAAAGTAGCGCAGAGGGCCGACGTGCGCGAAATGATCGCAAAGATAAATTTCTATGTCGACCCTGAGGCCGAAGGCGCAGGGTTCGACAAGATGACTTCCATCCTGAAGATCCACTTGAAGGACGGGAAGGTCATCACGGGCCGAGCTGATTTTGCGAAAGGTAGCCCCGCGAATCCGATGACTTTCGAGGAAGCGGCGACCAAATTTCGCGGTTGTACCGAATACGCAAGCTGTCCCAAAGCCACGGCTGAGAAAATTATCGCCTTCGTCAAGTCTCTGGATACGGCTTCCGACGTCAGCGCTCTTTGGCCGTTGCTGTCAGGCGAAAAAAGTTAAGCATCACAGATAGAAAACGAGGCAAATGAAGACTTTCAAAATTGCAGTCATTGCGGGCGACGGTATCGGTAAAGAAGTGGTTCCCGAGGGCATCCGGGTGCTGGATGCGGCTGGGCAGCGCTTTGGATTCCAATTGCACTGGCATGCTTTCGATTGGAGTTGCGAAACTTATCTCAAGACCGGAAAGATGATGCCGGCAGACGGCATCCAGCAACTGCGGCCCTTTGACGCCATCTTCCTGGGAGCGGTGGGACATCCAACAGTGGCGGATCACGTATCGCTTTGGGGACTCTTGATTCCCATCCGCCGGCATTTTCGGCAATACGTTAACTTGCGGCCGGTACGCCTGTTTGAAGGCATTGAAACTCCGCTGAAGAATTGGAAGGCAGGAGACATCGACTTCTGCATCGTGCGCGAAAATAACGAAGGCGAATATTCAAACATCGGCGGACGTCTCTATGAAGGCACCGAGGATGAGATAGCTGTCCAACAGACAATTTTCACGCGCCGGGGGGTGAACCGCGTTGTGCGTTTCGCTTTCGATCTGGCACGCAAACGGAAAAAGCATCTGACCTCGGCCACAAAATCAAACGGGATCATCCATACCATGCCCTTCTGGGACGAATGCTTCCAAGCGATGGCAGCGGAATATCCTGATATCCGGACCGATCAATACCACATCGATATTTTGACAGCACATTTTGTAAGACACCCGGACTGGTTTGACGTGGTTGTCGGCTCCAATCTCTTCGGCGATATTCTTTCCGACCTGGGTCCGGCAGTCGTCGGATCGATTGGCATCGCTCCTTCCGCCAATCTGAATCCAGAAAAAGAATATCCATCGATGTTCGAGCCGGTCCACGGCTCCGCGCCCGACATTGCAGGGAAAGGGATCGCGAATCCTATCGGGCAGATCTGGTCAGGAGCTATGATGTTGAGGCATCTTGGCCTTCCTGACGCTGCCGATGCGGTCGAGAACGCGATCGCAGAAACTCTGGCGGAGGCTAAAATCGGTACTCCAGATATTGGAGGGAACGCCACGACCGAGAGTCTAGGGGCGGCGATTGCCTCGCGGGTAAGTGAAAAGAAGTAGCTCGCCGAGAAGTAGCCGAAAGAAAGGGTGACAGTGAGAACACCCGAAGTCCTATGATCACGCCCAGTGATCGCCAATCAAAGATTTGGTCTGTAGTCCGTGTCTCCAGCGGGAATTTTCTGGAGATGTACGACTTCATGGTCTTTGGTTATTACGCCTCAGCCATCGGCAATGCTTTCTTTCCCAGCAGCAACCCCTTCTCGTCGTTGATGTTGTCGCTGATGACCTTCGGTGCAGGTTTTCTGATGCGTCCCCTGGGAGCCATTGTGCTCGGGGCATATACCGACAAACATGGACGTCGCGCCGGCCTGATTCTGACCTTGGGCCTCATGTCCATCGGAATCATTTCCATCGCATGCATGCCCGGATACGCGACCATCGGCCTATTTGCCCCGCTTCTAGTGCTGATGGGCCGTCTGCTTCAGGGTTTTTCTGCAGGCATGGAACTGGGCGGCGTCTCTGTCTACCTCTCTGAGATCGCAACGCCAGGTCACAAGGGCTTCTATGTCAGTTGGCAGTCGGCAAGCCAACAGGTAGCCGTCATGTTCGCCGCGTTGGTCGGAGTGGTATTGAGTTCCGTTCTCCCGCCGCAAAAGATGCAACTGTGGGGGTGGCGTATTCCCCTGCTTCTCGGTTGCGTGATTCTTCCTTTCCTCTTCAGGCTTCGAAGGTCACTTCAGGAAACAGACGAATTTGCCGCGCGCAAACACCGGCCCAACACACAGGAAATTCTGCGATCCCTCACTGCCAACTGGAAGATCGTGATCATCGGAACCATGATGGCGACGATGACGACGGTGTCTTTTTACATGATCACGGCGTATACGCCCACGTTCGGCAACTCGGTGCTTCATTTGGCCAGCATTGACAGTCTTATTGTGACGCTCTGCATTGGAGCCTCGAATCTTTTCTGGCTCCCGGTGATGGGCACGCTGTCCGACCGGGTAGGCCGCCGGCCGCTGCTGGTCATTTTTACGACGCTGATGTTAGTCACGGCCTATCCGGTGATGTTGTGGCTGGTCGCTTCGCCATCTTTCTCAAGGCTGCTGGCGGTCGAACTTTGGTTCTCGTTCATCTTCGGCAGCTACAACGGCGCGATGGTGGTGCTCCTGACGGAGATCATGCCCGTCAGCGTGCGGACAACCGGCTTCGCACTCGCCTACAGCCTGGCCACCGCGGTCTTTGGTGGATTCACGCCGGCCATCAGCACATATCTGATTCACGTTACCGGGAATCGGGCGATTCCGGGGGTGTGGTTGTCATTCGCGGCCGCATGCGGTCTCGTGGCCTCACTCTTGGCCAGACCTCAGCAAGCTGGGCTGGAAGCCTAAGTCGGGTTTCGCTACGGGGCGCGTGCGTTCTTGCACTAAGCGCCGCCGGTTTTCACTTCGAAGATGAGGACGCTGTTTGTGCGGCACCTCGAGCTTTCAGCGTGAACAAAACAATTCGCGCCTCTTTATTATTGCCGGAATTGTTGAGGATTGTCTTATCCGGCCCGAGCCAGACAAAATCGCCGGAGTGCAGAGATTTTCCCGCGCTTTTGCCTTCTTCATTTGCCATCACATCGGAGTCAAGCGCAACCACCAATTCCGAGTGTTGAGCATCGCCAATCGCAACTTTCTTATGAGGCAACACGCGAATGAGTGTTACCAATGTCTGGTCAGTCTCGAATTGAGGCTGGCTGATATGTGTTTCGTTTGCGGCCGAAGCCTGCGTGGCAGGGCAGTTCAATGGCCCGCTTGCCATTACAGCAGAGCAGAGATTGTGCGCTCCCTGCTGCGGTTGAAGAAGTTCGACGGTGACGTTGCGATAAGTATTCTCCCCCTCAATAGTGGTCGAATGCACGTAGCCGCGAGCCTGAAGCCGCACTTGGCCATCGACCAGTTTGCGATGCTCGTCCGGCTTCCCCGGCGTTACGACAGTGACTTGCGCACTGCTGATCATGACGCTGATCGCATCGAAATCATGACGATGTAACAGGACAGAGTCGTGCGGCGCAACCTCAACCTGGTACACGTTCACGTATTCGTTGTGCAGCGCAAGATGATGGTGAGGCTCCGACGCAAGAGGGATAACCGTTGGAGCCTCTGCGGCAATGGCCAACGAGAAACAGCAGATCAGCAACAACAACCCTGCAATGGCTCTCAATCGCGATTTCCTGTCCCTCAGACTGCGGCTGGATCTGAGACCTAAGCTTTTATGATACCTCGGCCTCAGACCCTAAACAGTGCCCCAGCTATTTATTCTCCAGGAGAATCGGCTTGTATCCAATCGGAACCGTACGTCCGCTGATGGCGGTCACAGTGCCGTAAACATCGCGGCGATGAATATAGTTTGGGCTGACAGGCGTAAATGTGAAAGTCGAAGTCGTGCAGAGGCAGCTCTTTCGAATAAAAAAGGCCGTCCGAAGACGGCCTTGAATTCAGGTTCGTGGTTTGATTCGACTTAGGGAATATTACCCGTCTCGAGCAATATCGGCTTCGCTCCTATGGCTACGCTCCCACTGACCGCATGAGTGGTGCCCGCCAAATCCTGATACTGAACGAATTGTGGCGACGAAGGTAGCGAAAAACTTGAAGTCGTACACGAGCCGTTGTTGCAGGTTTGAGAAGCATCCCAAACCACGAGCGCCTGATAACCTCCGGTGCGCGTGTAAGAGCAGGTCCACACACTTCCGTTAGCCGCGCATGGCGTGCCCAAAGTGGCTCCCGAGAGCCAGCGTTCAGTCTGCTGATAAGCTACTCCGGCTAGCGTCAAACTGGAACCCGTCCACAAGGTTCCATCGCCATTGGCTAAGTCCCAGCCGTACCAATATAACCGTTGAATTCCGGCAGATTGCTGGACGAGCAGGTACCGCGCCGTAAACGCGGCCTGTTGATCGGGATCGGTTATGACCGGAACGCCATTGCTCGCTCCCCAACTGCCTTCAGTGTCGAACACAGGTACTGTCTTTAAAGCCTGCCCAGCGAGTATCGAATTCAATTTGTCGAAGATGTTGACGACGTGCTCCGCCGGGTTAGCGCCAGGGTATCCGTGAAACGCGACTACATCGGCGAGGCTGGCGCCGGCGCCGACTCCACTCACAGTCGTAGTCAGATAAGTAGCGATGTCACTAACTGGATTCGTGTAGGCAGGAGTCAGCAGCTTCGCGGCGGGATCTATTCCTTTTTGTGGATAGGAGATAACCGGATTGCATCCCTTATCACCAATGACGATGCAGCGGGCGTCGCCCGCCATGCGGACCAACTGCGCATCGGTCCCTTGCCACATCTGAGGAATATTGGGCTCATTCCAGATCTCGTAGTAGCTGATCTTTCCTTTGTATCGCGTGGCTACTGCAGTGACCCAATCAATCCAATGCTGGTTGGTGCCGCTTCCGTCAACATTCAAGTCGATAGGCGGAAAGCACTCGCCAGTACCACCCTCCGATGGGATCGTGGAATACGCACAAACGATGGTGGTATTGCCCGATCCGCACGTTGTATTACTGCTCGCGCACTGCGCCCATGAAGGTGTTCGCCCGAAGTCATAAAGAATATCTACTTTGTTGTTCAGCGCCTGATTCACGCGAAAATCAAAACTTGTCCAATCGTAATTGCCCGCGGAAATATTTGTGGTTGCCCATGATGTTTGCGTGTCCCAAAGGCGTACCCCTGCAATCGGTACACCCG
>WNFG01019697.1_pt1 | contig 15511 bp, 13 predicted proteins | sample 5400431 | NCBI WGS metagenome assembly WNFG01 (sample SAMN13153346, study PRJNA577476) | soil metagenome | isolation source: 120 cm saprolite under Douglas fir tree site 2 hole 3 replicate 2 | place: USA:California | collected 2015-04-18 | reverse complement strand
AGGGATAAACGATTACCTCGAAGGTTTCGAGATCATGAAATCCGGCAAGTCGGGCAAGGTGACCCTGGACTGGTCCACGCTTTAGTCCGCCGTTCGCTGAATCGACGCAAATAGTGATTTGATTTTGACCGGTTCGCATGGTCTGGGGGGATGGGAAGCCTGAAGGCAACAAAAGAAAAGGCGCAGTTGCCTTCAGGCTTCCCATCCCCCCAGACCCTCACGGTGGGCCGCTCGACTAATGACAAATGACTCAGCGGCCGGTAAGCCCTTTGAGGGTCATGCGCGGTTCGCGGCACCAGCAGTACGCATACAGCCCGCGGGGGTCGTTGAGCCTTGCGACGGCGCGCGCCTGCTCGAGCATGGGATCGAGAACCCGTTCCACTTCGCTGCGCGGGGCGATGATTCCCGCGATCTCTGCCATGCGCAGCGTCTCGGAGCGCAGCTGCATCAACAACGCCTCGCGCAGGTTCAATTCGGGCTCGATGTAGTCGACATTGTAGTCGGGGCCCAATTCAGCCAGCTTGGCCGCGGCGTCGGTGGCATCCTTGAGACCGCCCAGGTGGTCCACCAAGCCGATGCGCTGGGCATCGATGCCGGCCCACACTCGGCCCTGCGCGATCTTGTCCACGTCCTCGACCGGCTTTTTCCTGCCGTCGCCCACGCGGCGCAGGAACTCTGCGTACGCGTGATCCACTGAACTCTGCAATATCTGGCGGCGGGCGGGCGTGAGCGTGCGGTCCGAGCGCATGTCGCCGGCGAGCGGAGTCGTGCCGATGCCGTCCACTTTCACTCCGAACTTTTCCAAGGTGTGCTGGAAGGTCGGGACCACGGAAAACACGCCGATGGACCCGGTCAATGTCGTGGGGCTGGCGAATATCTGATTCGCCGCCGCGGAAATATAGTATCCGCCGGACGCGGCATAGGTGCTCATGGAGACCACGACGGGCTTGCCGGCTTTGCGCAGAGTCTGCACCTCGCGAAGGATCTGCTCCGATGCAAACATGCTTCCACCCGGACTATCCACGCGAAGCACCACCGCCTTCACGGCATTGTCATAGCGCGCCTGCCGCAGCAGATCGGCCGTGCTCTCGCCGCCGATCGTGCCGGGCGGCTGATGGCCGTCGAGAATCTCTCCGGATGCCACCACGATGCCTACCTTGGGATCCGACTTGGATTTCAAGACATGCTTGCCGCGCACGGAGGCGAGATATTGACTCATCCCGATGGCATTGAAGGAATGCGTGTCCTCATCCTCGCCCACCAACACTTTCAGCTCGTCGGCCATCTGGCGCCGGCTTTTCAGCGCCGTGACCAGGCCGCGCTGGAGCGCCAATTTTGCCGCGTCGCCATTGACGGCCGCGAGCGCGGCCGGCTCCTGGGCCACGAACTCGTTGAGCGCGGCGGCGGGGAGCGAGCGGGCCCGGGTGACGTCCTGTTGATAGGCGTTCCACAACGACTGCAGCCACGCGGAGGTCTCTTCGCGTTCGCTCGGAGCCATGTCGTTGCGCGAGAACTGGTCGGTGAAGCTCTTGTACGTGCCGGCGCGGAACACGTTGACATCGACGCCCAGCTTGTCGATGGCATCCTTCAAAAACATGCGGTAGTAGCTGAAGCCGTCGAGGTACACCAGCCCCATCGGATCGAGGTAGACCTCGCCCGCCTGCGCCGCCAGGTAGTACTGGGTTTGATCCAGCGAATCGGCCGCCGCCACCACGCGCTTGCCCGCGGCGCGAAACTCGCGAAGCGCCGCGCCGATTTCCTGCAGCTTGGAAAGACCGGATGAATCCAGGGACCCGAGATCGAGCACGATCAGCTTGATGCGCTCGTCGGACTTGGCGGCCGCAATGGCGTCGGTCATGTCCCGGAGCAGAGTCTCGGGCGCCGGACCGCCGGAGGCCTGGCCGAAGGCGCGGCGCACCGGGTCACTCGCCAGCTGCTCGACGATTTCGCCCTCAGGGGCGATCACCAGCGCCGCGGTGTGCGGGACGCTGGGAATGGAGGTATGCAGGGCGGCGAGAATGAAGCCGAAAATAACCAGCAGCAGAATCAGGTGCAGGACCCTGCGAACACCCTCGAGAATCCGCCAGACCAGTCCAAAAAATCCCATGAGAGCGGACCCGACACCCATTCAACGCCTCCCGTCCGCCCCTCGACGAAGTACCCGGACGAAGTTCAGATCTTCTCGTCGATGCGCGCCGCTTTGCCGGACAAATCACGCAAGTAATAGAGCTTGGCGCGCCGGACCGCGCCGCGGCGCTTCACGCTGACCTCGCTGATCGCGGGACTGAAGGTCTGGAACACGCGCTCGACCCCTTCGCCGTGCGAAATCTTGCGCACGGTGAACGAGGAATTGAGCCCGCGATTCTTCTTGGCGATGACCACGCCCTCGTAAGCCTGAACGCGCTCACGATCACCCTCCACCACTTTGACCTGCACGACGACGGTGTCGCCGGGATTGAATTCCGGAAGCTTGCGCGACGCACGTTCGCCGTTCAATTCTTGGATGATCTTGTTCATAAGCTTAAGTCCTCGCCTTTCGGCCCTTACCTTCCACTGTCTTCGATTCGCCCCGTGCCATCGTTAATTCTCGATCCGGGCACGTTCGATCTTGAATTCTTCCAACAAAGCCCGCTCTTCATCGCTCATGCCGCGCCGCTCGAGCAATTCCGGCCGCCGCAGCCAGGTCCGGCCCAGCGCCTGCTGCAACCGCCAGCGATGGATCGCCGCGTGGTCGCCCGACATCAACACCGCAGGAACCGCCTGTCCGTCGATCACCGGAGGCCGCGTGTAATGCGGCCAATCCACCAATCCGTCGCTGAACGATTCCTGCACCGCCGATTCTGCTCGCCCGAGCGTCCCCGGAATCAGCCGCGCTATCGCATCGATCACCACCAGCGCGGGCAGCTCTCCGCCCGAGAGCACGTAGTCGCCGATCGACCACTGCTCGTCGGTTTCGCGCTCGATGAAGCGCTCATCGACGCCCTCGTAGCGTCCCGCCACCAACACCAAACCCGGCCAATCGCGCGCCTCGCGCGCCATGCCTTGCTCGAACCGGCGCCCGTCCGCGCCCAAGTACACGCGCCGGCTGCCCTGCGGCAGCGTCGCCACGGCGCGGCCCAAGGCGCTGCGCAGCGGCTCGACCTTCAGCACCATGCCCGGGCCGCCGCCGTAGGACCGATCATCGACCGTGCGATGCACGTCGGTCGCATCGTCCCGCGGATCGAAGCACTCGACCTCGAGGACTCCGCGTTCCACTGCCCGCCCGACCACGCCGTGCCCCAGAGCCTCGCGGATCATCACCGGAAACAACGTCACGACGGCAATGCGCATGCCTTCAATCGGAGGCACCCTAAGCGGCGCCTTCCGTCTCGCTCCAGTCCACGACCACCCGCCGCGCCGGCAAATCCACCCGCCGTAAATGCTGCGGCACGGCCGGTATCCAATATTCCCGCGTCCCGCGCACCACCATCAGCACCTGCGCCGGACTCTCGATAAAATGTTGCACCTTTCCCAAACTGCACCTTTCCCAAACTAATCCCGTCGAGATTCACCGCTTCGCAGCCGATCAAGTCGGCGCGGTAGAAGTCCCGGCTCTCCCGCTGCGGCAGCTCGCTGCGCGGCACACAAACTTGCGCGCCCCGCAGAGCCTGCGCCTGGTCCCGATCCTCGACCCCCGCCAATTTCACCGTCAGCGCGCCACCGCTGCGGCCGCTGGCCTCAATACGGTAGTTCTGCCAGACACCGCCCTGGCCCAGCACCAAACTACGATGATCGAGTAGGCGCTCAGGGGGATCGGTGTGCGAACGTAGCTTGATCCATCCTCGGACGCCAAACGGCGCTCCCACGAATCCAAGTTGGATGAGCGCCGATGGGTCGTCGCTCATCGTAAGCCCCCTCAAACGTTTACAAGGCCCTTACGCGGCCTGCTTACGGAAGCTGGTGAGAAGAAACTTGACGCGATCCGACATATGGGCGCCCTCGGCCACCCAGTGCTCGATTCGAGCGACGTTCAGGCGCAGCTTGACTTCCGCGCCGCGCGCGACGGGATTGAAAAGCCCCACGCTCTCGAGGCTGGTGCCGCCCTGGCGCTTGCGGCTGTCGGTCACCACAACGTGATAGAACGGGGTCTTCTTGCCGCCGCGTCGAGTCAAACGAATCGTCACCATCTTTAATTCACCTTGCAGAGCGTAGCCGCTAATTGTAATGACAACGAGGGGCGGAGAGCAACAACTCATTGAATAGGCAGCAAATGGTGGCGAACGGGCAGCAAATGGCGGCCGGGAACCGGCCTTCAGGCCCGTTTAGGGTCCGAATCCGGGCGGCAGGCGCCCGGCCATACCGCGCATCATGTTCTTGAGCATGCCGCCTTTGGCGAGCTTTTTCATGGTTTTCTGCATCTGGTCGAACTGTTTCAACAGCCGATTGACCTCGGGCAGCTGCACGCCGGCGCCGGCGGCGATGCGGCGCTTCCGGGAGCCGTCGATCAGCTCCGGGCGCCGGCGCTCCCGCGGCGTCATCGAATCGATGATCCCCATTTGCCGCTTCAGATTCTGCGCATTGGCCGCCCCGGCGGCCGCCGCGGCGTTGGCCTGTAGGTGAGCGGGCAGCTTGTCCAACAGCGCCGACATGCCGCCCATGTTCTGCAACTGGCTCAATTGATCGCGCAAGTCCGCCAGATCGAAGGATTTTCCCTTGGAAATCTTCTTGGCGAGCTTTTCGGCCTTTTCCTGGTCCACCTGTCCTTGAACCTGTTCCACCAGCGACAGGACATCGCCCATCCCAAGGATGCGCGACGCGATGCGCTCCGGCTGAAACAGCTCCAGTGCCTCCGATTTCTCGCCGGTGCCGACGAACAGGATGGGCTTGCCGGTGACCTGCCTCACGGACAGCGCCGCGCCGCCGCGTGCATCACCGTCGGCCTTGGTCAGGATCACCCCAGTGAGACTCAGGGCGTCATTGAATGCCTTGGCGGCATTGACTGCGTCCTGTCCGGCCATGCTGTCGACGACGAACAGGCGCTCGTGCGGATTGAGGGCCGTTTCCAGTTCCTTGACCTCCGCCATCATCTCGGCGTCGATGTGCAGGCGGCCCGCCGTGTCGAGCAGCAGCACGTCGTAAGCCTGCAGCGTCGCCTCGACGAACGCGCGTTTCGCTATCGCCACGGGCGCCTCGCTCGCATTCGCCGCGGCAAAGCCCGCGCCCACCTGAGCGGCCAGAGTCTGCAGCTGCAGAATCGCCGCCGGACGATACACGTCGGTGCTGACCATCAGAACTTTTTTGTTTTGCTTCTCGATCAGCCAACGAGCGAGCTTGCCGGCGCTCGTGGTCTTACCGGCTCCCTGCAAACCGGCGAGCATGACGACCACCGGACGCTGCGCGCGCAGATTGAGACCGCCGCTCGGCTCCCCCATGAGCCTCGTCAGTTCCTCATGCACGACCTTGATGAAGGCCTGCCCGGGGGTCAGGCTCTTGGTGACTTCAACGCCAATCGCTCGTGCCTTGACGGCCTCAGTGAAGGTCTTGACGACACTGAGCGCGACGTCGGCGTCGAGCAGCGCGAGCCGCACCTGTCGGACCGTGTCGGAAATATTATCGTCGGTCAGCCGGCCGCGGCCGGACAACGACTTGAGTGCGGAAGAAAGGCTGGATGTCAGTCTGTCGAACATATGTGTGAATGTTATCAAAGTTCCATGGCCTGGGCGGCTAGGCGCACGTTGCCGGCGGCTAGGCGCTACTAGGTGCTTGTGTCATTATCTTGGATGTCATCATTTAGGCTCTCCGTGATTCCAGGCCAGCCGTGATCCTCGCCCTCACTTTGTTCCTGCTCTACGCCGCCAGCGCCTGGGTCATGCTGCGCAGTGTGAACCAGCCGCGGTTGGATCCCATCGCCTGGACCTTGAGTCTCGCGGCAATCGTCGCTCACAGCGACGCCATCGTGCACATGATGCGCATCAACGGGCCCTTTTCCATCGGCCTTTTCGCGGCCATCTCGCTGCTGGCCTGGACCCTCGCCGTGCTTGCCTGCCTCATCTGCATCGAAAGGCAGAACCGCGTGCTGGGCGCCATCCTGCTGGCGAGCGCGGCGCTGGGAGCGGCCGCGACCGGCACCGGACCACCTTCAGCCGAAACCACGGCCCCCGGGTGGGAACTCACGGCGCACATCCTGCTCTCCATGGGCGCTGCCGCCCTGCTGTTCGCCGCGGCGGTCACGGCTCTGCTATTGGTGTTTCTCGATCGACGGCTGCGCACCCGGCGCATCGCCGACCTGCCGAGTGTCTTGCCGCCGCTCGACGCCCTCGAGAAGGTCATGTTTCGTCTGATCGGCGCCGGCTTCGCGTTGCTCACGCTGGCGCTGTTCACGGGATTCGTCTTCGTCACCAATTTGTTCACACAGCATCTGATTCACAAGACGGTGCTGTCGCTGGTCGCGTGGACGATATTCGGCGTGCTGCTGATCGGCCGCATCCGATTCGGCTGGCGCGGGCGGTCTGCGCTGGGGTGGACCTTGAGCGGCTTCGGCGTGCTGGCGCTGGCGTATTTCGGTGCGAAGTTCGTCCTCGAGAACGTGCTCGGGCGGCATTGGGGCTAGGCTGGAGGCCGGAAGGACGGCAGGCCGATCAGCTTAACGAATGCCACATCCCTCCCTAGAACTACTCTTCGGCGCGTTGGCGGCAGCGAGACGGCGCTCATGAGTTTGAACCGCTATCGCCTCAGGCATCGCGCGAATGAAGGACACCGCGGCGCGCGGCTGGCGGAGAAGCTCCTCGCCCATCCCGACCGGTTGATCGGATTGATCCTATTGTTGAGCACCATCGTCAACGTCGTGACGCCGACATTGGTCGGCCTGATCACGTTTCGCCTGGGCGGCGATTACTTGGTCGCCGCCGGCGTCATCGCCCTCACATTCATCATGCTGATCTTTTGCGAGGTCGCGCCGAAGACCTTCGGCGCCATGCACCCGGAACGGCTCGCCCTGCCTGCGGCCTATATCTATACGCCCCTGCTGTTGCTCTTTTATCCCTTCGTCTGGGCCACGAATCTGCTGGCCAACGGCGTGCTGCGGTTGTTCGGGGTACCGAAGCAGCAAGCCTCCAACTCCTTGAGCAGCGAAGAACTGCGCACCGTCGTGGCGGAGGCCGGCGCGATGATTCCGCATCGCCACCAGCAAATGCTGGTCAGCATTTTGGACCTGGAAGATGCGACGGTGGAAGACATCATGGTGCCGCGTAACGAGATCGTCGGCATCGACGTCGACGACGACTGGGATAGGATCGTGGAGCAGCTGCGTCAGAGCCAGCACACGCGTTTGCCCGTCTACGAAGGGGAAATCAACCGCATCATCGGCGTGCTGCACATGAAGCAGGTCGTTCACGAACTGGCGCGCGGCCGGCTGGACCGCGACGCCTTGATCGAAGCGGCCGGCGCCCGCGAAGCCTATTTCGTGCCGTCGGGCACGACCCTCAATACGCAATTGCTGAATTTCCAGCGCGACAAGCGCCGCATGGCATTCGTCGTCGACGAGTACGGCGATATTCAGGGGCTCGTGACGCTCGAAGACATACTCGAAGAGATCGTCGGCGAGTTCACGACCGATCCCGCGACCATGATGCACAAAGACGTGCACTCCGAGGCCGACGGCAGCTTCGTCGTCAATGGATCGGCCACCATCCGCGCGCTCAATCGATCCATGCGCTGGAACCTGCCGACCGACGGCCCCAAAACCTTGAACGGCTTGATCGTGGAATTCCTGGAGACCATTCCCGAACCGGGCACGACCTTGAAAATGGCGGATTACATGCTCGAGGTGCTGCAGACCGGCGACAACGCCATCAAGACCGTCAGGATACGGCCGCCCGAGCCGACGCCGCCATGAGCTCGTCCGGGAGGGGAGGAAGCCTCGAGGCAACGAGGGGAGCAGTTGCCTCGAGGCTTCCTCCCCTCCCGGACGAGCACTCGTGCCGGCCGACATCCGAGTGCCGATGGTACTGGCGGATATTGACCGGCCGGCGTGAACGGTCTGGGGGGAGAGGGAGCGTCGAGGCAACTGCTCCCCCGTTGCCTCGACGCTCCCTCTCCCCCCAGACCCTGCGCACCGATCAAATCCACCACCGTGCTGCGACACTAGAACGCGTCGAGCGCCTGATTCAAGCGCGTCACTCCGCGGACCGACATTCCCTCGGGGAGGCGCTTAGGCACGTTCGCCTCGGGAACCACCGCTGATTTGAAGCCGTGTTTCGCCGCCTCGCGCAGGCGCTCCTCGCCGAACGGCACCGGGCGAATCTCGCCCGCCAGCCCCAGCTCGCCGAACGCGATCAGGGAATTGGGAACCGGCAGGTCCCGCAAGCTCGACCGCGCGGCCATCACAATGGCCAAATCTCCGGCAGTCTCCGCCAAGCGCACTCCGCCGACGACATTGGCAAAAACATCCTGGCCCTGCAATTGCAATCCGGCGTGGCGATGCGCCACCGCCAGCAGCATCGTGAGGCGATTGCCGTCGATGCCGACCGCCACCCGGCGCGGATTGGCGCTCAAGGCTGCATCCGCCAGCACCTGCACTTCGATCAGCAGCGAGCGCGTTCCCTCGCGCATCACGGTGATGACGCTGCCGGGAACCGGTTCGGCATGCCGCGACAGAAAAATCGCCGAGGGATTGGTGACCTCGCGCAAGCCCTGCTCGACCATGGCGAACACCCCGATTTCATTGGCGGCGCCGAAGCGGTTCTTCACCGAGCGCAGCACGCGATAGCGGCTGCCGGTGTCGCTCTCGAAGTACAGCACCGTGTCGACCATGTGTTCGAGCACCCGGGGGCCTGCGATTTGCCCTTCCTTGGTGACGTGCCCGACGAGCAGCACCGCCGTGCCGCTGGCTTTCGCGAAGCGCACCAGCTCCGCCGTGCACTCGCGCAGCTGGGAGACCGCGCCCGGCGCCGATTCAATTCGCTCCGAGTGCATGGTCTGGATGGAATCCACGATCAGTACCCGCGCGGCAAGACCCGACGCCGCGCCCAAGATGTCTTCCACGCAGGTCTCGGCCATCAGCCGGGCGGTGGCGTCCTCGAGGCCCAGCCGGCGAGCCCGAAGTGCGACCTGTTTCAAAGACTCTTCCCCGGTGGCATACAGCACCGGTCCCAAGCCATTGAGGGCGGCCGCCGCCTGCAGCATCAGCGTCGATTTTCCGATCCCCGGATCGCCGCCGATCAGGGTGACGGACCCCGGCACCAGACCGCCGCCCAGCACCCGATCGAGTTCGGTCGAGCCGGTGGTCAGCCGGGATTGTTCGAGAACGGCTTCGGCGGCCAGCGACGAGGAGGCATCCGTCCGGGGAACCCTGGCCGATACCGGGGGTTTTCGAGTAGTCGTCGATTGGAGCTCGGCGATCAGGGTGTTCCATTCGCCGCAAGCGGGACACTGCCCCTGCCATTTCGGAGAAGACGCTCCGCAGTTCTGGCAGATAAAGACCTCTTTGGACTTCGCCATCGGCTTACCTTATTCGATTTGTGACCTTAGCATTGCAGTTACCACGGCCCGATCACCTATACTGCCGGCCTTCTGGATTTGGATTATGTCTATTGCATGCGCAAATTTGGGATGATAGCGGCGATAGTGGGCGTGGGGACCTTAGGCTCGGGCCTATTGCTCCGCCTGATCGCAAATCTGGACACCTGGCTATGGCTTCCGGGGATAGCTCTATTGACCGCCGGAACAGGGCTTCTTCTCTGGAGCCGCTTCGCCGCATCGGCGGCCTCGACCCCAGCACCGACCATCCCGAGACCCGTGGGTACCGAAACCGCACGGCTGCTCGACAATTTCGAACAGCGCTTTGCCGAACTCAAGGGCCGCAAACCCACCGCCACCGTGCTGGGTGATTTGTACACGATCGGCAGCCAGCTGGAAACGCGCGGCCGGGGGACGCAAGCCACCGCCGTCTACCGCCACCTGGCACGCTTCGACAACACCTATCGAGACGTCGCCGCCCGCCTGCGTCGTCTGATGGACGCCGAGCGCGCCAAGCCGAAAGCCGCGCCGCCCGCTCCCGACAAAGACACGCTGACGCCGGATTCCGCGGCTGCCACGACACCGGCGGCCGGCAGCGTCTCCGTGGCCGCACCGACAGCCGCAGGCTGCGCGCCCGCAGCGCCCGAAATCCAGCGCCTCGGCCGCTACCAGCTCGAACGCGAAATCGGGCGCGGCGCCATGGGGATCGTCTATCTGGGGCGTGACACGGCCATCAACCGCTTGGTGGCAATCAAGGCCATACCGCTCGCCAGTGAATTCAGCGACGCCGAGCTCGTCGAGGCCCGAGCACGCTTCTTTCGCGAAGCGGAGACCGCCGGCCGTCTCAATCATCCGAACATCGTGACCATCTACGATGTCGGCGAAGAGCGCGGACTCGCCTACATCGCGATGGAATATCTCAAAGGCCGGCATCTCAGCGACTATGCGAAATCCGATCGTCTCTTGGAGCCGCGAAAGGTGTTGGATGTGATCGGCCGCACAGCCGACGCTCTGGGATTTGCCCACAAACAGCAGGTCGTTCACCGCGATATCAAGCCGGCGAACCTGATGTACGATCCCAGCACCGACACGTTGAAAATCACCGACTTCGGGATTGCGCGTCTCTCCGGCGCCGGCAGCACGCGCACGGGCATCGTGCTCGGCACCCCTTCCTTCATGTCGCCGGAGCAGCTCGAGGGGCGAACTGTGACAGGTCACTCGGACTTGTTTTCGCTGGGTGTTAGCCTATTTCAATTGTTGACCGGCCAGCTTCCTTTCACCGCAGATTCGATGACCGGGCTGATGCAGCAGATTGCCGAAGCGCCGCACCCGCCGTTGCGAGCCTTCCGGCCGGATCTGCCTGCCTGCGTCGAGAGCGTCATCGACCGCGCGCTCGCCAAGAATCCCGATGCGCGGTACGACTCTGGGGCCCATATGGCCGCAGCTCTGGAAGACTGTCGGTCGCGAATACCGAGTGGACTGCCATGATTGGACAAAGCCCATGAGTCTGAGGGGGAAAATCGCGAGCGTGGCACTGACCGACACGGGAAAGGTGCGCGAGCACAACGAAGACATGATCGGCACCGAAGCCGACATCGGTCTCTACGTATTGGCCGACGGCATGGGGGGCTATAACGCGGGTGAGGTGGCGAGCGGCATCGCCGTCAAGACCATCATCAATCTGGTTCGGGACGCAGTCATGCGCGAGGATCTGAGCGTGCCCGACCCGGAGACCGGATTGACTCGCGCGAGCATCATCTTGCGTGATGCGATTCACAGAGCCAACAAAATCATCTACCACACTTCCAAGACCCAGCCTCAATGTGAGGGTATGGGCACTACGGTGGTATCGTGCTTGTTCCACGACAACAAGATGTCGATCGCGCATGTCGGGGATTCAAGGCTTTACCGCTTGCGCGACAATCGATTCGAGCAGATGACTCTGGATCATTCCCTGCTGCAGGAGCTGGTCGACCGCGGGTTCTACTCGCAGCAGGAGGCCCAGCGGGCGACCAACAAGAATTACGTCACGCGCGCCCTGGGAGTCGAGCAAAACGTCGAAGTGGAGATCCATGAACAGCCGGTGCAGAAGTCTGACTATTACGTGCTCTGCTCCGACGGTCTCTCGGACATGATCGAGGACGAGGATATTCACTTAACAATCAGCACCTTTAGTGCTAATCTTGATACAGTTGCTAAGCAATTGATACAGCTCTCTAACGATAACGGCGGGCGGGATAATGTGTCGGTCATCATGGCTCACGTAGCCGAGCCGTTCCCCGCGCACCGGCGTATATTTGACAAAATCTTGGGATGGTTCGGTTAGGGATATGGAGTCTGAATGGCACGCCTGATGCTCAGCTTGGATGGTTCGATCCTCGCGGAATACAACATGAATAAGGAGCGCTATACGATCGGGCGCCTTCCGGACAATGATATTCGTATCGACAATCCGGCGGTGAGCGGCCATCACTCGCTCATCATCAATATTCTGAACGATTCCTTCTTGGAAGACTTGAACAGCACCAATGGCACGTATGTCAACGGCAAACTGATCAAGAAACACGCCATGCAGCACGGTGACGTGATCACCGTCGGCCATCATCAGCTGCGCTTCGTCGACAGCCAGGACGGCGACACCGAGCAGGACGAATTCGAAAAGACCATGGTCATCACCCCGAGCACTCAGGGTGAAGAACGCATCCGGCGTGTTGGCGTTGCGGTGGATCAAGCCGCCAAGGCCGTGGCGGCGAACAAGCGCCCCGCACTGGGCCGTCCGGGCGTGCAGGTGGCGGCCATCACCCGACGCGCCGAGGGCTATTTCATCGTGCACGTCGACAGCGGCAAGGAAAACGATTTTCCGCAGGTCAACGGCGTACCGATCGGACCTCAGGCCCGGCGCCTCAACGACAACGATGTGGTGCAGCTGGCCGGCGTGAAGATGGGGTTCTTCGAGAGCTAATCACCGCCCGAGCGCTTGAATACCCGATCGAGGCCGTTACTCAGCGCAAGTTTACCGCCACGCGCTGGCTGATCCCACACAGCAGCTCATAGGGGATGGTGTCCGCCCACACCGCGATTTCCTCCACCGGCAGCCCCTCTCCCCACAGGACGACGGGGTCGCCCAATACCGGCGGTCGACGCAGATTGGTGACATCGATGCCGGTCATATCCATCGACACCCTGCCTACCAGGCCCGCGCGTTCGCCGTTGACCAGCACCGGAGCACCCGAGGGCAAACTCCGCGGATATCCGTCGCCGTATCCCACGGCCGCCACCGCCAGGCGCGTGGGGCGGATGGCGGTCCAGTCGCCGCCGTAACCCACCCGCTCCCCGGGCGAGAGATCCTTGACCGCAATCACGTGCGAACGCAGGGTCATGGCGGGCCGCAGACCATAGTCGGCGCCGATGGAGCCGGTGAACGGCGAGACGCCATAGAGCAGGAGGCCCGGCCGCACCCAATCGGCTTGGTGCTCCGGAAAACTCAACATGGCGGCGGAATTTTCCAGGCTGCGTTCACCGGACAGAGATCCCGTCGCGGCGGCGAACAGCGCCAGTTGTTCGGACGTGCTGGGCAACTCCGGCAGATCCGCAGAGGCCAGATGCGTGAACAAGTTCACCGGCGACTGCACGCTTTCCAAGGCACTCAAGGCCGCATGCGCAGCGCCAAACGCCGCGCCTTTGAAGCCGAGCCGATTCATGCCGCTGTCGAGCTTGAGCCACACCTTGAATCGCGCGCCCGCCGCGGCCGTTCGTAGCAGTTCGATCTGCTCGGAGGTGTGCACGACGAGCTCGAAGTTGGCGCCGGCGGCTGCGTCGAGCTGCTCACGGTCGAAGACGCCTTCGAGAAGTACCGTGGGCGTATTGATGCCGGCCGCGCGCAGCGTGAGTCCTTCGTCGACTCGCGCCACCGCAAAGGCGTCCGCGGATTCGAGAGCACGCGCCACCGCGACGAGGCCGTGACCGTAGGCATTGGCCTTGATGACGGCCATGACGCGCGACTTCGGCGCCCACTGTCGCACCACGTTCAAATTGTGGCGGAGCGCGCCGGCATCAATCGTCGCGCTGACCATCGGAGTCACGGGAACCTCGGCAGCATCACGGGTACTTGAGCAGCGTCACCGAAACACACCCTCGGCGTACGACTCCGGCGCGTAGTTCTCAAACTTGGTGTACTCGCCCAAGAACGTGAGCTGCAAGTCGCCGGTCGGGCCGTTGCGCTGCTTGGCGATGATGATGTCCGCGATGCCTCTGCGCGTCGTATTCTTGTCGTACACCTCTTCCCGATAGATCAACAGAATGAGGTCACTATCCTGTTCAATCGCGCCCGAGTTATGGCTGACAATTCCGTCAGCCAGCCAACTCGCCGGACCGGGAACCGTCATATCGAAAACTTCTTCCTCGCCTTCGAGGCCGACGGCGACAACGCGATCCCAAAAGAGATCAGAATTTGACCAAATCCTTAGTGCGTCGCTGTGGAGCAAATCGACATAAGAATTAAACGTCGCGCGTGAGGGCGAGTACCGAAAATTAACGCTCGAAAAAGCAGTGCCGCGCATTGACCCTATTTCGCGCCGGGTCAACCCCTGCGCAGTCATCGACGATTTGATCTGCGAATATAATTCCTGAGGCAACGTATCCACATTCGGATTCGAACGCGTCACGGCAAGTTTTGCCGCCAGAATTTTCGCTGGTGCTTCGCGCGGTCCAAACGCGCCGACTTTGGCCAGAAACAAAGCCTGCTGCTCGGATCCGCTGATATACACCGACCACAGAGGTCTGCCACTGTCTTGCTTCACTTGATAAATGCGTCCGACGATACCCAAGCGCAGCAGCAGTGCGGCTACATCTCGAACGAGCTGTTCGCTGCATGAACAGAAATAAACGGCCGGGGCGCCGCGCTGGCCCGCGGGGCGCACGTGGATACAACCGTCCGTTGCCCACAAATGCTTGAGCAAGAGTCCGATTTGCGCATCGCTCATTTGGAACACGGGGCTCGGCAGATGTTTCTGGTGCGAACGCTGATTGAATATGCCGAGGCCTTTCAACCATGCACCCACGCCGGCCGCATGCCAGCGGTTGCCATTGCCGGCAATGAGCAGTTGGTGCCACTTGCCGCGGCCCGCATACCGCTTGACGGTGCTCCCGAGCGCCAACGCGCATTCGGTGACCAATTTGCTGTTGGCTTCCGACGCGGTGGCGTAGCGCAGAGGCTGATTCGCGAGGTAGCTGCCGTCGCCGATCAAGTGACCCAGCAGCGAGATCTCGGCGTCCGACCAATCCATCGGGTTGGTGACCTTGGGAAACTTCCGGGCCACGGCGACTCGAGAACCGGGTCTCAACTCTGCAACCACCTTCCATCCGTCTCCGGTAAACACTCGATGATTGCTCGTCGCCCGCAATGTCCGCCCACTCGCCAGCGACACCCTGAATACTTGCCGCACGCCCTTGGACCAAACCAAATCGCTTTGCGCCTTGATGATTTTCTGATCCGCGCTCATCGCCCACACTTCGGGCGTCTGCCCGACGAGTTCGCGTATGGGCACACGCCGGCCATCCGCCAGCATCACAGGTGTATCGCCGGTGACGCATTCGCGAAGATCCGACATCACCGGCTTCTTCTCCACTCGCTGCTCGACGCCGCGGTTGAGCTGCGACAATGCAATGACCGGCACCTTCAATTCCTTCGCGAGAGCCTTCAGCGAACGCGAAATCTCGGAGATCTCGGTGGCGCGATTCTCCTTGTTGCCCGGCACCTGCATGAGCTGCAAGTAATCCACCACGATCAGGTCGAGGCCGCGCTCGCGCTTCAAGCGGCGCGCACGCGCGCGGATTTCGGTGGGCGACAGTCCCGGGGTTTCGTCGACGTAGATCTTGGCGTTGCTCAACTGCGTCATCGCCGAATCGATCCGCGGCCAATCATCTTCTTGCAGTCGTCCGGAGCGCAGATTGCTCTGATTGATGCGGCCCAGGGATGAAATCATGCGTAAGGTCAGCGATTCGGCCGACATTTCCA
>WNFG01009089.1_pt1 | contig 15517 bp, 12 predicted proteins | sample 5400431 | NCBI WGS metagenome assembly WNFG01 (sample SAMN13153346, study PRJNA577476) | soil metagenome | isolation source: 120 cm saprolite under Douglas fir tree site 2 hole 3 replicate 2 | place: USA:California | collected 2015-04-18 | reverse complement strand
TGCTTCGGCCTCCGTCAAGAAGGCCGTGACGTTCTCCGAGACTCGTGCGTCGAGAGTTCGCCCGAACGCCGTGCCGCCCGCAGCACCGATCTCGGCGACGAGCGGTGCAAGTTTGTCCCCATTGCGGCGTCCGGCGAACGAATCTGGACGTCTATGCGACCCCCCGCTTCTATGAACCGAAGTTCTATCAGTGGGCCACCAGCCGCTTCAACGCACCGCAGCCATTTGCGTGGGGATACACAATCCTCCGCCATGGTTCGCCTACTACAAGGGCTATTTCACGCCCGAGGCGAAATATACGAACCCCCTGGCCTGGCTGACCGACTTCCTGCTCGCATCGAGTCTCGAGAGGAGCTACAGCACGGAACATCCGGCATCCGAGACGCCGCCGGCGGACGGATCTCCCGCCATCACCCCGCAGGTGAAGCAATTGCTCGCCGACGAAGTCGGCCGGCAAGTCAAACAGGAATCAGTCGAAGCCCAGGAGAACGCCCGGCACAGAGATCCGCAGCCCGGCGCCGGCAGCGTCGTCCAAGAGCTCGCCGATCGGCAGCCGCACGTGTTCGTCGTGGCGTCAGATCTCGATCTGGTCGATCCGACGGGCCGTCGGTGCATGATCAGCGAGGGCGACGTGGTCCAAGTCGTCTCAGGACCGCAGTCCAGCACCAGCACCGCGAGCGCTGTTGTCCTCGCCAGCAAGGGCGGCGTCGAGTGCGGGCGGGCCGCACAAGTGGAGATCGCGCTCACGGACCTCCAGGAGATGCAAAACCACATGCGCGAAACAATCGATCAGGGAATGGCCAACACGACGGCGGGGAAGGCCGCCGCTTCGGTGACGCCGGCATACGCGGCATCGGCTCCTCCTCCGGACGCCGACGCCGCGCACGAAATCGATCAGCAGCAGCAAATCGCAGCGGCCGCTGACGGTTGAAAGGGCAGGGTGCCGCGGAAACCTTCTGCGACGAAAGACTGGATTTCAGTTTCAGTCATACGAAGGGCTGCTCCTATTGCCCCGCCACGGCCTGACTCTCGCCGAAGAGCGACAGCATGTGCGCATTGAACGCGTCCACGAAGGCATGCTCGGCGGGACCCACGTTGTCTCGCAGCGGCTTCGCGGCTGCAACGACGATCTCATTGGCATCGGTCCCGAGCACGCCGATCGCCTCGGCGATGAACTGGTCGAGCGGCATTGCCTGTTCGGCCTCCTGACTGTTCATCAATTCTGTGCGCACCCAGGGCGGCGCGATTTCGAGCACGCGGACTTTGGTGTCGCGTAGCATGAACCGCTGGGATAGCGCATAGGAATGCAGCGCGGCTTTGGTCGAAGAATAGACTGAAGTGACCGCCAGCGGCACGAACCCCAGTACTGAGCTCGTATAGGCGACGACCGCGCCGTCTTTGGTCTTGAGATGCTCGATCAGCGCGGAGGTCATGCGGATCGAGCCGATCAAGTTGGTGTTGACCGTCGCGAGCAGCACCGCGTCATCGATCTTTCCCGCCGCCTGATCTGGTTGCATGATGCCGGCGTTGTTGATGAGCACGTTCAGATCGGGATGCTCTTTGATCAGCTGTTTCGCGGCGCGATCGATGCTGGCGGAATCGGCGATGTCGAGCTCGAGCGCCGCCATGCCCGGATTGGCGGCGACCACCGCGTCGAGGTGCCTGCGGCGGCGCCCGGCGATGATCACCTTGTTACCGAGTTTGTGTAGCGCCTCAGCGAGCCCGCGGCCAATGCCCGAGCCCCCGCCGGTGATGAAAATAGTGTTGCCTTTGAGTTTCATGGTCGTGTCCTTAGAACTGGAATCGGTAAATCGCTTTGTTCTGTTCGGGAGTGGTTTTCGGCATCGGAGTCTCCATTGATGTGGACGTCTCAGCCCGCGACGGGCTCGAGGGTCGGGTAATCCGAATAGCCCCGCGGCCCGGCCGCGTAGACAGTGTCCCAATCGACCTCCGCGAGCGGCGCCCCCGTGGCGAGCCGTTCGACGAGATCGGGGTTGGCGATGTACGCTCGTCCGAACGCCACCAGATCGGCCAAGCCTTCTTCGATCAGACGGTTGCCGCGCTCGGCAGTCATCTTCACGTTGGCGATGAGCGTGCCCCGGAAGATGGGTCGAAAGTGGCGAAACATGCCGTCGCCCACGAGCGGCTCCAGCGGCGTGCCGGAGAAGTCAGTGGTGTTGCCCATCAGGAGCAGGTGCGACAGGCCATAGCCGCCGAGCTCGCGAATGGCGTACTCCGCCATCGGCAGCGTTTCCTCGTGCGCGGCGAATGCGCCTCCCTCGTGCATCGGGCTGATCTTGACGCCGACGCGAGAAGGCTCGACTTCCTCGAGCACCGCCTCGACCACCTCGAACAGGATGCGGGCGCGATTCTCTATTCCGCCGCCGTATTCATCGGTGCGCCGGTTGGTGGTTCGATTGAGGAACTGGGCGAGCAGGTAGAGGAAGTTGGCGAGTATCTGCACACCGTCAAAACCTGCTTCCATGGCATTGCGCGCGGCCCGCGCGTAGTCGACGATGGTTTGCCGGATCTCACCCTGGGTCATCGGCCGGGGCGTGACGGTTGATTGGCGTCCGCTGGGCGTCACCGAAACCTGCAGAGGGTCCACATCGGATGCCGAGAGCGGTTGCAGCCCGTCGCGCAGATCAGGATGCGAGATTGCGCCGGTGTGCCAGAGCTGCGCGATGATCCGGCCGCCGGCCGCGTGGACCGCATCGGTAACCCGGCGCCAGCCCCGCACCTGCTCCGCGCTCCACAATCCGGGTGTATCGGCCCAGCCGAACCCTTCGGGGCTGATGGCAGTGGCTTCAGCGACAATCAGCCCGGCGGAGGCGCGCTGGGCGTAGTAGTCGGCCTGAAGCTTACTGGGGACGTGATCGATCGAGCCCGCCCGCATACGCGTCAGCGGCGCCATGACGATGCGGTTGGGAAGATAGAGCTTTCCCATTCGAATAGGGGTGAAAACTGAACGGGTCATTGGCCAAACCTCCACGTCTCCTCACGTGAAGGGATCATCGGCACTCACGGGCTCGTTCGGTAGCCCGTCGTTTCCGCTAACTTCTATGTATGCCGCACATCAATGGCGTTGCCGTCGAATTCCGCAGCCAAATGATCCACCAGCGCGCGCGCTGCTGCCCGCGTCGCAGGCCCCATGGGAAAATAGGCGTGAACTGGAACATCAGCCAGCTTCCAGTCCGTGAGCAACCGGACCAGTGACCCGTTACTGAGCTCGCGTTGGCACGCCCATTCGGTTGTGGAGGTGATGCCGAGTCCGCCTGCCGCGGCGGCGACCGCGCCTTCATTCTCGTTAGTCGAAAAATGGGGCTGGAGATCGACGGTCACTTTCTCCCCACCGCGCTCGAAGGCCCATGCGGTGGGCACCGCAGCCGCCGAGCCGCCGACGATCCTATGCTTCGGGAGATCCGTCGGCGTCGCCGGCGCACCTTCACGGTCGAGGTAGCTTGGTGCCGCCACTATCACGCGAGGAATCCTCGCGACTAGTTTCGCCGTAGCGCTCGAATCAACCAACCGGCCGAGCCGAATCGCCACATCCACGGCATCCCGCACCAAGTCACGCCGCATGTCCTCGAGAAGCAGGTGGATGTGCAGATCCGGATGTTTTGCAGTGAACGCCGCAATACGCGGGATGACCGTGCGGAGTCCAAAGCTCGTGGGCGTACTCATCCGCACCAATCCGCGCAGATCCCCGCCCCCGCGAACGCTGTGCTCCGCCTCATCGAGGGCCCCCAGAATGGACTCGATGCGAGCCAGAAACTCGCCGCCTGCCTCGGTCGGCACGACCGCGCGAGTGCTGCGTGAAAGCAGTCGTGTACCCAGGTCCGCCTCGAGATCGGCGACGATCCGGGACGCTTGGGATTGCGACAACCCGCACTCGCGCGCGGCAGCAGAGAAGCTGCCCAACCGCGCAACCCGCGTATAGAGTCTCAGTGCGAAAATGTCCTTCACGTCATCAGCTTACAGCTGAAACAGCGTTACTGCCGCTTGGTCTTGACCAGAATGCGCGTCAAGCACGGTCCTTCAGAGCAGGGAAGGAAAGCGCGGAGACCCTAGGCGATCTGTTCGGCAGGTAAGGTCGATCGCTCGTCATCGCGTCGGTAATGATGTCCATGTTCATGATCTCCATCGAGGCGACGATCGTGTCGACCGCCATGCCCCAGATCGTGGCGCAGTTGGGAGGCTTGCATCTTTACAGCTGGGTCTTCTCATCGTTCCTGCTGACCCAGACCGCCATGACGGTGGTGTTCGGAAAGCTTGCCGATGTCTATGGCCGGAAGCCCATGATGCTCGTGGGAATCGCCATCTTCCTCATCGGATCGATCCTCGCCGGATTTGCCGGATCGATGATGACCATGGTCGTTTTTCGGCTCATTCAGGGCGTCGGAGCCGGTGCCGTGCAGCCGGTGGCGATCACGATCGTCGCCGATCTCTACCCGGCGCGAGAGAGGGGCAAAATCCAGGGCTATCTTGCCAGTGTCTGGGCGATCTCCGCAGTACTGGGACCGATCGCCGGGGGCTTCATCATCCGCGACTGGTCCTGGCCGTGGATTTTCTGGATTAACGTGCCGATCGGTATTGCCGCCGCAGTCGGATTTATCGTCTTCTTTCACGAGCACGCGAAGCGCGAACGCCGCTCGATCGACATCCTGGGTGCCGCTTTGTTTTCGGTCGCTGTCGCGTCGCTATTGATTGCGCTGACGGAAGCCGGAACCTCCGATGACACGCCGGCTCTGGTGGCGGGCGGCGTATTCTGCTTGTCCCTGGTTCTCTTCATAGCACAGGAGCGGCGGGCCGCCGATCCAATGATTTCCTTTGCCCTCTGGGGCCGCCGCCCGATCGCCGCCGCGAACAGCGTTGGGGTGCTGGCCAGTATGACGCTCATCGGACTGACGACGTTCCTACCCATGTATGTGCAAGGCGTGCTGCACCGATCACCGGTGGTGGCCGGCCTCGCTCTGACGATGATGCTGGTTGGATGGCCGGCCGGCGCCACGCTGGGGGCGCGCAGCTTTCATCGATTTGGTTTGCGGCAGATCCTGGTCGCGGGCGCTGTGCTCGTCCCGACCGGAACGGTCGTGTTCGTGCTTTTGACGCCACGGAGTTCCCCGGTCACCGCCGCTCTTGGCTCCTTGGTAATGGGGTTCGGCATGGGCCTGATCAGCGTGAGCTCACTCGTTCTCATTCAAGAACTCGTCGATTGGTCGCAGCGCGGCAGCGCTACAGCCTCCAACCTGTTCGCACGCAACCTCGGCAGCACGCTGGGTGCGACAGCGCTCGGCGCCGTCCTCAACTATGGCCTGACTCACGTCAACAATGGCAAATCCGTTACCTCGGATCAGCTTCGGTTGCTTCTCCAAGCGCCGGCCGGCACCATGGCCGTGGATACAGGTATCGGTTCGGCGCTCCAGCAAGCACTGAATCTCACCTTCTGGGCAATGCTGCTGATTTCGCTCACGATCGTATTTCTCGCTGTACTGGTTCCGCCGGTGGAGATCCGTCAAGCGGTCCACGTGCCGGCCGAGTGATGGGGCGCAGAGCTACCGAGATTTATGAGCCGCGCCTGCGTGCGGTAAGGATTTGCTCGCGTTTCATCGGGGGGCTCGAGCCATTTCGCGGGCTCAACCCGCGGCTACTCGCCGCCATCGACCTCAAGATTCTGGATAGCGCTTTCAGCGCGGCGTCAGGCGTCCCATCGAACTGCGCTCGAACGATTGCGCCGTCAACCGCCAAAGCGACGGCTTCCATATCCTGTTTGCGGCGCGTCGATGCAGGCAACACGCTCGCAATGGCGCTCGTCATCTCCTGCTTATGGCGCCGCGCGATCTCGACGACTTCGGACAGCGTGCCACCCAGCTCTCCGACGCTGTTGATGAAGGCGCAACCGCGAAAGCTCTCGTCGCGGAACCACTCGGCCAGAGTAGGTACCAGGGCGTCCAAGCGCTTGCCGCGGCTTGCGCCGCCGTGGCGCTGCAGCGCCTCGATGAACCACGCCATCCAACGCTGATGCCGGTGCTCCAGGAATGCGCAGATGAGGGCGTTTTTGCTGGGGAAATGCCGATAGAAGGTGACCTTGGTGACACCGGCTTCTGCAATCACGCGATCGATGCCCGTGGCCCGAATGCCTTCCCGATAGAAGAGATCATGCGCGGTCAGCAGAATGCGCTCGCGCGCCGGAAGATTGGGTCCGCCTTTATTGTCAATCTTGGCCACACCGGCATTGTAGACAGATCTGTCTCGGCGAGCTATATTGGTCACGTAGACAGAGTTGTCTACATCTTTAGTAAACTCCAAAGGATCAGCCATGGATAACAAACCACCGCTTCCGCCTTTTACGCAAGAGACCGCGGCCCTGAAGGTGCGCCTGGCCGAGGACGCTTGGAATACGCGCGACCCGGACCGGGTGGCGCTCGTCTACACTGAGGATACCCGTTGGCGCAACCGTGCCGAATTTCCGGTCGGGCGCGAGCAAGTGCGCCAATTCCTTCAGCGCAAGTGGGCGAAGGAATTGGACTACCGATTGATCAAAGAGTTGTGGGCCTTCACCGGAGATCGAATCGCCGTGAGGTTTGCCTACGAATGGCACGATGATTCGGGACAATGGTTCCGCAGCTACGGCAATGAAAACTGGGAGTTCAATGAGCACGGTTTCATGATGCGCCGCTATGCGAGCATCAACGATCTGCCGATCAGGAACTCCGATCGCAAGTTCTTTTGGCCGCTAGGCCGGCGCCCTGACGACCATCCTGGATTGAGCGACTGCGGTTTGTGACAGAGGCTGCGCCTGTGTTGACCATCGTCCTGTATGACAATTGTCGTCGCCGTTTGTGTTACCGCCGTAGCTCTTCTGCTTGACATGAAACGTCCGTGTAGCGCTGCCCATGCATAGTCCGGTACAGGTCAAGATGGAGGCAGCAATGCGTCAGGGCAATGATTTTCTCGATACCGTGCCGATGAATGACGAAGCGTGGAGCGCGATGCTGCGCCCTCTGTACGGGCGGCACAGCCTGGCGGGAGTCGCGCCCGACACCTCTGCCGGCTGGCTGCGCCGTCTGATCGTGAGCGGGTTGGCGGCGGTCATTACAAGGCGGTGTTTCAGATCGCCGGCCGATCGACCATCTACCAGAACGATCAATGCGTGCAGCTCGCCGTGGGCGATATCGCGCTCATCGATGTGGCCCGACCCGTCACCTGCGTCTCCGAGGGCGGGAGCGTGCGGCGGCTGTCGCTGAATCTCCCGCGCCAGTCGCTGGTTTCCCATCTCGGATTCGAGCCGCAAGGGGGAGCTTTCAGGCGCAGCGGCACCGCGGCCGGGCGCTTACTGTACGAGGTGGTTCTCGAGGCCCTGAACGGGGGAGCCTCGGCGTGCCCTCCGGTCGATTCCTACATGCAGCTGGCCGTGTATAACCTGCTCGGCGCCCTGTTTGCACCGCCCGAGTCGCCGTCGCCGTCGTCGGGTCCGGCGAGCAAATTGTTCATGCGTATCCGCCGCCTCATCAAGGATCGCTTCGCCGACCCGGATTTTGGCCCGCCGGAAGCGGCCTCCGCAACCGGGATCTCGTTACGCTACCTGCAGAAGCTCTTTACGCAGCGCGGCTTTACCTGCACCGAATTCATCTATTCGCTGCGGCTGAACCAGGCCGCGCGCCTGCTCGACCGCCGCAAGCTGTTGAGCATCGACGAGCCGATCAGCGCGATCGCCTACGCCTGCGGCTTTCGCGACTACACGCACTTCGCAAGACGATTTCGCCGTCGCTTCGGTTACTCGCCGGGTGACCACGCCGACACGCAGGGTCGCGCTGGAAACAGCGTAGTGCCACCCGGTGCCGACAAGAGCGTGTCCTGGGCTCAGGACGCTTGACGTCGCTCTCAGCTGTTGAGTTCCAGTGCGTATTCGTGCAGTTTTATCCGAGCATGAAACATACGCGATTTGACCGTGCCGATCGGCGATTCGGTAATGCGCGCTATCTCCTTCACGGAATAGCCCATCTGGTAGGCAAGCGTCAGTATTGTGCGTTGCTCTAGCGGAAGGCGACCTAAAACGCAGGATAGCCAATCCTGGGTGTCAATTTCTGCGCTGGGGTCGGCGCTCTCCCGCAAGTCGCCGACGGACTCCAAGGACGAAACATGCCGCTGTCGTCTCAGCTGCTTCATCGCAGTGCGGTAGGCTATCCCGAATATCCAGGTGGACACTTTGGATTCGTGCCGAAAATCCTTTGCTCCCATCCAAACAGCCATGAAAGTATCGTTGATAATTTCTTCGATATTGTCGTGGCGCTTTGTGAATCGCGCCAGGAAGCGAACCAGACGATAGTAGTAACCAAAGTACAGTTTTTCGAACGCCGGTCGGTCACGCGCCTGAACCGCGATCATCAAACCCGAGTCACCGCGATCGGTTGACGACTTCCGAGTTGAGCCGAGTGGTCGGACGTTCACACTGTCGTCTCCGTGGCGTGCTGGGGGCTCATTGGGCTCGAGCGCTGCCCCTCTATAGGCTACGCCCCAATCCGGAGGAAAGGCACCCTCCAGATCGTGCAGAGGCTGTTCTCCATGTTTCCGCCTGGCTGGCCTGGGCTTGCGCTGTTACTCCTGCGGGTGTCCGTCGCGATCGCAGTGGATGTTGAGAGTGAGCCGGGCCGAGGCAGTGCATTCACGGTGCTCCTGCCCCGGCACGGTCGCGCGAGCCAGACGTCCCCTGCGGTCGAGGAACTGCCTCGAGGGACAGGTCAAACCATTTTGTTGAAAGCCGGCGTTGGAGCAATCCGACCGTGGCACCAATTAGATCTGCGCTCTGCCGCCATCGACGAATAGTTCGATGCCGGTGACAAAACTGGAGTCATCCGAGGCGAGGAACAGCGCTGCCTTGGCGATTTCCTCGGGCTCCCCCATGCGTCCCATCGGGATGGTGGACACAATCCGCGCAATAGCGTCCGCAGGCTGTCGGGTCAGTATAGGAGTATCCGTCGGGCCCGGACTCAGAACGTTTGAGCGGATTCGACGGTCTTTCAGCTCCACCGTCCAAGCTCGCACGAAATTGCGGATGGCGGCCTTGGTCGCTCCGTAAACCCAGAAGGCAGGAGTACCTTTGACGCTGGCGACCGAGCCCGTGAGAATGATAGAGCCCCCGTCATTCAACAGCGGCAATGCCTTCTGTACCGTGAAGAGCGCTCCCTTTACGTTGACGTCGAATAGTTTGTCAAAATGCTCCTCGGTGATGCTTCCCAGGGAAGCAAACTCACCGTAGCCTGCGTTGGCGAACACGATATCGATCCGCCCCTTCTTCTTGACCGTCTCGTAGAGACGATCGAGGTCCGCCAATTTGGCAACGTCTCCTTGGACACCGGTGACGCTGCTGCCGATCGTATTCACGGCCTCATCGAGTTCCTTCCGGCGACGGCCCGTAATGAAGACATGAGCACCCTCCTTGACGAAGAGCTTCGCGCTGGCCAAACCGATTCCCGTGGTGCCGCCTGTGATAACTGCCACTTTGCCCTGCAGCTTTCCCATGGCATTACTCGTGTCGACGATCGAGTGAATTTATAAAGCTGCTGTCTTTCATTTGGACTCCTCTGGAAATCCTACTCATGAATAATAATACGGTCGTACATATTGTCCGTCAAGCCGACGCACCCTGGGCCACGGCAGTGGTGTGCGTATCGCGCCCGGTGTCGACGAGCCGGGCTATTTCATGCAGATCGCCCATCACCGACGCGGTCGTGGGCCAGCGGCCCGCGCCCTGCGCGCGCAATCGGATGATCTCGCCGGACTCGAGTTCGATCTCGAGACGATTCTCGGGGCCGCGTGCTTGACCCAAGAAGCTTCCCGGCGGCGGCGCCTCGGGCGCGACCGAGGCGCTGATGCCTTCGGCGTTCTTCGTGGCGCGCGCAACCAGCTTGTAGCCATTGGGATCTGAGATCGACTCGATTCCTCGGATCGCGATTCGGGTGGGATCGATCCACTCCGCGAATGCCGCTTCAATGAGGAGCGCGAGCTTATCCGCCGAATCCAGACCCGAGAGATCGCGCGCCGGATCGAGTTCCGCGAAGCCAGCGGCCTGCGCCTCCACGATCGCATCCTGCCGTGTCTTGCCTTGCGACCAGGCCTCGAGCACCACACCGCTCGTGCCGTTCACGATCCCCCGAATCTCGCGCACGGGAGTTGTAAGGCTCGCGAGGGTTTCGAGCGCGGGCAGGGCGCCGCCCACGGCCGCCGAGTACCACAACCGCTTGCCCGGGCCGCGAGCGTAGCGCGCCAGCGCCGTGCCATGAGCGGCGATGGCTGCTTTGTTCGGCGTGATCACGAATTTGCCGGCGTTCAAGGCGGCGCGCATGAACGAATAAGCATACGTCGCGCCTGGATAGCAGACGATGACCACATCCACCTCATCGTCGATCACGCACGAGGGGTCCATGGTGACATGCTCGATATCGGGGTATTTTGCGATATCGCGCACCAGCACGCGACTCAGTTCGAACGTCTCGCGGTAGCGGCGAATGGTCTCGTAGACACCGCGTCCGACCACACCGCAGCCAACCAGCACGACACGCAACGGTTCGGCATCGGGTGCCGGAACCGCCCACTCGTCCTGGGCTCTACCCACGACCGTGCAGGCCGCCTCATTGGGTCGCCCGACCTCGAAGGAAAGTGCCTTGCCTTGTGCATAGCGCAGCGCCTTCGGTTGAATGAGGGGGCCTGCAACCTCGAGAGCTGTGCCCCATGACAGCACGGAAAATCGATGTGCCAGGCGGTTGCGCGCGGGATCGGCGTCGAACACGCCGTTGACATCCTTCAGTAGTCGGCAGCTTCCCCCGAGCGCAGAGGCCAGAAACAGCGCCGACATGTCCGAGCCGCCACGCCCGAAGAGTGCGATTCGGCCATTCGAGTCGATGCCGTAAAAACCCGGCAGAATCAGGATGGGGCTTTGTTGCCAGAGCCGTTCAAACGCGGCCGTCTCCACGCGCACCGGCATGCTCTCCAGCAGCGGGCCCTCGGCCACGAGCCCGATATCGTGTGGGTGCACCGTGCGGGCAGGCAGTCCGTACTGATGCAAGGATCCCAACAGGAGCGCGGCGGTCTGCTGTTCACCGGTTGCCACGTACGCCGCAGTCGCCTCGGCTCCGCCGGACCCGAGCGCACTAGTGACCCTCGCCATGAGGATGTCCGTAACGCCCTCGAAGGCCGATACCACCGCCAGCACCCGAAACCCCATGCGCCAACGCCGGTAGATCTCGTCCACGGCGACATGCAGATCGCCGGGACTGCGCAATACGGAACTGCCGAATTTCAAGACTTCAACCGCGGGCATGAGGCACCTTTGATGATTGCAAAGGCGCCAACTGATCGGGCTTGCGGGAGCAGCCAAAGGGGAACCCTCGGCCATTCGCTTTAGCAGAATTTATAGAGCGCCCGCAAGCTGAGAATCAAATTGGCGCGAGGTCAGAATATCGACTCATGGCATCGGCTGTCAATCGCAATCCGGTTTGCCCTGTCCCTGTGCGGTAAGTCGACCCCAGAAACAGTAAGACGTACAAAGGCGCGAGATCCGCAGATGTGTCGCGAACCATCTGCCCGCTGCCGCTGAATTTACTTCATGATGGGGATTGGGTTGGGCACCGTGGGCCGCCATGAAACATTGCACATTGCTTCTTCTCTGCGTTCTCATTTGCATGCCGGGCCTTACACGAGGAGTTCTGGGAGCAGAGATCGAGAAAACCGCGTCGGCGACTGACCGGTATCGAATCGTGGCCTACGTCGCGGGCTGGTCGACTCCCGCGGTGATACATCCCGAGAAGCTCACGCACATAAACTTCGCGTTTGCGCGGATCACACCGGCGGGTCGGGCGGCGGTGTCTGATGGCGAAGCCAGTCTCGTGCGTCTGGTCGCGCTGAAGAAGACGAATCCACGGCTCAAGGTTATCGTTTCCATCGGAGGGTGGATGGCGGATGGCTTCTCCGATGCGGCGCTCACGGATGCTTCACGTGCCCTGTTCGCAGACAGTGCTGTCGAGCTGCTTCGCCAATTCTCCGCGGACGGAATCGATATCGACTGGGAATATCCGGGGCAGGGTGTTGCCGGCATCAAATACCGCGCCGAAGACCGGCAGAACTTCACCCGGCTGCTCCAGGTGCTGCGAGACAAGCTGGACGCTGCGAGCGCCGCTCAGGGCCGCACCGGCGGCGGCCGGTATACGCTGACCATCGCATCCGCGGACCGCGAATATTTCGATCACACCGAAATGGATAAGCTCCACGTGTATCTCGACTGGATCAACGTGATGAGCTACGACTTCTTCAACAGCCTGACGCCGACGACGGGTCATCACGCGGGACTGTACGGGGCGGCGACGGCATCGCCCACCGATCGATATGCCGATGCCTCGGTCAAACAGCATCTGGCGGCCGGTATTCCTTCCGACAAAATCGTCCTCGGCGTGGCGTTTTACGGCCGAGGCTTCACGGGTGTGAAGCCCGTTGATCACGGGCTCAAGCAACCCTACGAGCGATTCGAAGGCGCCCACGACTATTCTGAACTCGCGGCCAAGTTCATCGGCAGTCAGGGTTTCACCCGATACTGGGACGATCGCGCAAAGGCGCCCTATTTGTGGAACAGTGCCTCGAGAACCTTCATCACCTACGACGATCCGCAGTCGATCACGATCAAGGCGCAGTACGTCAAGGCGCATGACCTCGGCGGTATGATGTTCTGGGAGCTGAGCGAGGACCGTAACGATGAGCTCCTCGACGTCATCGCAAGATCGATGCACGCCGAATAGCCCGCGACACCGCGGGCTCCGCTGTCCAGGCCGACGCTGAAGCCTGACCAGGGGGTGCTGTGAGGAACGCACGCCCCTGACACCTCTCAATGTCGGGGGTAGCGCTTTAGACAGCAGATGGGGCAACTCACTCCTCGTAGAACACCAGTGTTCGCAACTCGATGCTTTCGCGGGGCAACGCGCCGGCGGGCGTGGTTGGATCCACGAATGCCGCATGCGGTACGAAACGTGCACGCCCATCATCGGCTGAATCGAAGCACTTGATCAGCATCACTTCGTCCTGGCGCATGGCGGAGGCGTAGAACCAGCGATGAGATGGATTGAACTTCACGTAGTAGATCTCACCGGTACGGTCTGGATAGATGAGATCTGTCGCGACGAGATCGTCGCTGTCGACGCTTTGAGCATCGGCGACAGCCAGGGGCGCATCTTGTATTGGCCCGCGGATAGGCCGCCAGACGTTGACCACGGAAAAGCGCCTGCGCAGCAGATCGCTCGCGTCCTCGCCAAGTAGATCACGGACTCGCTGCGGACCGGATTTCACGGTGTAGTCATTGTGGACGCGGGGCACGGGCTGACGCGGAATCCCCGTGGTTCTGTCGGTCGTGCCCGGAATGCGACGACGAATCGTATGGTCGAAAACGACCACGCGGCATGCACCGGTCAATTCCTCCAGCAATGACACGGTTTCGGCGTAGTAGCGGGTCTGAACCGCTTCTTGATCGTAGAAATTCCCGGCGCTGCTCGCGGCAGTGACGAGTTGAAATCCCTCACGGTCCAGTGAGAGAGCCGACGCCACCGGGCGAACATCGCGGATGGTGACCGTGTGATCCCGGTGGACCGCCGTCGTGCGCAGTACGCCCGGCTGCGGCGCATATTCCAGCGAGCGCGGCTTATCGCTCATCGGCTCGAGGTAGCTCAGCGCCGCCTCGACACGCGGCAATTGTCCGATGGCTGATGCGTTCATAATAGTTTTTCTTTCGCTCCGTGCGACGTCTGCGCCGCTCCGATACTCATCCGCGTGAAGACGCCTTGAAAGAGTGACTGCTTGCGAATGCTCATACACGTCTCCCGCCCGGGAGCCGAATGGTCGATGGCCTCATTCGTCGGGCGAGTGACACTGTGCTCCCAGGGACTCCCTCAGAACAAACAGAAGATATTGAAGTCGATTTAGTTTTTCTTCATCGAGTGGAGTCCGGAGAACCTGGCCGCAATGTGACGTGGTACAGCGTGAGCTAACACTCAACGCCTCGGTGTTCAGTGTTCGGGTGACAGGATTTTAACTTGTGACGCCTACGTCCAGAACGTGACACTGTCATCTGCGATCTCGACACGCTCGACGGTCTTCGCCGCTTCCTTGATTTAGATTGTCTAAAACGATAATCTACATTTTACACTGCTTCGGCAAACTCCGACGCCGTTCTCGCGCGATGGGGCTAAACCACTATCTTGAGGCCATAGACGTGACGCGGGCCTCATCATCCACGCATAGTACGCGGGGCAGATCGTGCTCGCTCATGGTGAAACCTCTTCAGATTCGATTGTTTCGGCTACGCGCCGTTGCGCTTCGCTCCAGTCGAACGGCGCCTTGACGGATATCAGGTAGCTCTCATCGATCCTTGAGTCCGCCGGCACTGCGACGTCGAACGCGCTGCCATCGTCGGCGCGGACGAGCGATTGCGCGATGGTCAGAGCAGCCAGGACGTCAAAATACGATTGCGACACCCGTTGCGGCTCGTGGTGATGAGCCACGGCTTCGATGACAGAGTAGGGCAGGCCCCAGATCCCCAACAGATAGGCGCCAATCTCGGCGTGGGATGCGCCGATGAGCCGTAATTCCGCTTCGTGCACCGGGATAGCCGCTGCCGCCGCCAGCTCCACGGACGCGCTGAGCTCGGCAGGGCGCTCCTGCGCCAGCACCCAATATCCGATGTCGTGCAGCAGCCCAGCGAGCATCGTGTCATCCGCGATGGGGGTCTTCACGGTGAGTGCTCTCGCGGCCGCTGCGACCGCGCGAACGTGCGCCTGCAGTTTGGCTTGCTTGAGATGGCCGGAGGCGTTCGATGGCCACTGCGAGAAGACCTCCACCGACATCGCTATGTTTCGGATCACAGTGAACCCCAGATAGCTTACCGCCTGCTCGATCTTTGTGATCCGTCGGGCGAGGCGAAAGAAGGTGGAATTGACGATCTGGAGTACGCGGGCGGCGAGTGCAGGGTCGGCACCCACGAGTCGCGCGACCTCACTCACGGTCACATTCTCATCATTGACGATGCCTCTGAGTGCCGAGTAGATGCGGGGGATCCCCGGCAACTTGCGGATGGGCTCTACGATCGCTCGCAGACGCGGCCCATGCAGCAGGTCGTGCAACTGTATGCAGCGATCGATTACGTTTTCAAGTTGCAGGGGCTCGTAGGGCTTGTGCAAAAACTGATGGGCTAACGGTACGGCTCGCATCGTCTGAAGCGGGTCCGCGTGTCCGGAGAGCACGATGCGGATGGTTTGTGGCCAGCGCGTGCTCAGGATCTCCAGCAGTTTCGCGCCGTCCATGCCGGGTATGCGCAGATCCGTCACGACGACGTCGTATGGCTCCCTCTGCATCTGCTCGATTGCGAGTGGGCCGTTGTCCGCCCACCCGAGCTCCCATTTACCGCTTACGCGATGGAGGCGAAGCCGCAGGCCTTGCAGCGCGGCCGGCTGATCATCCACGAAGAGAATGCGTTTCATCT
>WNFG01008177.1_pt1 | contig 15522 bp, 13 predicted proteins | sample 5400431 | NCBI WGS metagenome assembly WNFG01 (sample SAMN13153346, study PRJNA577476) | soil metagenome | isolation source: 120 cm saprolite under Douglas fir tree site 2 hole 3 replicate 2 | place: USA:California | collected 2015-04-18 | reverse complement strand
TGCTGAGGGACCCGCAGGCGCGGGGCGATCGCGCGCAAGGTCGCCCCGGTGCCGCAGCCGAGATCGACGATGCGAATCGAGCTCAACCCCGCGACGGCGGCGACCAGCGCGTCGAGAACCGCGGGGTTTCTCGCGCGCGCGTCGTGCGGTTCGCGCGCCGCAAGCCAGCCGGCTGAGAACGGCTTCATTGCACCCCCTCGATCGCCCGCGCGAACACCGCCGCCGAAGCTGGCCAGGTCGGCAGCAGGTTTGCGGCCGCTCGCGCGTTGTCGGCAAGCCGCGCTCGCGCGTCCCGATCGGAGATCAGCAGCCGCAGCGCCGCCATAAGCGCCGCAACGTCGTCGGGCGGGACCAGAAGCCCGGCGCCGGCCGGCACCGTCTCCGGGATTGCGCCGGCCGTCGTCCCGATCACCGGCACGCCGTAAGCGATCGCCTGCGCAAACGCCATACCGTAGCCCTCATAGCGCGAGGCGAGCACGAACACATCGGCGGCGGAATAGAGTTCCGCAAGCCGCTCCGGCGAGACCGCGCCTTCGATCGCGATGCGTGCCGTCAGGCCGTGACGGAGGACGTCGGCGTCGAGCCGTGCCGATGCTTGCGCGTCGCGCCAGCGATCGCCGGCGATGGTGAGCCGCCACGGCAGGCCGCCGAGCATGGCGAGCGCCGCGACGAGCAAATCGTAGCCCTTGCGCGGCACGATGATGCCGACCGAGAGCAGCGCAACGGTGGCGCCCCCTCCGCCGCGCGCGCAAGGAACGCGTTCGCTACCCGGCGGCGCGACGCTCAGCACGTCGGGCGAGACGTCGTAGTCCGCGACCAGCACGCGCGCGATCGTCGGGCTGGTGACGATGATCGCTTGCATGCTCGCCAGAGCCGCGCGCTCGCTCGCGCGGAAGCGTTCGGCTTCATCGGGTGCAAGCCCGGTTTCCAGCGCCAGCGGATGGTGCACCAGCCCGATCAGCGGATTGCGCCCGCGCAACGCGGCCACTTCCGGCAACACGCCCAGCGCCAGCCCATCGATCACGATCGGCACGCCGGGCGGGATTTTGGCGAGCTTCGCCAGCGCGGCGGCGCGGGTTGCCGCGTTCGGCCGCGGAAATCCTTCGCCGAGATCGATCACATCGACGCCGAAACCGAGCCGGCGCAGTTCGCCGATGATCCGCCGGTCGTAGGTATAGCCGCCGGTCGGCGTCGACAGATCGCCCGGAACCGCGAAGGCAATCCGACGGATCACCGCAAGCTTGCCTCATAGGAGGCGCGTGCCAACGGCGATTCCGCGATGCTGACGCGGATTGCCGCGATCTCCCCGGGCTCGCGGCCGAGCTCGCCGCCGTGCACCGCCTCGGCCAGCCGGTCGAACAGATATTTTGCCAAAAACTCGGTCGTGGTGTTCGCATCCTTGAATTGCGGCAAGTCGTCGAGATTGCGGTAGTTCAGCGGTTCGAGCACGGACCGCAATACCTGCAGGGCGCGCCCGATGTCGACCACGATCCCGTTCGTATCGAGCCGTTCCGCCAGGAAGCAGGCGCTCACCGCGAATGTGGCGCCGTGGAGCCGCTGCGCCGGCCCGAAGACGGCGCCGCGGAACGAATGGGCCACCATGATGTGGTCGGATACTTCGACGCCAAACATCTGTGATCCTCCGCCTCCGCGCCCGGTTCGAACCAGGTTCAACGATAATCGATCAGCTGGCACAACACGCCGCTGTCCGGCGCAAAAATCGCGGGCAGTTGCGCGGGGAGATCGCCGAATGCGATCCCGGGAGCAAGCAGCGCCTCGAGCGCCGGGTCGGCGAGCAGTTTCAGTGCGGCCGCGAGCCGGCGCTGCGGGCTCCATCGCGCGCGATGCGAAGGCGCCACGCGTCCGACCTGGCTCGACACGAGCCGCAAGCGGCGGCTGTGGAAGGCCTCGCCCAGCGGAATCGGCACCTCGCCGGTTCCGTACCAGCTGAGCTCGATCACAGCCGCCTCCTCGCCGGCGATGGCGAGCGCGGTTGCAAGCCCGGCGGCGGTGCCGCTCGCGTGAAACACCAGATCGCAATCGCCCGGCGCTGCGTCCGGCAGCGCGAACTCGACCCCGAGCTCTTTCGCAAGCTCGGCGCGGGATCCTTCGATATCGACCAGGATCACCCGCGCGCCTTCGAGCTTCCCGCACAGGAAGGCGATGAGCGAGCCGACGACACCCGCCCCGACGATCGCAATGCGATCCGCGGGTCCCGGCGCTGCGTCCCAGACGGCATTGAGCGCAGTCTCCATATTGGCGGCGAGCACCGCGCGGCGCGCAGAAACGCCGTCGGGCACCGGGAACGCTGCCTCGGCCGGGATGGTGAAAACGCTCTGATGCGGATGCAGCGCGAACACGACGCGGCACTTTTCCGGCGAACACCAGGCGCTCGGTGCCGCGGCTGAGCGCGCCGTGGAGCGCCCGCACCCGCACGTCGTGCGGCCCCGGCTCGATCGCGGGCTCGTTGCGAATTTCGCCGCGCCCCGGGCCGACGTACCATAGCGCCGCGGCGCCCTGCCCCCGACTGCTCGCCACTTTCCATCCCGTGATTGGACTTGCAAACGCCCGGCCCGCTATATCCTGCCCGGGCGAGAAACGCGATCCGAGAGAGCGCGGGCTTCCGCTGGGCGGCGTTGGTAGGCCCGGCGGGAGCGCACCATTCCGCGGCGGCATGAGTTGAGCCGATCAACGGGGGCGCGGGGTCTGCGATGAGTCGGCCGCTATCGGCGAAAGCTTCGGAAGACGCGGTCGCCTCGCCCGGTCTGCCGGCTGCCACGGTGCCAACGCGTGACCTGCGACTCGATCTGTTCCGGGGGCTCGCCCTGTGGCTGATTTTTCTCGATCACATTCCCTCGAACGCCGTGAGCTGGATCACCATCCGCAACTACGGCTTCAGCGATGCTGCCGAGATGTTCGTGTTCATTTCGGGCTACACCGCGGCCTTGGTCTACGGGCGGGCGATGCGCGAGCGCGGCTTCTTCATCGCAACGGCGCGGATCCTGCGCCGCGCCTGGCAGATCTACGCCGCGCATATCTTCCTGTTCGTGATTTTCACGGCGGAGATCGCCTACGTCACCACGAGCTTCGACAACCCGCTTTACGCCGAGGAGACGCGCATTCTCGATTTTCTCGAGCGGCCGGCTATCGCGCTCGTCCAGGCGCTACTGCTCAAATTCAGGCCCGCCGCCATGGACGTGCTGCCGCTCTACATCGTGCTGTTGGTAGGCTTTCCGCCGCTGCTCTGGCTGCTGCGGCGCCTGCCGCTTGCCGCGCTTGCGGTATCGGTCACGCTCTATGCGCTGCGCTGGGAGTTCGACTGGTACCTACCCACCTACCCGAACGGGCAGTGGGGGTTTAACCCATTTGCCTGGCAGCTGCTGTTCGTATTCGGGGCGTGGTGCGCGCTCGGCGCCGGTAAACGCGCGGCACGGCTCGTTCGCTCGCCGCTGGTCCAGGCACTCGCGGCCGCGTATCTGATCTTCTCGTTTGCAATCGTGTTGACGTGGTACTTCCCCGACTACGCTCGTTACGTGCCGAGCTGGCTTAGCCACCTCCTGTACCCGATCGACAAAATCAATCTCGACGTGCTGCGGTTCGCGCATTTCCTCGCGCTGGTCGTGTTGACCGTGCGCTTCGTCCCGCAGGACTGGCCGCCGTTGCACTCGAGGCAGATGCGACCCCTCGTCCTGTCCGGCCAGCATTCCCTGGAGATCTTCTGCCTCGGCATAGTGCTGGCGTTCGCCGGGCACTTGTTTCTGGTCGAAGTCTCCGACCGGCTGTCCGCTCAGGTTCTGGTCAGCACGTTGGGCATTGCCGCGATGACTGCGACGGCCGGGCTCATCTCGTGGTATAAGCGTGTCGGACCCAAGCAGCCGGACGCCGACCTCGCAGGAGGAGCAGCGTGAAGACGGTATCGGCAGCTACACCGTCCTCAAAGGCGTTGGGCCTCCAGATTCCGCACCGAGTGCTCGCTATTGCCGATGAGGTAACGGAATCAGCCGGCGTGTAGCGATTTCTCCATCGCACGAAGTCTGCTGAGGGAACGCATAATTGAGCTAGCGCCCTACTCATTGCCTTATGGTTTTACTCGGCCCAGGATGGTGCAAAATCGGATTTCGCGCATCGGGCAATCTCACTCCTGCGCGCAAATCCAGCCAGTTCCTACCGCACGCGAAATCCCAAGGGTTGAACGTCCTGATTGTGCCCGTGATTGGACACGAGCCCTGCCGGCCCGCTATATCCTGCCCGGGCGAGAAACGCATCCGGGAACGGGGGCAATGCTCGAACGGATCAGCTCCGCGGCGGTCGGGGCCGCCGATCCCGGCATCGGAGCGCGCCGAGCCGTGGTCGCGGCGCTCAATGCCGCGACCATGGCCGCGCTGTTGTGGCTCGCCGCCGCGACGCTCTCGCCCGGCGGATACGGTCTTCTCGATTGGACGCTGCTCGTGTCGTTCGCGGTCATTCTGCCGTGGACGGTCGTCGGCTTCTGGAACGCGGTGATCGGTCTATGCATCATGCGGCTCGCCGGCGACCCTGTTGCCTTGGTATTCCCGACCGCGGCGAGCGTGCGCGGCGATGAAGCGATCACCGCGTCGACCGCGATCCTGGTCTGCATTCGCAACGAGATGCCGGATCGGGTGGTCCGCAACCTCGAGCCGATGCTGGGCGGTCTCGTCGAAGCGAAAGTCGCCGGCCGGTTTCACGTCTACGTGCTCAGCGACACCAGCGATCCGGCGATCGCGGCCGCGGAGGAGAAAAACTTCGGCGTGACCGCGCAAAAATGGCAGGGAGAGATCGGGCTCACCTACCGCAGGCGGGCGCGGAACACGGGATTCAAGGCGGGAAACATCCGGGATTTCTGCAATCGCTGGGGCGAACGCCACGACTTCGCCGTCACGCTCGACGCCGACAGTCTCATGACGCCGCAAGGCATCCTGCAGCTGGTGCGCATCATGCAAAAAAATCACGCGCTCGGCATCCTGCAGAGCCTGGTGATCGGCATGCCGTCGACCAGCGCCTTCGCCCGCATCTTCCAGTTCGGCATGCGGCTCGGCATGCGCTCCTACACCATCGGCAGCGCATGGTGGCAGGGCGACTGCGGGCCGTACTGGGGCCACAACGCCATCCTGCGGCTTGCACCCTTCATGGCGCATTGCCGGCTCCCCGTTCTGCCGGGGCGAGGCGTGCTCGGCGGCCACGTTCTGAGCCACGACCAGATCGAGGCGGTGCTGATGCGCCGCGCCGGCTACGACGTCCGCGTGCTTCCCGACGAGACGCTGGGCTGGGAGGAAAATCCGCCCACCCTGATCGAATTCATCCGCCGCGATCTGCGCTGGTGCCAGGGCAACCTGCAATATTGGCGTTTTCTGTTGCTGCCGGGTCTGAAGCCGGTCAGCCGGTTTCAGCTGGCGATCGCGCTCCTGATGTTTCTCGGTGCTGCTGCTGCTCGGCACCGCGATGGTGGCGCGCTCGGGCGATCCCGCCGCCGTGCTGCGCGCCGACTTCGGGTGGATGTTGTTGCTCAGCCTGCTCGCGATGTGGTTTGCGCCGAAGATCGCCACCGCGATCGACGTGCTGGCCAAGCCCGAGCGGCGGCGGGCATTTGGCGGAGCGGCACGCTTTGCCGCAGGATTGCTGATCGAGACCGCTTTCTTCGTGCTGCTCTCGCCGATCCTGTGGTTCTGCCACAGCTTGTTCTTGACCGGGCTCGTCTTCGGCCGCGCGACGGGCTGGACCGGGCAGACGCGCGATGACCACTCCGTCCCGCTCGGCCTCGCGGCGCGAAACTTATGGCCCGCCACCGCGACCGGGCTGGCAACGCTCGGCGTCCTGGCGGCGACGGTCCCGGCCGCAATTCCCTATGCGTGCTTGATCGCCGCGGGACTTGCGCTGGCAATTCCATTCGCGGTGGTCACGGCTTCGCCGGCGTTCGGCCGCGCGCTGGTCCGCCTCAAGCTGGTTCGGCTGCCGGAAGAGACCGAGCCGCCGCCCGTGCTACGCGCGCTCGCGCTGCCGGCGCTCGATCCGGCCCAGGTTCCGGCTCGACCCGGCACCACAATGTTCGCCGGAATGCGGGCGGCGCGCGGCGTCCTGCGCTCGTTACGCATCTACTATGGCAGCCGGCGGCGCCGCGCCGCGATGGATCGCCTCTATGCACGATTCATCGAGCCCGGCGATCTGGTGTTCGACATCGGCGCGCACGTCGGCGACCGCATCGCCGCGTTCCGGCGGCTCGGCGCCCGCGTCGTCGCCGTCGAACCCCAGCCGCTGCTCATCAAGACCCTGAAGCTGCTCTACGGCCGCGATCGATCGGTGGTGATCGAGCCGGTCGCGGTCGGATGCGACCAGGGCGAGCTGGTGCTGAAACTCAACCTCGACAACCCGACGGTGAGCACCGCATCCGACGCTTTCATCCGCGCCGCTCGCCGCGCGCCGGGTTGGCAGGGCGAGCAATGGATCGACCGCATCGCGGTGCCGATGACCACGCTCGCCGCACTGATCGCGCGCCACGGCGTGCCGGCCTTCATCAAGATCGACGTCGAGGGGTTCGAGGCGGAAGCGCTCGCCGGACTGACGCATCCGGTTGCCGCGCTTTCCTTTGAATTCACCACGATCCAGCGCGAGTTGGCACTTGCTTGCCTGGAACGCTGCGCCGCGCTGGGCTATGCGAGGTTCAATGCCGCCATCGGCGAGGAGCAGGTCCGGAGACATTTATGTCGCGATGGGCTGAGCGTGCACGACCTGCGATCCTGCTCATCATCGCCGCGGCGGTCTCACCCGCCGGATTCGCCGCGGTGGCGGCAAATGCCGCGGACGAGCTTGCCGTCGACGTGGTCAATGCCAGCGAGCCGACGCTCTGCGCCGAGCACGACAACGTCACGCTCGATCTCACCTCCGAAAAAGTTCGCCGCTTCGCCGTCGAAGCGGCGCATCCGGCCTATATCGGCGCGCTCGTCGCCGATCGCGCGGCGGCGGATTTTTCCCAATGCGATTTCGCCGCCGATCCCGGCGCCGGCCGCAAGTCCGAGCGGGTCACGCTGTATGAAAGCGAGGAATGGCAGCTGGTCGGCCACCGGCAGCAAGCATTCTGGCGGCCCGGCGGGGCGCCGGTTCGGGTCGGCGATCGCGTCGAGACGGGGCTCCAACTGCTTCAGCTCTGGCGCCGGTTCGAGGAGCGCGCCGAAGAGGTGCTCGTGCTCTATCCGCCGGACGGCTATTGGCGGGCGCGACCGCTGCCGCCGGCGCATCTGCGCTGGAGCGCCTATGGCTCCTCGTTCCTGGTGGGACCGATCGAGACCGCGGGGCGGCCGTTCGTCGATCTGGCCGGCATCGCCTTCGATCCGGTTGCGCTGAGCTTCGAGCTCGAGTTCGCGCGCGGCGGCGCCGCCAATCTCAGGTTAGCGAAGCTCGACCGCGACCGTGTCGCGCTCGACGTCACCCTCGACCCCGTCCTTGGACGGCCGTTCGCGGCGCTGCGGTCGATGTTCGTGATGGAGACCAATGCCGACGTCGCCCGGATTGCCTGGCGCGAACCGGGCGGCAAGGCTTGGCGCGAACAATCGATCGATCGATTCGAACGCGCGAGCGCGGTCGAGCTCTGGGCCGGCCGCGCGATCCCCTCGCGCCATAATTCGAGCGCGCCCGACCTGCGGTTCTCTGAGTTCAGCGCGACGCCGCACTGAACAAGCGCCGGTTGGCGGGCCGGGCATTTCGGAATTCTTGGCATTCTCGTGGATGGGGCCGGTCGCGCTTCTCCTCCGCTTGGCGATGAACGCGGGCGAGCCACCGCTCGGCGTTGGGCGATCGACAAAGCCTTCAGGATTCGCAAAGCCGGTTATGCCCGCAAATCACGCCGGCCGCCGATCTTCGGAAAAGTCTCTCAAAATGCGCGCTACTAGAAAGCGAATTTAATCCATATTATGATAATTCGCATTACGATAATTCGCCGAAAGCCCAATGGAGAACCCGGTGAAAGAACGCAAACTGCTCACGCGTCGAGCGGTAACTGCCGGCTCCATCGCAAGCCTATTGGCAATCACAGGAAGACCTCGTGCGGAAGCGAAAGCGCGGTTTGTCGCTGCTGCGGCCGGCAAGGTCGGCGCGGATCTCTTGATTTTGGACCCGAACAGTCCGCAATTTGCCGGGCTAACACAGGGGTTCAATCGACGTTGGAGTGCACCCAATTGCTCCAGGATCTTTGTTCCCCTGACCGAAGCCGGCGCGCACAAAGCGTTGGACAAAGCGATCTCCTGGGGGCCAGGGAATTTTCGCGTGCGCGGCGGCGGGCACTGTTACGAGGATTTCGTCTTCAGCGACCGTACCCAGGCGCTCATCGATATGAGCCTCCTGAATGAGATCGGGCTCGATGCGCGTAATGGGGTCTATTACGCCCAGAGCGGCGGCACGATTTGGGACCTCTACCGTCAGCTCTACTGGCGCTTCGGCCTGACCCTGCCGGGAGGCTCCTGCTATTCTGTCGGCCTTGGCGGCCATATCTGTGGCGGCGGATATGGCCTGCTGTCCCGCCAGTTCGGCCTTACCGTCGATTGGCTCACCGGCGTGCGGGTCGTGACCGTGAGCGACCACGGTCATGCCGCTTTCAACCGCGCGACCAAGCAGAGTGGCCCCGGCCCGGTTCAGGATCTCTACTGGGCGCACACCGGCGGCGGCGGCGGCAATTTCGGACTTGTCACGCGGTTTGAATTCGCCGCACTCCCCAGGGCTCCGCAACACGCTGAGCTCTTCACCCTCACCTGGAGTTGGGCGGACACCATCATTCCTCAGGGCGTCAACTACCTGATCAGGATAATCGGTTGTTTCGAACATTTGACGCAAACGATGCCGCCGGCGTTCTTCGGCCTTCTGAAGTTGACTCACAAAAAGGCGAGAAAGATCTCGCTGGTCATCCAGCATACCTATGACGGGGTGCCGGGATCGTCGACGATCAAGCCGCAGCTCGAGCAGGCTCTGCGGCAATTCGGCATCGATGATTGCGCCGCTGCGGTCGAAGGCGCCGTCAACGGCCATCCGGTCTATCTCCCCTGCCCCGTGCCCTACCAAAATCTGCGGTGGTGGGAGGCCGTTCAGACCGTCAACGATTCCGGCCCGAACCGCCAAGGCAAATACAAGTCGGCCTATATGCGCGACAACTTCCCGAGCAGCCACATACAGACCATCTATGACTATTTGACTTTGGATCCAAGTGAGAATGCCGAGCATATCGATATGTCGCAATCCTTGCTTCAGGTCGACAGCTACGGCGGGCAAATAAACGCCATAGCCCCGCAAGCCACCGCGGTTTGGCAGCGCAGCTCGATTTTCAAACTGCAGTACCAAACCTACTGGCAAGACGTGGAGAGCGGATCGAAGACAAATGGCGAGGTCTACCTTCGGTGGATCCGGGACTTCTACGGCGCAATGTATGACGCATATGGCCGTATTCCCGATCCATCGTGCGACCGCACCAACAACGTCGACGGCTGTTATATCAATTATCCCGATACCGATCTGAACAATTACGGCGGCCTCGGTAAGGCGCTGTCGCTCTATTATGGAGGGAACCTGCCAAGACTGATACGCGCGAAGCGCGCGTGGGATCCACTCAATTACTTCCAAAACAGCCAGTCGATCCCGGCATCATAGCTATCCGGTGGCGTCGCGGCCTGGGTTGAACGGCGCGGAACAGCGCTTCCGCCTCGAGCATGGGCTTGGCGATGGCCGTCGACCTGCGCGCGTCACCACGGATTTCAAACGTCGGTCAACACGAGCAACCCCCCGTTCGCGCCACGACATCGACGATGATCTCGGGAAGGCGGTAGCGCACGATCCGGGCCGGCGCGGTCACCAAACCCGCAGCCGAGCGTGCCGGCCCCGGCGTCCCTGGCTTGGACCGTCACCGCCGGCCGACGGCGGTGCGCTCCTTGTTCACCTTATAGAGTTGGAAGCGCTCGCCTTCGTGCACCAGGCTCAGCAGCTCCGGCGCCGGATTGGGGGTGTCCTCGTCGGTGAACAGCACGTAGACGTAATCGAAGCGGTTCGGCCACAGCTCCCAATACGATTGCGGCTCGCCATGGTGCTGGATGGCCAGCATCAGCTGGTCCAGCGCCGGCGGGGTGCCGTCTTCGGTGTCGACCTGCGCGGTATATTGCGGGCGTACGTGCATGATCTGCTTGCCCGGCACCGTGAACGCGGTCGTGACCAAGGCCGAGCGCTCGATCATGGCGAGGCAGGCGGCATGGACGAGATTGAGCTCGCGCACGTCTTCGCCCGCGGAGCGGTCCGCATAGGCGACGAGCACGGTCGAGCCGCGCTTGATGCGCTTGACCGAGTCGCGAAACTCCAGGGTCTCGCGCGACAGCTCCGCCCAATTCACGTCGACTTCGATCACGCGCACGACGAGCAGCGCCAGCAGCAGCGCCAGGAACTCGCGGCGGACCAGGCGGTGGTGCAGGTCGAGTTGAGCGCAGGCCAGGATCATGAACGCCGCCGCAATCGGCAGCCGCTGGTCGGCCATGTAGGTCGCGAACACCACCCGCGGCATCGCCAGATACACGATGCTGGCAATCGCCAACAGCAGCCAGCCGACCGGGTGCAGGCGCAGCAGCCGGTGGCGCGCCGCCCAGCCGATTGCTGCTGCGGCAACCGCGGTGAGCAGGAACGCGACCAGGTCGGAATAGACCTCGATGATGTAGAGCAGGCCGTCGATCTTGCCCTGCTGATCCCAATAGTTCTCGCCGGCGAGCTGCCAGGTCGGACTCTTGAGCAGCAGCGGCACGACCGGAAGGAACGGAAGCCCGGTCGCGACGAAATCGGCGATTCGCAACCCCCACGGCCGGTCGCGCGATTCCCACAAGCGGCGGACCTCGATGGCGAACAGCCCCATCCCATAGAGCGCGACCGCGAACAGATGACAGAAGAACATCGCCAGCACGAACGCGGCGGACACCAGCAGGCGCAGGGGCCAGATCCGCTCGCGCAGCCACACCCAGGCGGCGAGCCCCCATAGCGCCAAGCCGAGGCCGAACATGTAATTCATCACGCCGACGAGAAAAACGTGATTGTAGAGCAGCGGGAAGGCCACGAGCGGCAGCACCGACCACGAGCCGAACAGCGCGCGATTGAACGCTAGCGTCCCCGACAGGATCAGCACGAAGGTCGCGACGGTGAAGACCTGCCCGGCGTGATAGACGCTCATGAACCGCACCAGCCGCGGGATCACCAGGTCCATCATCAGGTTGGGAATGATCTGCCAATCGATCTCGTAGAAGCGCGACAGGTCGGGGTCGTTGCCGATCGTGGCAATGACGTGCATGCGGGCGAGATGATTGACGTAATCGGTCAGCGGCGGCACCGGATGGGTGATGACCGGAATAGAGGCCACCAGCGCGAACACGACGAACAGCACCGCGGTTTGCGCGCCGGAGAAGTCGGTGGACCGCCGCAGCGGCCGGGTATACACGTCGAAGGAACGCATGGGCCTTTCGTCGGGGGAGCTGCGGGGCTCAGGCGACTTTGTCAGCATCACGTGAACACAGCATGAATGACGGTCGGGGCTGCGGTCGCCGGCGGGGTTGCAACGAGGTTTCGGTCAAGGCGTTGTAGAGGATCGCGGGCTCCTGTCCCAGGGATTTATGGAAATTTCGGGACGGCCGCCCCTTGGCGGATGAAACCGCGGTCGGGACCGACATTCGGCACGCTGCGGGGCATTAGCGATGGGACCTGCCGCGGTCCTCGATCGGCCCGCTTCGGCAAACCGGTCATGGATCCTCCGCAAGCCGGGCGGCAAAGCGCGCGCCCGCAGGGAGAAGCCCCTTGTTTCCGTTCATCGACACCGCCCCGCGCGCCGCCCGGCCGTTGGTCACGCTCGGGCTGATCGCCGCCAACACGCTGGTTTTTCTGTGGATGCTCAGCCTGCCGCCGCGCGCGCTGCAATCGGTGCTGGTGCATGCCGCGCTGATCCCGGCCCGCTATACGGAGCCGGAGTTGGCGAGGGCGGCGGGGCTCGATCCTTCGAACTTTTGGCCGCTGTTGACCAACACCTTCATGCACGGCGGCTGGCTGCACCTGATCAGCAACATGTGGTTCCTGTGGATCTTCGGGCCGGCGATGGAGGCGCGATTCACGCGGCTCGGGTTCTTCGCGCTGTACATCGCCGGGGCGCTGGCCGCGAGCGTGGTGCATCTTGCGACCCACCCCGAGTCGACCGAGCCGGTGCTCGGGGCATCGGGCGCGATCGCGGCCGTGATCGGCGCCCACGCCGTCACCTATCCGGCGGCGCGGGTGATCACGATCATCCTGTTGGTGTTCATTCCGCTGTTCGTGCCGATCCCGGCGGTGCTGTTCGCGCTCATCTGGTTCGCGCTGCAGCTGTTTCAGGGCACGATCGAGCTGATGACGCCCAATCTCGCCGGCGGCGTCGCCTGGTGGGCCCATATCGGCGGCTTCGCCTTCGGGGCGATGTTCGCCTTCATCGTCACGAGCTTCGGCGGCCCGCCGCGGGTCGCCACCACGACCTACACGTCGCGGGGCAGCTGGCGCGTCCCGAACGCCCGGACCCGGGACTGGGACCGGCTGTGAGCGGGAAGAGGGGGACCGGCGCTCCGGCTTACGCCCTCAGTTCGCGCAAGGCAAATGCCAGCACCAGCCAGAACAGACCGAACGTCAACAGGTCGACCCCGAGGAGGATGCCGAGCACGACGAGCCCGCTCGCCGGCCAGCCGGCCACGATCACCAGCCCGGCGAGGACGGCAATCACCCCGGACAGGATCAACATCCAGCCGCCGACCGGCCATACCCGATACGCGAGCCCGAGGCGGAGGACGCCGGAAACGAGCAGCACCGCGGCGATGAACAGCGTAAGCGCCGCCGATGTCGCCAGCGGGTTCGCCATCAGCCAGAGCCCGCCGACGAGGTAGAGAATCCCGACGATCAAGCTGAGGGCGAAGCCGCCCCAGCCGCGTTCCCAAAACGCGTGCACGACCTGGAAGGCGCCGCCCACGGTGAGCGCCGCCCCGAAGAAGATCGCGCTGACGATCGAGGCCGCGATCAGATGCCCGAACACGAAGGCGGCCATCAAGAGGAACAGCACGCCGAGCAGCGCGTAGACCCACCAGCGGTGGCCCTCCGCGCCGTGAATGTCGCCGCGAACGGCGACAACATCGCTATGGGTCACATTCGCCTCCTATCTCCCGTTGATTATGGATGCTCGCCTCCCCGATGCCGGGAAGGCCCATGACAAACCCTCTGCACCTGCGAAGTTCCGCGGCGAATTGTACGGCATGCGGCCGCTTTCTGCCGCTGCCCGCCGCTAAGAGTAACTGGCCGCGGATGGGGTACCTCGGGGTCTTGAGCTACGGTGCCCCTGCTCAAACCGACTCTCAAAGCCGTGCCGGGCGTTTGCTACGGTGGCGGGTGTCGGCCCCGACGATCAGTTCGCTCTCCTCCAGAAACGCGAGCAGCGCTTTCACGTCCTTTTCCATCTTGCGCCGCGGCGTGTCGGGAAAAGCCGCCGCGAACAGCGTGAGGAGCTCCTCGGCGCTCTTCGGGTGCGCCAGCGCGCGCCAGGCGGCCGAGGCCATGCGGTCGAGATGGTGGATCGTCTTCGGTCCCGGCGCCGCGACAAAAATTTCGCCGCGAACCTCGCGGGTCTCGACCCCCGGCGCACGGCGAAACCGGCCGCTCAGGTCATGCCCGCCGGCCGGCACGAGCGGCGCACGCGCCTGCGCCGCGCGTCCGGAATCCGAATGGGTCGGCTCGAGCGCGCCGCGCGCCCGCTTTCGCCCGAACCTTCTCTCGATCAGCCGGGCCGCGCCTGCGACCGAGCCGTAGCGCAGCCGATAGCACGGCACGCGCTCGGTGAGCCGCATCAGCCGGTCGAGCAACTCCACCGGCGGCACCTGGCGGGCAAAATTCTGCAGCAGAATCTCCTTGAGCATGTCGCTCTTTCCTACCGGCTCGAGCGTGGCGCCACCGCTGCCGCGCTCAAGGAGCACGAATGCCGCGATCGGGACAGCATCGCCGAGCGGCGCAATCTCGCCGTCCCGGAGCTCGACATAAACCCAGCGCCGGTCGGCGGGGCCGGCGCGCTCGTTCACGAAGCGAAGCCAATGCGCTCCGACACCTTGCGGCAGCGGCTTGCGCAACCGCGGCGCGATGCCCAGCGCGACGCCGCGACTCTTCTCGGGCTCGATCGCCAGCACGTCGTCGCCATGGACCGCGTGACCACGAGCCGCGAACGCGACGCATAACGTGCTCTTGCCCGTCCTTTGCACCGACGGGAAACAAACCAGTCCGTCGCCGATGCGCACCGCTGCGCCGTGCAGACAAAGATGCCGGGGATTTGCCTTCAGGAACCAGTCGAACAGCACGTCATGGACGTCGCAGACGACCTGCATGGCGGAGACCGGCGGGTGCTCGTTCCAGAGCGCCGGCTTGGGCATGCGGCTGGAGCGCCAAGCGAACCCGGTGCGCGTCCTCCTCACCTGCGCGTCCGCTCGCGGCGACGCGGCGGACGGGAGGCGCCGCAAACGCCAGCCGCTCAGGATCGCTTCGAGACCCTCGACCACCTCGGGGCAATCGGTGAAGGCAATGGTCCAGCCGAAGCTGCCGAGCGCAAGAACGATGGTCCGTTCGGAATCGATCGTGCGTCGATCCGCGGCTCGGCGCGTGCGCGAGCGAGCGACCGCCTGCGTGCGCTCGGGCACCCGCTCGCCCATACGGCCAAGGATAACAGAACGCGCGAGAGTTGGGGGCTCGGGGCCGGCGGGCTCGCCGACCCCGAGCTTGCATCAGCTCAATATCGGCCGGTGCGGTGCCGGCGCCGGTACCACCAGTCGGGGTGCGAGCGCCGCCGGCGCCGGTACCACCAATCGGGGTGCGAGCGCCGCCGCCGGGTCCTCCGTATGACCACGGCACCGGCCTCCGCGTCGGATACGGTCAGCACCGTGGGCACGACGTAACCTACCGTGGCCGCCAAGCCGAGCATGGAAAGCGCTTGCCGGCGCGACATCCGCTTGGGTTCCGACTGGTCTTGTTCACTCATCGCAACCTCCATTTCTCGGACCAACGCGAGCCCGGCTGGAGGCCGCCCCGATCTTCCAGCCCTGTCCGAGGGTTCCTACGCTAGGCCCGCGCGTCTGAACGCAGGCTGAACGTTACTTGTTCCCGTCGCCCACCGCCGAACGGGTCGAACGGGTCGCGATTACGGAAACTGTTCGCCGACAAACCTGCGCGCCAGCAGCACGAAGCCGCCGCCGAGCGCCGCGGCGAGCGCCATCGCCGCATAAGCGCGCCCGCCGAGATCCGCGTAGAGCACGCCCGATAGCGCCAGGCCGCCCGCCATCACCAGGGCGACCACGGTCGAGAAATCGCCCTGGGCGGTGGCGAATTGCCGGTCGGGTGCGATGCGCGCCAACAGCTGGATCGAGCCGAGATGGGTCGCGCCGAACGAGAAGGCGTGCAGCAATTGCAGCAGCGGCAGCAACGCAAGCGGCGGATCGAGGCTCATGACGCCCCAGCGGA
>WNFG01002560.1_pt1 | contig 15528 bp, 16 predicted proteins | sample 5400431 | NCBI WGS metagenome assembly WNFG01 (sample SAMN13153346, study PRJNA577476) | soil metagenome | isolation source: 120 cm saprolite under Douglas fir tree site 2 hole 3 replicate 2 | place: USA:California | collected 2015-04-18 | reverse complement strand
GCACTTCCGGCCCGAGTCGGTCTTCACGCCAGGCGCATCTGCTCGAGCACGGCGCGGCCGAACAGGCTGTAGGGATTGCCGAGCGATTCCATCACCTCGAAATGGTTGTAGCCTTCCATGACCGACAGCGCGGCCGGCTTGCCCGCCGCCTTGACGGCGGCGGCGAATTCCCGGCTCTGGCGCTGGAACTCGGGCGTCTCCAGCGTGCCATAGACCACGCGCACCGGCGCCGCCAAGCGATCGAGATGGCGTTGCGCGCTGAGCTTGTCCTCGATCTCGTCGGTGAACTTGACGTAGCTCGAGCGCTTCGACAGCCGCACCGGCTTGAGATCGTACATGCCGCTGCCGCACACCCCGCCCTTGATCAGGGTCGGCGGCAAGCCGAGCTCGCCCTCCCAGTCGGTGGTCAACAACACCCCCGCAAGATGGCCGCCGGAGGAATGCCCGCAGATGTAGAGCCGCTCGGGATCGCCGCCGAAGCTTCTGGCGTTGCGGTAGACCCAGGCGACGGCGCGGCGCACCTGCTCGGCCATGACCATGAGATTGCCGCCGGCCTCGATCACGTTGTTGAAATCGAGCACGACGTGGTGGGCGCCGGCCTTGACCACCATCTCGGCCGCAAAGGCGTAATTCGCGGCGAGGCCGGCTCGCCAGGCGCCGCCGTGGACGAACACGTTGACCGGCGCGTTCGCAGCCTTGGTCGTGAATACGTCGAGCGCCTCGATCGGCGTCGGCCCGTAGGCGAAGCGCTTCGGCGGGCCGAGCCGCTCGCGCGCGAGCTCGCTGTTGCGGGCGCAGCGCTTCAATATGGTCTGGATGTTCGGCGCGTAGACGCTCTGGTCGTAGGCGTCGTCGAGCTCCTTCTGGTCCATGTCGAGCCAGACGAGCGGCCCCTTGCCCTGCCCTACCGCGGGCGACGGCTCAGCCGACGCGCCGCCGTCCATCCCCATCACCGCGGCGGCGCCGGCAAGAAGCGCGCGCCGGCTGACGCCCAAGGAATCCTCTTCTCGCCGCATTGGCCCCTTCCCCGCCGGTCATGCCGCGGCGGAGAGCCGCATCTGCGCCAGCACCGCGCGGCCGAGCAGGCCATAGGGATTGGCCAGCGTCTCCAGCATCTCGAAGTGATTGTAGCCCTCGCCAACGAGAAGCTCGGCGGGCTTGCCGGCGGCCTTCACCGCCGCGTGGAAATCGCGCGTCTGGCGCTGGAACTCCGGCGTCTCGTAGCTGCCGTGTGCCAGGATGAGCGGGGTCGCGAGCTTGTCGATATGGCGCTGCGCGCTCAGCGCCGCCTCCATCTCGTCGGTGAACTTGACGTATTTCGAGCGCTTCGACAGCCGCACCGGCTTAAGATCGTACATGCCGCTGCCGAGCATCGCGCCCTTGAGAATATCGAGCGGCAGGTTCTCCTTCCTCCAATCGTTGGCCACCACGCAGCCGCCGAGATGGGAGCCCGAGGAGTGCGAGCTCAGATAGAGCCGATCGGGATCGCCGCCGAAGCTTTTGGCGTTCCGGTAGACCCAGGCGACCGCGCGGCGCACCTGCTCGACCATGGGAGTGAGGCTGCCGCCGGCCTCGTCGACATTGGTGAAGTCGAGCACGACATAGTGGGCGCCCGCCTTCACGAACGGCTCGGCCAGGAACGCATAGTCGGCCGCCTTGTTGGCGCGCCAAGCGCCGCCATGGATGAAGATGTTGATCGGCGCGTTCCCCCGCGCGCTCGTGGTGCGGTAGATGTCGAGCTTCTCGATCTCGGTCGGACCGTAGGCGACGCGCGCGGGGGCGCCGATCGCGGCGCGCGCCCGCTCGCTGTTGGCGATCCGGCGCTTGGCGACCTGGTCGCGGTTGGGTGCGTAGACGATCTGGTCGTAGGCGTCGTCGAGCTCCTGCTGGTCCATGTCGAGCCAGACCCGCGGGCCCTTGGCGCGGGAAACTTGCGCCAACGCGGAACTGCTCACCGCAGCGCCGCCGGCGGCCGCCGCAACGACCGTGCGCCTCGTGGTGTCGTCGTATTGCATGATCATGCCGCCTTCGTGATGGTGCCCCCGGTCGCATTGTCGACGATCAGCGGGCTGTCGAACCAGGTGATGGCAGGCTCGGCGCCATAGAGCTTCGCCACGCGCTCGCGCCATTCGCCATTGTAGACGCCCTCGGCCGCCTGCCGCGATTCCCAGAGATAGATGCCGCCCGCAATGCAGCCATCCTCGGAGCGGATGTAGTATTTCCGGATCAACCCGGGGATATTCCGGTATTTCGGCGCGCTCGTCTCGAAGCGCCGCGTCGCCTCGGCGAGCGTGATCGGCGAAGGCAGACGGAATTGGACCAAGGTGGTGATCATGGGCGTACCTCCGGCCGCCGTTATCGCGCCGCCGCGGCGTCGCCGCAAGCCGCTTCGGTATGGCCGGCAGAGACACTAGAGCGCATTCAGCTTTGCTGGAAGCTGAATGCGCTCTAGCTTTCTTGAGTGGTCGCATTTTCGGACGGAAAACCGGTTCCCACTTTTCCTTAAAATGCTCTAGCGGAGGCTCGCCATTCAATTCCTGTCGCCGCTCGAGATCGCCTATTGCTGCGTGGTGATGGTGCTGTCCTATGCGTTGCGCGGCTCGACCGGCTTCGGCGCCGCGGCGGCCATGCCGCTGATGGCCCTGGTCATTCCGCTCAAGGTCCTGATCCCGGCCTGGACCCTGATCGGGCTCGCCGCCGGCGTCACGCTGCTCGGCCGCGACCGCGCCCACATCGCCTGGGGCGACATGGCGCGGCTGCTGCCGTCCTGCCTCGTCGGCTTCGCGATCGGGCTCTACGCCTTCAGCATGCTCGATTCCCGTGCGCTGGCGCGCGGGCTCGGCGCGCTGATCGTGCTTTACGGGGCGTGGTCGCTTTGGCTGACCGCGCGGCCGCAGCAGAGCTGGCAGGCTCCCCCGCGCGCGATCGCGCCGGTCGCGGGCGCGCTCGGCGGCGCCGTCGGCACGACCTTCGGGACCATGGCGAGCGTTTTCTTCGCGATCTATTTCGACGTCGTTCGCATGGCGAAGGATCGGTTCCGCGCCAGCATGAGCGCGATCCTGGTCGCGCTCGGCATCGTCCGCGGGCTCGGCTATTGGGCAGTCGGCGAATACAGCCGCGAGGTGCTCGTGACCGTCGCCACCGCGCTGCCGATGATGCTCGCCGGCATCTTCCTCGGCAATCGCATCCACACCGGGCTGAGCGAGCTCGCCTTCCGCCGGCTGGTGAGCCTCGCGCTGATGGTCAGCGGCCTGGCGCTCCTGGTGAAGAGCGGCTGAGCACAACAAGCACCGTGTCAGCACATATGCGCCAAGCTAAGCGCGGATACGATCTCTCCGCTGTCATGCCCCGCGTAGGCGGGGCATCCAGTAACCCCCGCAGTGAGCGTTTGAGCGGAAGCGGTTCCCATGACTCAAGTCCGGTGGTTTACTGGATCGTCCGCCTACGCGGACGATGACAGCCGAGGGACCTTGAGTCAGCGCTATCTAAGTTTAAGTTAGCGCCTATGCGCTTCCGCGGGGCGGACAAAAATATGATTGCCCGACCGATTGCGACGTCACTTGCAGGTGGCGTCGATGGCGCTCTCGATCTCCTTGATCGACTTGTCGAGCGAGGCGAGCGTCGTGCCGCGCTTGTCTCCGGTCAGGCATTCGGCGGCGATCGCGCGGAAGGCGCGCGAGGTTCCGAGATACTCGCCGCTCACGCTGCAGAACGTGTTCTTGACCGAGGCCTTCTTCTTGTCGTCGGCGACCTGGGTCGTCGCCTTCTTGATCTCGTCCATGGTCGTGTCGACGTTCCTGGTCGCGATCAGGAGCGCGTCCTCGAGGCTCTTGACCACGGTATCGCAGTCCTCCTCGGCGCCCGCCGGCGTGCTCGCCGCGAACAGGCCGGCGAATGCGGCCGCAGCCAGCGCCGTCGTCATCGCGTTCATTGCCGTCCTCATTCGCAATTCCGGTCGACCTGGCTCTGCAACTGGCGGATCGAGCGGTCGAGGCCGGCGAGGGTCTTGGTGCGCTCGTCGCCCTCGTCGAGGCATTCGTCGGCGACGATCCGGAACGACTTGATCAGTCCGAGCCCCTCGCCATAGGCCGCGCACAGCCGGGCGGAATTGTCGCCGCCTTTGGCGGCGGGATCGGTCTTGTCGATCAGGACCTGCACGCTCTTGGTCATGGTTTCGCATTCGTCGGCGGCGGCGGCGAAACCGAACGCGGCCGCGCCGGCGGCGGCGCACATGATCTTGGAGATGGTCATGGTTCTCCTCAGCCCGGTCGCGAGCGAGAATATCGGCAACGGCCGCGGGTGTCACCTCCTCGATTCCCGCCCGCGGCGCGCGACGCCGCCGAGCGGCGCTCCTCTCGAGCGCATTCAGTTTCGATGGAAACTGAATGCGCTCCAGTCGTTTTTGAGCGGTCGCATTTTCGGACGGAAAACCGGTTCCCACTTTTCCTGAAAATGCTCTACGGGCTCGCGTGATCGATGAATTTCGCCGGCGGCGGCTCGCCCCATTGCGAGCTCAGCGCCTCGTCCGCCGGCACCAGGTTCGAGCCGTTGGCGAGGTTGAGGCGATCGCTGTCGGCCCAATGCTCGTGCACGCGGCCCCAAGGATCGGCCCAATAATCGTAGACCTGGCTGCCGAGCACGTGGCGTCCCAGCCCCCACATGTGCTCGTATTTGCCGAACTCCACCAGATAATCGTGACCCACGGCGACGTCGTCGATGTCGGCGACCTCGAACGACAGGTGGTTGAGCCCGGTCTTCTCGTGGTTGAGGCAGAAGAACACGTGGTGGTCGACGTAGGTCTCGCCGCGATCGCAGCGATTGAACGAGCCGATCAGGTTGCTCTGCTCGCCGACATAGACGTCATCGGAGCAGACGAAGCCCAGAATCTCGCGGAACCAGGCGACGGTCTCGCCGAATTTCGGCGTCATCAGCACGCCGTGCCCGATCCGCTTCACGTGCGAAGGGCCCCTGGGCAGCCGCATCAGCTCGCCCGCCCGCGACAGCGGATCGTCGCCGCTGTTGAGCTTCTGGCGCTTGGCCGCGATCGGCGGCAGCCGCGCGATGCCGTGCACGACCTCGATCTGGTAGCCGTTCGGCTCGGTGAGCCGCACCCGCCTGCCGCCGCCGGGCTCGTCGATCGTCTCGATCGCCGAGGCGCCGGGCGCCCGGGCGATGCGCTCGAGGTCGTCCTCGCTGGCGGCGTAATAGGCAAAGCCCACGAATTTCGGCTCGCCCTTCTCGGTGACGTGGATGTGGTGGGCGGGATCGGTGCCGCGCATGTAGAGCGCGGTCGCGGTGCGCTCCACGCGCACCATCCCGAAGCGGGTGAGGAATTCCTCCTGGAGGTCGAGGTCGGGCGAGCGCAGCCGCCCATAGGCCATGTCGGTCACGCGGATGCAGGGCATTGTCCTCTCCTGGCGAATGCTTTCGCAAACCTTGCACAAACCGGCGGCGGCGTCATCCCGATCGTGTCGGCGAGTGTAGCGACGCCTCTTGCGCAAGCCCTCGGGTCCGCGCTTCGCCCGGCCCGAGGGTAAACTCCACGAGACCCGGGACCCAGCGCGATCATCGCGCAACGCAATATCGAAGAGCTACCGTCGTGTGGTCCCTGGGTCCCGGCTCTCGCTCGCGCCTGGGGACGGCGCCCAAACGCACACCGGGGCGCTCGCTCGGCCGGGACACGAGTCCTTACCCCAGATTCAATTCCTTGAAAAAATCATTCCCCTTGTCGTCGATCACGATGAAGGCGGGGAAATTCTCCACCTCGATCCGCCAGATCGCCTCCATGCCGAGCTCGGGATATTCCACCGTCTCGACCTTCTTGATGCAGTGCTCGGCGAGGTTCGCGGCCGCGCCGCCGATCGAGGCGAGGTAGAAGCCGCCGTGCTTGCGGCAGGCTTCGCGCACCGCGGGCGAGCGGTTGCCCTTGGCCAGCATCACCATCGAGCCGCCGGCGGCCTGGAAATCGTCGACGAACGAATCCATCCGCCCGGCCGTGGTCGGGCCGAAGGCGCCCGAGGCATAGCCCTGCGGGGTCTTGGCGGGGCCGGCGTAATAGACCGGGTGGTTCTTGAGATAATCCGGCAGCCCCTGCCCTTGCTCCAGCCGCTCGCGCAGTTTCGCGTGTGCGAGGTCGCGCGCGACGATCATCGGCCCCGTGAGCGAGAGCCGGGTCTTGATCGGATATTTGCTGAGCTCGGCGAGAATTCCCTGCATCGGCCGGCGCAGATCGATCGCGACGACCTCGCCGCCGAGCCTGGCGGCGTCGACCTCGGGCAGATATTTCGCCGGATTGTGCTCGAGCTCCTCGAGATAGACGCCCTCGCGCGTGATCTTGCCCAGCGCCTGGCGGTCGGCCGAGCACGACACCCCGAGCCCGATCGGCAGCGAGGCGCCGTGGCGCGGGAGCCGGATCACCCGCACGTCGTGACAGAAATACTTGCCGCCGAACTGCGCGCCCACCCCGAGCGACTGGGTGAGCCCCTGCACCGCCTGCTCCATCGCGAGGTCGCGGAAGGCGTGGCCGTCCTCGGAGCCTTCCGTCGGCAGGCCGTCGAGATAGCGGCAGGAGGCGAGCTTCACCGTCTTCATGGTGAGCTCGGCCGAGGTGCCGCCGATGACGATGGCGAGATGGTAGGGCGGGCAGGCGGCGGTGCCCAGTGTGAGCACCTTCTCCTTCAGGAAGGCCATCATCCGCTCCGGCGTCAGGATCGAGGGCGTCGCCTGGAACAGGAAGGACTTGTTGGCGGAGCCGCCGCCCTTGGCGATGAACAGGAGCTTGTAGGTGTCCTCGTGCTCGCCCTGGCCCTCGGCATAGATCTCGACCTGCGCCGGCATGTTCGATTTGGTGTTCCTCTCCTCGAACATGGAGATCGGCGCAAGCTGCGAATAGCGCAGGTTGCGCTTGAGGTAGGCGTCGCGGGCGCCCTCGGCGAGCGCCGCCTCGTCGTCGCCGTCGGTGAACACGAGGCGGCCCTTCTTGCCCATGATGATGGCGGTGCCGGTGTCCTGGCACATCGGCAGCACGCCGCCGGCGGCGATGTTGGCGTTCTTGAGGAAATCGTAGGCGACGAACTTGTCGTTGTCGCTCGCCTCCGGGTCCTCGACGATGGCGCGCAGCTGCGCGAGGTGCGAAGGCCGCAGCAGGTGATTGATGTCGGCGAACGCGGCTTCCGCGAGCGTCCGCAGCGCCTCGCGCGCAACGATCAGCATGTCGCGGCCCATGACCTTCTCGAGGCGCACCCCCTCGGCGGTGAGCTTGCGGTAGGGCGCGCTGTCCTTGCCGAGCGGGAACAGCGGGGTGTGCTTGTAGGGCGGGGTGATGGCGGCGGGGGCGTTCATGGCGATCCGATGGGGTGGCGAAGTAGTACGTCAAACCCGTTTATCCAGTTCCATTGTCACCTGATCATCACTGTTGAAGTTCATCATCTATGTCAACGTCTTCATTATTTGTTTCATGTCCCTCACGCGGAAAGTTCGTCTGCTCCCCTCGGCGTCGCTGTTCCTCTTCGCGACGTTGCATCCCCTCATTGAATCGTGCCAGAATTTGTTTTTCGTGCTCTGCCAAGAGTCTCGCTTCGACTTCAGATTTGCGGCTGAGGAAACGATTCACATTAAGAATTGAATCGAGGCCTTCGATCTGGACCTGGGGAAGTCCTCGACTAACTCTATCACCCATGCCATCAAGGCCGAGACTGGTCACCCAAACTGTCGACGTTACCGCGTCAGCAAGACGAATCACAAATTCATCGTTATCAAGTTGTGTGTCAGTCCATTTGTGGGACTTCAACGCCGCCGTCATCTGCGAACTCTCGCCACCGGTACAGAACGTAAAGCAAATGCCGTGCGTTCGGTAGCGCTCCTGTTTCAGCGGCACGTCTTATTCTTTCGAGCGTCGCGTATGTTATTTCGCCTGCTGTCGCGCTATCGACGAGACGTTGTTGAGGCGGCCAGAACCCCAAGGTCCTGTTAGCGCGAACACTGTGCCTTCTGGAGCGAACAACTTTTCGATGCTTGCAGCTATTGCTTCAGCGAAGGCGTCAATCCCGTATTGATCGTCTTCTGGCTTTTCGATCGGAACATCGTTCGAAATGAGCGAAGCAGCTGTCTGTTCCGTTTCCGAGCCTATATCGATGTAGTCCACAACGGACGTTGGCTCTGGGACAGTCAGACCATCTTCTTTGAGCCCTTGAACATGCAAGCCGATAGCCTGACGGATTTCTCGTTGGACGGACTCAATCGTATCGCCGGTTGCGACGCAGCCCGGTAGGTCGGGAACGTACGCTGAGTAATTCTCATTCGCTTTTTCGACCACAACTGAGTAGCGCATTATTGCTGCTCTTTGAGCCCTGCCTGCTTCAAAATACTGTTCAGCGTGCCGGGCGCCAGATAGTCCGACGGTTTGCCGGCGACCGTCACGCGGCCGGCCTTGGTCGGATGCTTGTATTGCCTGTGGCTGCCTCGGCCTGGCCCATTGGCCCAACGCCGCCGTGCAAGTGGAGCACTGGGCGGAGTCGAGTTGCACGTCTGGTGGGCTAGAAGCCTAGAAAGTGCCCATCTTCTGCGGGAAAACCGCTGGAGCGGGTGAAGGGAATCGAACCCTCGTCATCAGCTTGGAAGGCTGTTGCTCTACCATTGAGCTACACCCGCATTCGGACGCCGGAGGACGGACGACAGATGACGGGATGGCCGCCGTCAAAAAAACCGTCCCCGGTCGTCCGTCTTCCGTCCCCTGGATGGTGGGGGAGGTAGGACTCGAACCTACGAAGGCGTCAGCCAGCGGATTTACAGTCCGCCCCCTTTGCCGCTCGGGACACTCCCCCGCACCAACGGGTAATTAAGGGGCCTCAACAGCTTAGGCAATAGCCTGGTCATCGAGGCTACGCGCGTTCTCAAATCCGTTCCGCGCCTCGTTCTGAAATTCCGTTTCCGCCGTGCTCGCTTGGCCAGCCGATGGGCATGCCGCCGCCGGGGTTGCCGCCAACGTCCGCGGGAGCGCATAGCCGCTCGAGAGACGCCGACGCGCGGCCCACGTCGAGGCGACCCCACATCTTGCCCTCGCCGGGGGCAAATATTAGGTCGTGACCACGAGGGGAGGTAGAGCGGCCAAGGAGGAATGCGATCATGCAACTGCTTTTTGCGGCGGTGTTGGCGGCGGCCTGTGTCGTCGGATCTACTCCTGGCTTTGCGCGCAATGCCGGCCACCACGCCGGTCGCGGTGGCTTCGTGCACGACCCTACCACTCTCTTGGGACCGCCGGCCCCGACGCCCACCCTGGGAAACCGGATTCCGGCCCCGCTCCCGCCACCCGCGCAGGCGCCCATTGTCAACGGGCCGGTGTCTCAGCCCGCGCTTCGGGGTCTGACCGGAATTGGGCAGCGTTGAGAGCCGGAACGTGATGGCGGTGCCCCCTGTGTCGCGAGGCCGATCTCTGCCGTGCACAGGATTGCAAGAGGCGAGGCAGCGCGAAGACTGCTGCTCACTCGATTCCCTGAGGCGGTCGACGCAGTTTGGGGCTCAGTCGAGAATGAAGATCGTCGCGCCGCCGTGCGAGCGTACGCGATGGCGCGTGCCTTCATCGTCGGCGACATACCAACTCATTCCTGCAGACAACGGGCAACCAGGCGCATCGCCCTCATGCTCGATGGTCAAAGCGCCGTCGATGACATAGATCACATGCCCCTTCGAGCACCAATGATCGGCCAGGTAGCCGGGGGTGTACTCCACCACGCGCAGCTGGACTGGTCCGATTTGGTGCATTCGCACACTGGCGGCACCGGACGCTCCGGGCACCTCGGCCGCAGGCGTACGCGACCAGTCGGTAACGCCTTCAGGCATGTTGGTCAGCTTCACGATCGCAGCTCCGCTCACGGTGATCTCTCCGAAAAAGCTATGAGTGAAACACGCCCTCAACTCATTTTTATCGACACGGTCGACCAGTCCCGGCCGCGCGCATCATAGCCGGCGCTCGCAATCGACCCGCGCCGGCCGAGAAGAAAAAGCCGCTGCGAGCCTTGCGATCGGGTCACCGGCGCGGGACTGTGCGTCGAGAACCCCGCCATGCGCCACCGCTCCCACCCTCCGGACACCCGTCCGCCGAACAAGCCGCGCCGGCCGCGCGAGCGGCACGGCCCGCCGCACGGCGCGCCGGCGCGATCGCCGAGCGGCATCATCCTCTACGGCTGGCATACCGTGAAGGCGGCGCTCGAGAACCCGGCGCGGCGAATTCGCCGCCTCTACGCCACCGAGAATGCGGCGCGGCGCCTCGCCGAGGAGGGCGTGGCGCCGAAGGTCGCGCCCGAGCTCGTGCGCCCGGACGCGATCGCGCGCCGTCTCGGCGCCGACGCCGTGCACAACGGCCTCTTCGCCGAAGCCGATCCCCTGCCCTCGCCCGAGCTCGACGAGCTCGCGCCCGCGGGCATCGCGCTCGTGCTCGACCAGATCACCGACCCGCACAATGTCGGCGCGATCCTGCGCGCGGCAGCGGGGTTTGCGGTGGCGGCCGTCGTCACCACGGCGCGCCACAGCCCGGAAGCAACCGGGGTGCTGGCGAAGTCCGCCTCGGGCGCGCTCGAATACGTGCCGATCGTCACGGTGCAAAATCTGGCGCGCGCGCTCGCGACCCTGCGCGAGCGCGGATTTTTCCTCGTCGGCCTCGACAGCACCGGCGACGCCGACCTCGGCGACGCGGCGCTGCGCGCACCGCTCGCGCTCGTGCTCGGCGCCGAGGGCAAGGGGCTGCGGCAGCTCACGCGCACGACCTGCGACCTGGTCGCGCGCCTCGACCTTCCAGGCCGGATCAAGAGCCTCAACGTCTCGAACGCGGCGACGCTTGCGCTCTATGTCGCGAGCAAGCGGGTGAGTTAATAGCGCCGGTAGGGTCGATGGCGGCCCCAGTACACGCGGGCCGGCGCGGGCTCGGCATAGGGGTAGCCGGTGAACGGGCTGTAGAGGCCGCGCGGGTAGCCGCCGCTGTCCTGGTAGCCGTAGGGATAGCCGGTATAGACCGTGCCGACATAAGGATAGCTGCCCGGCAGCACCTCCGGCATCAGCTCCGAAGCCGGACGGACGTGATGGCCCGGCCCGGAAAATACCGGTCCCTGGTTGACCACGTAGATCTGAGACGGCTGCGCGACGATCACCGGCCCGCATCCGCAAGTCGGGCAGCAGCCGGCGCGGGCCTCGCCCGCGATGCCGAGCGAAAGCGCCGCGGCGGCGGCCAGCAGGCAGAGACGACGTTCGATCATGGTTCTCCCCTTGCATCGGCCTGCGCGAGGCCGGTTGGAACGATGAGCCGATCAGCGACCGCGACCCCGTCCCCACCAGGGACCGATGATGGGCGAGATCGTCATCGGATAAGGCGGGTCGGTGGAGGCGGGAACCGGGTCCGACGCGGTTCCCCAGGAGCGGATATACGTTTGCGCCGGAGGCGGCGGTCGGCGGTTGGGCGAGGGCTGAATCTCGTAACGGCCATACCCCGGCGTGCTGTCGCTGTGCGGGAAAAAATAGCGGCGCGGACCCCACACCGGCGGTATGGAAGGGCCGATGATCACCGGGTCGACCTGGGCCGGACGATCGAGGCCGAAATCGCGTTCCACCACCATCCCGGAGGCGTCGCAGCCGAGCGGGTTCACGATCACCGGCACGTCGGGACGGCCGGGGACCACGAACCAGGTGCCCTCGGCGTGCGCCGGCGCGCTGCAGCAAATCAGGCCCGACGCGATCGCGGCGGCGCGGACGCGGGAACGCATGAACAGCCCCTCGACGCGTAACTGCGCCGCAATCTAGGCAGGCGTCGTTGGCCGCCGAGTTAAGGTCAAGGCGGAATTGGTCGGTAATATTAACTGCTGGCTACCGGCTCCCGCCGCGCATCTCGGCCGACCCACCGCCGTGGCCTCATTCCTTGATGCGCTGCAGCATGGCGCCTGGGACGATCCGTCGCCCCTCGCCTCGCCCCCTCCTTAGACTTTCGGCGTAAAGACACCGGGGCCGCGCGCGAATAGCGTCGGACCCGGGTGGTCTGCTTTCGCTCGCACGGGAGCGCAGGCTGCTCCGTGAATGATCGATAAACAATTCAAGGGACGCACGCCCATGGCAACGCTGACTCACACCACGGATACGTCCGCTCAGATCCCGAAGGACTTCCGGACCGTAATCGTCGCCGCGTCGGTGGGAAACGTCATCGAGTGGTATGACTTCTATATTTTCGGGAGCTTGGCCGCGATCTTGTCGGTCAAGTTCTTTGAACAATCCCACCCGGTCGCAGCTCTGCTGAGCACGATTGCGCTGTTCACCGCCGGATTCCTGATCCGTCCGCTGGGGGCATTCCTGTTCGGATGGATGGGCGACCGGGTGGGCCGCAAGTACACGTTCCTCGTTACGCTCACCGGAATGGGGCTGGGCACGGGGGCGATCGGGTTGATCCCGACCTACGAGTCGATCGGTCTGACCGCCGCGTTCCTCCTCTTCGGCATGCGGATGATCCAGGGCCTCTGCCTGGGCGGCGAGTATGGCGGCGCCATCACCTACGTCGCCGAGCATGTCTCGGACGAACGCCGCGGCTACTATACCGGCTGGCTGCAGACCTCTCCGACGCTCGGGATCGTGGTGTCGCTGGCCGTGATCATCGCGACACGCACGTACTTTGGCAATGACGAGTTCAACGCATGGGCGTGGCGAATTCCGTTCCTGATCTCCTTCCTGCTGGTGGCCATCGCAATCTACATCCGACTACAGCTCCAGGAGACGCCGATCTTCCAGGAGATCAAGGCCAAGGGGCAGATGACCAAGAACCCGTGGAAGGAGGCCTTCCTCAGCTCGAATATCAAATACATACTGATCGCCATCATCGTGCTTATCGGGCAGGGAGTGGTCTGGTACAGCGGTCAGTTCTGGGCCTTGTACTTCCTGCAGCAGGTCTCCAAGGTGGACCCGCTGACTACCGCCTACATCGTGGGAGCCGCGCTGCTCCTCGCGACGCCGAGCTTGATCTTTTTTGGCTGGCTGTCCGACATCATCGGCCGCAAACCGGTGATCTTGGGAGGCATGTTGCTCGCGGCGATCACCTACTATCCGCTGTATTCGTGGCTGGGATCGGTGACGCAGCCTGGCAACATCAACTATCCGATCGCAATCTTCATCATCTTCATCCTCGTTTGCTACGTGGGGATGGTCTATGGGCCGGTCGGAGCGTTCCTGGCGGAATTCTTCCCCGGCAGGATTCGCTACACGTCGGTGTCGGTGCCGTATCACATCGGCAACGGCTGGGGTGGCGGGCTGGTGCCGTTCATCACCTCGGCGTCTTTCGCGGCCACCGGCAGCATCGGCTATGCGCTGATCTATCCGATCGCGGTTCCCGCGGTGTGCTTCGTGCTCGCCCTCTTCCTGATGCCGGAGACCCGCCACATCAGCATCTGGAAACCGGCGGAGGCGAAGGCAGCGGCCTGATACCGGCGGGCTCTGCTCCTCTCGACCGGTCATGCGCGGGCTTGACCCGCGCATCCATCTTCTTCGCGAGAGAGTTCTTCAGAAGATTGGATGGATTGCATCGGAACTCGGGCTTGCCCGAGTTCCGCATCATTGAGTGCCGCAAGTCGGGCAAGCCCGACTTGCGGTGTCAAGCCCGGCAATGACGAGAAGTGAGGTCGCGTGCGGGGTCGTAGAGCCCGCACGGCCTTCTTCGGAAATCATAATCCTATCGACGGCAAAATTCTTCCGGCGCGACGGAACCGCCGGCACCGTCCGGCGTTGAGCTTCCGGGAACGGGCTCTCGACCCTCTGAGCTCGTTTCGTCCCAGAACCTAAAACCCCGCCTCGGCGGGGTTTTTCTTGGGCGTCCGGTCCCCTGCGGGACGCGGCGCTCAAGATTTCCGGCGCGACGCCAAAAATCGGGCGAACGCTTTCAGCGCCGCCTCCGAGACGTGATGCTCGATCCCCTCGGCGTCGGCTTCGGCCGCCTCGGCCGGGACGCCCAATGCGAGCAGCACGTCGACGACCAGCCGATGGCGGGCCCGCACCCGCCGCGCCAGGGCCTCGCCCTTCTCGGTCAGGAACACCCCGCGATAGGGACGCGCCGTCGCCAAGGCCTCGCGCTTGAGCCGCGTGATGGTGTTGATGGCGGTCGGGTGCGACACGCCCAGGCGGCGGGCGATATCGGTCGGCCGCGCCTCGCCCGTGGTGGCGAGGAGGTCGGCGATCAGCTCGACGTAGTCCTCGAGCAGGGCCGTCGACTGGGCCGAGCGCGCCTTGCCGAAGCGGCGCGCCTGCGTCACCTCGGCCGGAAGCAGGTCGATCCGGTTTTCCGCCGCCCTGCGCGCCATCGCGCCTCACCTTCTGCGGCAACGCTGCGGCCGACGTTGACAACCGTCGATCCGCACTTAATATGTAGCACAAGCTACATGTTGGTGCAAATGCTTGATGGGCGGGACGCGCCGATGACCGATTCGACCGTGCGACCGGGGTCGCTCTCCGAACGGACGGCCGCGACGGCGAGGGGGGTGCTGGCCGGCGAGCACGCCGGGGCGCGCGCCTATCTCGCCTTCGTCGGCCCGGCCGTGGTCGCCTCGATCGCCTACATCGACCCCGGCAATTTCGCGACCAACATCCAGGCCGGCGCCAAGTACGGCTACGGCCTGCTCTGGGTCGTCCTGCTCGCCAACCTGATCGCGATGTTGTTCCAGGCGCTGTCGGCGAAGCTCGGCATCGTGACCGGACGCAATCTGGCGGAGATGTGCCGCGACCGCTTTCCGAGGCCGGTGGTGTGGGCGATGTGGGTGATCAGCGAGATCGCCGCCATGGCGACCGACCTGGCGGAGTTCCTCGGCGGCGCCATCGGGCTGTCGCTGCTGTTCGGCATCCCGCTCCTCTACGGGATGCTGATCACCGGGGCGATCGTCTACGGCATCCTGATGTTCGAGCGGTTCGGGTTTCGGCCGGTCGAGCTGATCATCGGCAACCTGGTCGCGGTCATCGCGGTCTGCTACCTCGCCGAGATGCTCATCGCGCCGGTCGACTGGCGCGCCGCCGCCCTGCACACCGTGCTGCCGGAGCTCGCCGACGGCGGGGCGCTGCTGCTCGCCGTCGGCATCATCGGCGCGACCGTCATGCCGCACGCCGTCTACCGCGACCGTCATGCCGCACGCCGTCTACCTGCATTCCGGTCTCACGCAGGCCCGCATACCCACGCGCGACGACGGCGAGAAGCGCAAGGTCGTGCGCATCTCGAATACCGAGGTGATGGTCGCGCTGGCGATCGCCGGGCTGATCAACATGGCGATGGTGATGATGGCCGCGAGCGCCTTCCATGCCGGGCACAGCGACGTCGCCGAGATCGAGACCGCCTATCACACCCTCACGCCGCTGCTCGGCATCGCGGCGGCGGGCGTATTCCTGGTGTCGCTGCTCGCATCGGGGGTGTCGAGCTCGACGGTCGGAACGATGGCCGGGCAATTGATCATGCAGGGCTTCGTCGGCTTCCGCATCCCGATCTGGGTGCGGCGGCTCGTGACCATGCTGCCGGCGTTCGTGGTG
>WNFG01002456.1_pt1 | contig 15531 bp, 11 predicted proteins | sample 5400431 | NCBI WGS metagenome assembly WNFG01 (sample SAMN13153346, study PRJNA577476) | soil metagenome | isolation source: 120 cm saprolite under Douglas fir tree site 2 hole 3 replicate 2 | place: USA:California | collected 2015-04-18 | reverse complement strand
TCCGGGCACTCGGCCCAATTGTGCCGCCAGCAGACAATGACATCGCAACCGCTTGCAGGATGCCCGTGGTCGCGGAAATTCCTGCTCTCAAATTCAAATTCGATGCGCGCGCGCTGCCAACGTCCCGCAGCAATCTGCCGCTTGGCCTCGCAGTCGGGGAACCCTCTGTCGATAGCTTCGACCATGTAGCCGAGCTCCTTTGCAACCATTCCAAACAGGAATACCACGCCCTGCTCGTTGACCGGCTCGTGGCGCAATCCGCGAAAATCTATGGGGTTGCCATAGGTGGGACGATCTTTTAACTGGGCGCGCTGTCCTTTGTTCGGCGGAATCGAGCACGCCGAGTTTTCGTTCGCTGCTGACTTCTCCTTTCGTCGGGAAACAGCCACAAGCGCCAAGACATCCGCCCATTCCCGCTTGCCGTTGGCAAAATTGCAAAAGGCCCCCGCTACGGATGGCCAGCCGCCGAATCGCTTTTCCAGGGTGCGAGGGTCGTATTTCCCCTCCACCAGATATCCCCGCCACGAAGGTAGAGCTCGCTTTCTTCGCGCCGTTTCGCCCCAGTCTGCCAGGAGTTCACTATCCTGGAGCGACACCCTCAGCTTACGGGGCTCGAGTCCCGCCGCCCTGACGGCATCATTCCATTTGGGAAAGAATTTCGCGACGGAATACCTGGTCATTCCTGCGAGGGAGAAAAATTCTGAGTGCGACGGCGCGCGCCCAAGCCGCCTTGCAATGGCGCCTATTAAATCTAAGATATGCTGCTTGTCTGGCATTGGATCTCTGTTTTGGAGTGCGGCGGCTTGACGCCGCTTTTCTTACGGCTACGATTTCCTGCCGCATCACAAGGTCTGGGCTGACGGAAAAGCGGGAGCCCTTCGGCAAAGCTCAGGGTAAACAAGCTCCCGCACTCCCAAAAGCGAACCACTCTATACATGGCACTTCAAAATCGTGTGGGATCGTTACGTTGCGTGTGGGCGAGAATAGCTGTCCAAAAATGAAAAAAGCGGGAGAGGAATCTCCCGCCGTCGAAGCACAGTGTTCTACAAAATCAACTATACACTTAATGCTGGGGCTCCGTCAAGCAAAACTTTCGACCGCTAGTGGCTCAGTTTCCGGTCAGCCCGTTATCCGGGAGGTATGACCGGCACCGAAACACTGCTTCTACCGCACGATCATGTCCGAACCCCGCTCGCTTCCTTCCGATTGTTTATGACCCGACGTGCATGCCGTTCCGGTATCGACGAAGAACATGGCTTCCGGAGCGGCAAGATCGCTTAGCTTGGCAGTCAAAAACTCGGGCACGATCGGCTTGATTTCCGGGACCCTTCTGCACGTAGTGCTGCAGAAGTTCATGGAAGTCGTTGGTTTCGTCGAGGTGCTTGTTGAGGAATTGTCCGTTGCCAAAGTATCATTAGACATTCTCCCGTAGACGTCGCATTCTGCCGAGACGACCACCACTGAATTTGACTTGCAGATGGTAGCCCAGGAGTGAGCCAGAACAGAAATGAGTAAATAGAGAAGTATGGACGCTAAACTTGATAAAGGAGGTGCTGGCGATGAAAGGCAAAAGTATCCTGACGATTGCGATTATTACGGGAGTGCTCGCCGTCGTGAGCGGCTCGGCCATTCCCGCGCAGGACAAGTACACCGTGAAAGTGCCGAATGGACTCGCGTTCTCTGAGTTCAGAGGATACGAGGCCTGGCAGGTTGTCTCCGTCAGTCAAGACGGAAACATTATTGATGCGATCGTCGCTAATCCTGTGATGATCAAGGCCTACTTGGCCGGCGTTCCCGGCAACGGCAAGCCTTTCCCCGACGGCGCCAAGACGGCGAAGATCCATTGGAACACGAAAAAGACGGAGATGTTCCCCGCGAAGACGTTGCCAAGCACCCAGCATGACGTCGACTTCATGGTGAAGGACAGCAAGAGGTTCGCGGACAGCGGCGGGTGGGGATGGGCCGTGTTCTTCTATGACGCTGCATCCGATACGTTCACGCCCGGCACCTTGGCTGACAAGCCGCCGCAGGGGAACGACGCCAAGTGCGGGTTCGCGTGCCACACGATGGCGAAGACAAGAGATTACGTTTTCACGGATTACGGGCACAGGTGAAGCGGTATGAGCAGCACACAGATGAGCAATGAACACGCAACTCGAATCCCGAGCGCTGGGATGGTCGATATGAAACTCGCGTGGGCGAACAAGGCGACTCCGTGGCTGCATTAACAATGCAGAGGTAGCGTCTGTATTTGACTCCCGAGTCGTCGGCAAACCGGAAGTAATTCTCAGCCCGCGATTCGTTCGGTGGTCAGGTTGTCAACGCCTTTATATTCCGTCGGACTATTGGAAACTGATCCACTGGGCTGCCTGTGGTTTACAAATGCCGCTGCGAGTTCAGGATTTGTTTCGCGCAGAGCCGTTACAAACGCCTCTTGCGAAACCATTACCTCGTAACATCTGCGCCTGATACCGCAGCGCCTTGCACATCGAAACCGAAGCTGTCCCAAGCTCCTTCTCATCTTCCGTCATGCGTTTCTCCCAAGCACTTAGTCTCGGCGGTCAGTTTCAAATCTTTCGCATGCTGCGCCTTCGCTAAAGAATCCTCACTCCGTAGATTTCAGTTCGCGAATCCAGATGTTGCGGTAGCGCACCGGATGGTTATGATCCTGCAGCGCCAGCGGCAATTTTTCCGGTTGAGGTTCATACGGCGGGCGTTTGCCGTGAGCCGTCGGGCCGCTCAATTCCACGTTGTCCTGCACGAGCACGCCGTTGTGAAAAACGGTTTCGCGGGCGGGGCGGAGCAACTTGCCGTCTTTATCAAAGCGCGGCCCGTGAAAAACAATGTCGTAAGTCTGCCATTGGCCCGGCGGGCGCGAAGCGTTCACCAGCGGAGGGTATTGGCCATAGATCGCCCCTGCCTGGCCGTCCGCGTAAGTCTTGCTTTGGTAGGAGTCCAGGACTTGAGTCTCGTAGAGATCTTGCAGAAAGACGCCGCTGTTTCCGCGGTCTTGGCTCTCGCCTTTCGCCGGCGAGGGCTCGGAAAATTCCACGTGCAGCTGGCAATCGCCAAAAGATTCGCGCGTGTAGATGTATCCCGTCTTTGGCACCACTTCGAAATAACCGTTCTCCACTTTCCATTTCGCCGCGCTGCCGTCTTTGTGCGTCCATTTGGAAAGATCCTTGCCATCGAAAAGAACCACGGCATCCGAAGGCGGGCGTCCCGGCGAATCCTGCGTGCTAGGTGTCCCTGAATCGATCACTGGCGGCAGTGGCCGATCGAGATCGTGAATCTTCCACTTGGTATCCACTTGTGCGTCACAGATCATTGAGAAGCCAGACAGCAGAAAAGTGCCGATCAAAAGTAAGCGCATTCTTCTCGCAGGGTCCCCCTCGCATGGGAAGCGGTAGGATTCTACACCGGATGAAAACAAAACGGGACGGCAACCAGCCGTCCCGTTTTGTCCTTCTTCTTTTTTTACTAAAAAAACCGACAACTGAATGCCAGATACTGCCTTCAGTGAGCAGCGCCTTCGCGGATGCGCATGCCGTAGAACGACCGATGGACGAAGAAGAAGGAGACGACGAAGAACGCGGCGGCGAGAATGTGCGTCAAGCCGCTGCCCTGCGTGGCGGTCAATTGCACGGCGAGTTCGACCGCGAGCAGGCCGAAGAGCGTCGTGAACTTGATGACCGGATTGAGCGCGACGGAAGAGGTGTCTTTGAAAGGATCGCCGACCGTGTCGCCGATGACCGTGGCGTCGTGGAGCGGCGTGCCTTTTTGTTTCAGCTCGACCTCAACTATTTTTTTAGCGTTGTCCCAGGCGCCTCCGGCGTTAGCCATGAAGATGGCTTGATACAAGCCAAAGATGGCGATGGAGAAGAGATACCCGATGAAGAAGAAGGGTTCAACGAAGGCGAAAGCCAGCGTGGCGAAGAACACCGCGATGAAGATGTTCAGCATGCCCTTCTGCGCGTACTTGGTGCAAATCTCGACGACCTTCTTGCTGTCGGCGATGCTGGCGGAAGCAGCTCCGTCGAGCTTGATGTTGGCCTTGATGAATTCGACCGCGCGGTAGGCACCGGTGGTCACGGCCTGCGTGCTCGCGCCGGTGAACCAGTAAATCATGGCGCCGCCGGTGACCAGGCCGAGGACAAAAGGCGCATGAAGGAGCGAAAGATTGTTCACGTTTTCGGTTAGGCCTTTGGTGAGCGCCATGATGATCGAGAAGATCATGGTGGTTGCGCCGACGACGGCCGTACCGATGAGCACCGGCTTTGCGGTGGCCTTGAAGGTGTTGCCCGCGCCATCGTTCGCCTCCAGCATTTCCTTGGCGCGCCCGAAGTTCACGTCGATGTTGTAGTCCTTCTTGAGTTCCTGCTTGATGTTGGGGACCTGCTCGATGAGCGAAAGCTCATACACGGACTGCGCGTTGTCCGTGACGGGACCGTAGGAATCGACAGCGATGGTCACCGGGCCCATGCCGAGGAAGCCGAAGGCCACCAACCCAAAGGCAAACACGGCCGGTGCGAGCATTTGGTGGTCGAGTCCCAAGTTGCTGATCAGGAAGCCGAGGGACATCAGCAGGACCATTGCCAGACCGATGTAGTAGGACGAGAAATTGCCGGCCACGAAGCCGGAGAGAATGCCGAGCGATGCGCCGCCTTCTTCCGCGGACGTCACGACTTCTTTCACGTGGCGCGATTCCGTGGACGTGAAGACCTTCACCAACTCAGGGATGATGGCGCCCGCCAGCGTGCCGCAGGAAATAATCGTAGCCAGCTTCCACCACTGCGAGATGTCGCCGCCCAGGATCGGGATGATCAGCGACGAGACGACGTAGGTCAGGCCGATCGAAACGATGGAAGTGATCCACACCAGCGAAGTGAGCGGCGCTTCGTAATTCATTTCGTCAGCGTTGCCATACTTGGCTTTGGCGATGAAGGCGTTGATGAAGTAGGCGGCGGCGCTGGCGATGAGCATCACGATGCGCATGACGAAGATCCACACCAGCAACTGAACTTGCACGGTGGGATTTTTCACCGCCAGCAGAATGAAGGTGATCAATGCGACGCCGGTTACTCCGTAAGTTTCAAAGCCGTCGGCGCTTGGGCCCACCGAATCGCCGGCATTGTCGCCCGTGCAGTCGGCAATAACGCCGGGGTTGCGCGCGTCGTCTTCCTTGATCTTGAAGACGATCTTCATGAGGTCGGAGCCGATGTCCGCAATTTTCGTAAAGATGCCGCCCGCGATACGCAGCGCGGCCGCGCCGAGCGATTCGCCGATGGCAAAACCGATGAAGCACGGGCCGGCGTAATCGCCCGGGACGAACAGCAGGATGAAAAGCATCATCAGCAACTCGACGCTTATGAGCATCATGCCAATGCTCATGCCGGCTTGCAGGGGGGTGCTGTAAATCGGATAGGGCTTGCCGCGCAGACTCGCAAAAGCGGTGCGGGAGTTCGCGAAAGTGTTCACGCGGATGCCGAACCAGGCGACACCGTAACTACCCGCAATCCCCACGAGACTGAAGATCAGAATGATCGGCAGCGTGACCGCAGTAGGATGCACGGGAGCGAGCCAGCCGAAGTACATGACGATCACGACGGCGATAAAAATCCACAGGATCAGCAAAAACTTTCCCTGCGTAATTAGGTAAGTTTTGCAGGTCTCGTAGATCAGCTCGGAGATGTCGCGCATCGATTTGTGAACGGGAAGGTTTTTCAGCCGCGAGTAAATCGTCAATCCGAAGCCCAAGCCAAAGATGCAGATGACAATGCCGAAGAGCAGAAGTTTGTGGCCGTCGATGCCGAGAAAGGTGACCTGGGATAGATCGGGAAGCTTCAAATTGGCTTCGCCGCCGGCTTCGTCAGCGAGTGCCGATGCGGCCCCCAGCAATGTGAGCGCGAGAGCAGTCGCTCCAAACTTGGTGAATCTACAGCCTAGAGACCAGGCGTTTGCCAGCCAGGTTAGCATTCACAATCCTCCGTAGATCAATCGTTCACAGGGCAATTGTTTCCTGGGACAGTCGTTTCCGGCACACTCTTTCGACCGAGCGCTGTTTGGCGCGATCGAAGACCGAATTGTTCACATTCCACCAGGAAGAAGCCGCCGTGCGCCGACCCCAAACCTACCCCGTATATCCAAAGATGGCCGACGAAGCGCCCCGGAGACGGGACGCAAGGGGCTGCACAAAACATCGATTTATAACATTTTACGAATGGCCGGTCAAACTGCCCCTCTGAGAAGGGAAGCGCAACCTCGTATCGCGCCGGATACTGTAACGAGACTCGGATGCAAAGCGATGGTAACATGCCAGAATCGTTTGAAGATGACTATCCCTAGCCAGATGGGAGTCCATGGGTACCAAGCCAGTGTTCGAAGCGGCGCCGCGCGCCGGCGCTAATAGAGATTTACGCCACGATTGGAAACGGGCAGAAGTCGAAGCCATCTACCGCAGCGGGCTGCCGGAACTTGTTTTTCGGGCGCAAACGAGTCACCGCCAATTCCATGCACCCGACCGCGTGCAGACATGCCAATTGATCTCGATAAAGACCGGCGGCTGCCCGGAGGATTGCGCGTATTGCCCGCAGAGCGCGCACTACGAGGCCGGCGTCGAACGACAGGGGTTGCTTGATTCGCAGCACGTGATCGAGGTGGCCCGGGAAGCGGCAGGCCGCGGCGTGACGCGTTTTTGCATGGGGGCGGCGTGGCGGCAGGCGCCCGAGGGCAGGGAATTCGAGAAAGTGCTCGAAATGGTGCGCGGAGTTTCCGCCCTGCGCATGGAAGTGTGCTGCACTCTTGGTATGCTGACGGAAGAGCAGGCCGGAAAGCTGAAAGAGGCTGGTCTGACGGCGTATAATCATAATTTGGATACTTCTCCTGAATATTATGGTTCGATAATAACGACGCGGGTTTACGAGGACCGTCTGAAAACGCTGGCGGCGGTCCGGAAAGCGGGAATCACGGTCTGCTGCGGCGGAATTCTGGGCATGGGCGAGCGGGAGGCAGATCGCATCGGCTTGCTGCACCAATTGGCCACGCTCGAACCGCACCCGGAGAGCGTGCCGATCAACATGCTCGTGCGCGTGGAAGGCACGCCGCTTGCCGCAATGCCGCCGCTGGACCCCTTGGAGATGGTACGGGCCATCGCGACGGCTCGGATTCTCATGCCCGCGTCGCGCGTGCGGCTTGCCGCAGGACGCAAACAGCTCTCTCCCGAAGCCGTCACGCTTTGCTTTCTTGCCGGGGCGAATTCGATTTTTGTCGGAGAAAAACTGCTGACCACTGCGAATCCGGGCCCGGACGAAGATGAGCAATTACTCCAAACCCTGGGGCTGAAACCACTCGAAGCGCATGCCGTCTAATTTTCAGGCTAGCTTTCATCGCGAATTGGAGGCGGGGCTTCGCGGCCTCGAGGCGCAGAGCCGGCGGCGGTCACTGGCCGAGATTCGCGGCGTGAACTTCTGCTCAAATGACTATCTGGGATTGGCGGAGCATCCGGCGCTGAAACAAGCCGTTGCCGAGGCGGTGCAGGGAGCAACGCGAACGGGTGGAACGGGGTCGCGATTGCTCTCGGGGCATGCGGCGATCTGGGATGAGGTTGAAGAAGAGTTTGCGCGATTTGCCGGAACCGAGGCAGCGCTTTATTTTGGAAGCGGCTATGCGGCGAATCTCGGCCTGGTAACTTCGCTTTTGAAGAAAGAGGATCTGGTTTATTCGGATGCCCTGAATCATGCGAGTCTCATTGACGGCATCCGGCTCTCCGGCGCGAGAAAAATCATTTATCCGCATCTCGATCTGAACGCGCTCGAAGCGGGATTGCGAAACCACGCGCAGGAACGCTGCAGGAGGCTGATTGTCACCGAAAGCGTGTTTAGCATGGATGGTGATGTCGCTCCGGTCACCGAACTTCTCGCGCTGGCGGACCGTTACGGCGCCGGTGTTATTGTGGATGAAGCGCATGCCACCGGAGTGCATGGCCCTTCCGGCCGGGGAATTGCGGCGGAGCATGGAAATGTGCAATATCTTGCCGCCGCTGTGCACACTTGCGGGAAAGCGCTTGCCAGCGCGGGCGCTTTTGTTTGCGGGAGCGCCGTTTTGAAGGAGCATCTCATCAACCACGCGCGGACCTTTATTTTCAGCACGGCGATGCCACCGTACATGGCGGGCCAGATCCGGGCGGCTTTGCGGCTCGCTCTGGCGATGGACAAAAATCGGGAAGAATTGCTCGCGCAGTCAAAGCGGCTCGCGGCTGGCCTGCGCTCCCAGGGTTGGGACACGGGAAATAGCACGACGCAGATCGTCCCGGTCGTCATTGGCGAAAATGAAGAGACTTTGGCTGCCGCCGAATTTCTGCAGCAGGAAAGATTCGCGGTGCGCGCCATCCGGCCGCCCACGGTGCCGCAGGGAAGCGCGCGCCTGCGATTTTCGTTGACCTGCCGAATTGCGAAAGATGAAATCATGCGCCTGGAAAACTGCATGAACGCCTGGCGCGATCACGCCCACCGATCCGCGGCGGTGGGGCGCGCATGAGACATCATTTTTTCATCACCGGCACGGATACGGGAGTCGGCAAGACCGTCCTTTCCGCGCTGCTCTGCGCGGCACTCGATGCGGTTTACTGGAAGCCGATCCAGACCGGCACGCTCGAGGGCTCGGACCGCGTGACCGTCATGCGGCTTGCCGGGATTGGCACCGATCGAACGCTCGATGAGGTGTACAAATTCGTGCCGCCGGTTTCTCCGGACCTTGCGGCGCGCTGGGCGGGCGTTGAAATCGACCTCGGGCGGATCAACATGCCCGGCAGCTTGATCAACGACTGGCTGATTGTGGAAGGGGCGGGCGGCGTGCTGGTGCCTATCAACCAGAAACAGTTCATGCTGGATTTGGTCGTGAAATTCAAATTGCCGGTGATTGTGGCGGCGCGCAGTTCGCTGGGCACGGTGAATCACACGCTGCTGACGCTTGCCGCGCTTCACGCGGCGGAATTACCGGTGCATGGCGTGGTGCTGATCGGCGATCAGAACCGCGAGAACCGCGAAACCATCGAGCGATTTGGCCACGTCCGGGTGATCGGCGAAATTCCCAAGCTCCCGAACCTGCACCGCACCGCACTCATGCAAGTCTTCATGAATCATTTCGATCGCGCTGCCTTTGCGCAATAATTGCGGGTGTGATGAATTCGCCGCTCCGCATCTGGCATCCTTTCACAAACTCCGCGCTTGATCCTCCGCCGCTGCAAGTGGAGAAGGCGGAGGGCGTCTATCTCCACACCAAGGACGGCCGGAAAATTCTGGATGCGATCTCGTCGTGGTGGGTGAATCTCCACGGACATGCGAATCCGCGAATTGCCGCTGCGATTGCGGGGCAGGCGAGAAAACTAGAACACGTCATCCTGGCGGGCTTCACGCACGATGCCGCGGAAGAGCTGGCGGCGCGCCTGCGAAAATGGATCGCGCCGGAATTGACGCACTTGTTTTTCTCGGACGATGGATCAACGGCTGTCGAAGTCGCGCTGAAAATTGCCGTGCAGCATTTCAGCAACCAGCAGCGCGCGGAAAAGCGGGAGATCGTCGCACTGGAGCATGGGTACCACGGGGACACGGCCGGAGCCATGTCCGTCAGCGACGATTCGCCGTTTACGGAACCGTTTCGCGCGATGCGGTATCCCGTGCATCGCGTGCATTCGGCGTACTGCTACCGGTGTCCGGTGGGACTCCAACGCGAGACGTGCCACATCGAATGCGTCCAGCAACTCGAGTCGCTGCTGGCGGAGCGAGGCGACAAGATCGCAGCGGTTATCGCCGAACCATTGCTGCAGGGCGCCGGCGGGATGATCACCCATCCCGTTGAGTTTTTGAAGAAGGTGCGGACGCTGTGCACACAAAATGACGTGCTGCTGATCGCGGACGAAGTTTTAACCGGTTTTGGAAGAACCGGCAAAATGTTTGCCTGCGATCTCGCAGGCGTGTCGCCGGACCTGATGTGCCTTTCCAAGGGAATCACCGGCGGCTTTCTGACGATGGGCGTCACGCTGTGTACCGATCGGGTGGAGGGCACATTCCGCAGCGAAGACCGAATGCATACGTTCTACCACGGACATTCCTACACCGGGAATGCGCTTGCGTGCGCGGCCGCGAATGCCAGCTTGCAAATTTTCGAGGACGAGCCGGTCTTTGACCGAATTGCGACAATCGCGCGGATTCATGCGGAACGCCTCGCGCAGATACGCGGACTTCATCAGGTCGGAGAAACGCGGCAGATTGGGACGATCGGAGCGATCGAACTCCGCACCGAGGATGCGGGGTATCTTTCCTCGATGCGGCCGAAGCTGTACCAGTTTTTTCTGGAGCGGGGCGTTCTGTTGCGGCCGCTGGGGAACGTAGTTTACGTTTTGCCGCCGTACGTGATTTCACCGGATGAACTGCACGGCGTGTACGACGTGATTCAAGAGGCCATTCTGACGCTGCTCTGACACGTCAAAGGTGTCTGCTAAACTTGGCGGTCGTCTCGAAAGGGCGCCCGCCGCGGCGGACCGCGCCCCAGCGAAGGGAATCTTATCGGGCGGAGGAATACCGGGTGCCATCGAGCCTAAGTGGATGGAAGGCGAAAGTCGTGGCGTTTGCGGGCGGGCTTGGCGCGCCGGGGCTTTTTCTTATTTCCTTTCTGGATTCTTCAGTGCTGACGTTTCCGGTCATTAATGATCTGCTGCTGATCGAGCTGTCGATCGAGCATCCGGCACGAATGCCGTTGTATGCGTTCGTGGCGGCTCTTGGATCGGTCTTGGGCTGCGTGGTGCTGTACTTTATTGCACGAAAGGGCGGGGAAGCGCTTTTTCGCAGGAGGGCTGGTAAGCACGCGCACGCCATCCGGCATTGGGTGGAACGGAACGGATTCGTGGGAATGTTGGTTGCGGCGCTCCTGCCGCCGCCGACGCCGTTCAAATTTTTCGTGTTTGCCGCAGGAGTTTTTGAAGTGCCGCTTTTCAGTTATACATCGGCGATCACGATTGCGCGGTTGTTTCGCTACTTCGGCGTAGGGTACCTGGCGATTCGGTATGGGGCGGATGCGCTGCCATATTTAATACAGCATAAGCTGCAGGTGACGGTTTTCGTGATTCTGTTGGTTATTGCGAGCTATGTTTTTTCGCGAGTGTTACTTAGGCGGCGAGGGCCTTCGGGCGATATGAGTTAGAGAATTAGGGTCCCCTACCCCCCAGGCATTTCGTATGAATATCAAAACAAAGGGCTTCGAAAATTTGCATTTCGTAAAGGCTTGATTCTGCGAGACATGGCTTTCAGGGAGCAAAGCGGGTCGTAGCTAAGAGCGGGCTGGGAAGAAAGAAAAGCGGGAGCAAGCTCCCGCACTCCAAGCGCAGTTATCTACAACAATAAGTATAACACAAATTAGAGGAATGTCAAGGCGATTTTCTCATTCTGCCTTCAAAGGAATCAATGACTTAACCGGGTTGCGCCAAACGCTCTACCAAAATTGAGCCTTGCCGGGGTCCCAGGCTAGCTCCTGGGAGAGGATTTTGCCGGAGGAGTCGGTATCGATGAGGGCTTGAACGCGTGAGCCGGAGCTGGCGTCGCGAGAGTAGGAGAAGTCACGCAGAATGATATGAAAACCTTCGGGAGTTTTCTCGGCGGTAGCTTTGGGGAAGCGGGCGGCTTGGAGGAAGCGGCGGGCCGCGGGCGTGTCGCGAGCGGCGTCGAGAGCGGGCGAAGGTTCGGGCTTGTAGGAAGTGACGGCGGAGTCTGAGTCGAAAGATGCGGCGGGGCCGACTTCGATTTCAATGTCGTGCAAGGCGCTTTCCGTTTCGACGATGCCGTGCCAGCGGAAGGGCGAGCCCGATTCGGCAAACGCGGCAACCCTGCGTGGCGATTCGCCGTGGTAGGTGCGCGATTCCATGGCAGCCAGAGCGTTGCCGTGGAGAACGAAGCGCAAAACGATATAAAGAATCATGGTGGCGAGCGCGAGGGATGCGCCTACTTTGCCTCGCGGGCCTTTTGATTTCGCTCCGATTTCCTCGGTGACCAGCCCGCTGAGCGCGGGGAGAAGAATTCCGGCGAGCAGAATTCCCAAAATCCAGAGATCGAGATGGGCGACCCAGTCCAGAGCGAAACGGCGCGAGGAGAAGGGCCAGAAGAGTTCCACACCGCTGCTTTGGCAGAGATCCATGAGCAAATGGAGAACGGCGGCGGCGAGTGCACCGGTGAAAATGGGAAGTGGCGAAATTTGTTTCTCCGGCGAACCCCGTTTGCGCAAGAGAAAGGAGAGAGTGACGAGCAGGCTGAAGAGCAAAGCCGCGAACAGCGAATGAAAATAGGTGCGATGGAAGGTAAGGAACGCGGAGGGGCCAGCAAATTTGCTCAGCGAGTCGATATCGGCGATGGTGCCTGCGACGAGCATGGCGACCGTGGTGGAGGCAGGGACGCGCGGAAACGCGGCCCGTTTGAGGGTGTAGGAGGCGAGCGCGTGGGTGAGGGGATCCATGGGGAAGGTTATCTCATGAATGGGGATTTGGAGGGGATGCGAATGGCTGGAAAGATGGAGAGAAGATTCTAACGCCGAGCACGGAAGAAAAGCGGCGGCAAGCCGCCGCACTCCAAAGTGCCGGCTCGGCCACTACGACGGAGTAGCGGGGACGAGGAGTTTCAGGGCGCGGGGGACGATTTTGAATTGGACGGGAAGGCGGGCGAGCGGCTCGCCGTCGACTTGGGCGTAGATAGGATTTTTGTCGAGCGGCTCGCAAATGACAGTGTCGGACTTGTGGAAGTGGACGCCTTCGGTGCCGCGGAGGTTGCCCATCCAGAGCGTGGGCAAGTAGCTCAAATAGCGCAGGCCGCTTCGCGTGGTGAGCGCCATGACTTCGAACTGGTCTTCGAAGAGATTCGCGCCCGTGGTGATTTTAAAGGGGCCGCCGTAATTCTTGGTGCGGCCGATAATGGCCAGAGAAGCGTCGAGTTTTTGATCGCCGATGACAATTCGGAAATGCGGGAAAGTGTAACGGAAGACCTCGCGAACGCCCTGCCACCAGTAGGCGAGAATGCCGAGGCGCGCTTTCAGATCGAGGTCGAGAGAATAGACAATCATGCCGTCAGGACCGGCGCCGCCAACGCTGAGAAAGTATTTTTTCTTTTCGGGATGTTCGAGCGGAGTGGCCAAGCCGAGGGCGATTTCCTTCACCGTGCCTCGAACGAGCTTTTCGGCGGCGCTGGGAATATCCCAGGGCAAGTCCAACTCCTTAGCGAGGATGTTCGCGGTTCCGCCGGGAAGAAGAGCGAGAGGCACGCGGTGGCCGTTCTTGTTGGCTGCCAGGCCGTTGATGACTTCATTGAGCGTGCCGTCGCCGCCGCAGGCGATCACTAGGCCGCGGCCTTCGGAGGCGGCGCGCAGTGCGATTTCAGTGGCATGGCCCGGGCCGGTGGTTTCCGCAAGGTCGGATTGGATGCCGCCGGCGGCAAAAATATGCCGGGCAGCATCGAGCGTGCGGCGGCGGGCGCTGCCGCCGTTGCCGGCGTTGGGGTTGTGAATCAGCAGAGCGTTTCGGAGATCAGTGGTCATCAATGGTCCAGGTATAGCCCGTTCGTGCTGTAAACATTCATTCTATATAATGTCAGGCGGTTTGATGCACTCCATCTTGCAATCGAGTGCTAAGAGAGATTTCTCGCTTCGCTCGAAATGACGGGCGAGGGAGAGTGCCGAGGGTTTCATGGCCAAAGCCGTGCCCGCAAACGTGAAAAAAGAGATTGAGGAGCTTCGCGAGAAGCTGCGTTACCACGAATACCGGTATTACGTGCTCGACGATCCGGAGATTTCGGATGCCGCGTACGACCGGTTGATGAACCGCTTGAAAGAGCTGGAAGAGGCGCATCCGGAACTGGTGACGCCGGATTCGCTGACGGTGCGCGTGGGCGGAGCGCCGCGCGAAGGATTTTCGACGGTGCGGCACGCGCGGCCGATGCTGAGCCTGGACAACGCGTTTTCCCATGAGGCGCTGCGCGATTGGGACCGGCGGGTGCGCGAAGGAAGCGGGCAGGAAAAGATCGAATACATTGCGGAACACAAATTCGATGGGCTGAGCATTTCGCTGCAATACGAGGATGGCGTGCTGGTGCGGGGAGCGACCCGCGGCGATGGCACGACGGGAGAAGATGTCACGCCGAACGTGAAGACGATCCGGTCGATCCCGCTGCGCGTAGACGCCGGGGTGCTGAAGAAAAGCAAGCTTCTGGCGAACTTCGAAGTGCGCGGCGAAGTGATGATGACCAGAAAATCGTTTGAAATGCTGAACCAGCAGCAGGAAAGGTCGGGCGGAAAGATTTTCATGAATCCGCGAAGCGCAGCGGCGGGGGCGGTGCGCGTGCTGGATCCGGCGATAACGGCGTCGCGGCGGCTGGACTTTTTCGCGTATTACCTGCTGGTGGATGGAAAAGTGCCGTTTGCGAAGCATTCCGAGTCCCTACAGGCTTTGAAGCAATTGCACTTCCGCGCTTCGGATGATTGGAAGCTGTGCGCGGGGATTGAGGCGGTGATCGCATATTGCGAGGATTGGGACGCTAAACGCGAGAAGCTCGCTTATGAGATTGACGGCGTGGTGATCAAAGTCAACTCCATTCCTATTCAAAATGAACTGGGTTACACGTCGAAGGCGCCTCGCTGGGCGATTGCGTACAAATATCCGGCGCGGCAGGAGACGACGGTGGTGAACGACATCCTCGTGCAAGTGGGGCGCACGGGGACGCTGACGCCTGTGGCGGTGCTGGAGCCGGTGCAGGTGGGAGGCGTCACTGTCAGCCGTTCCACGCTCCACAATATGGATGAAATCGAGCGGCTGGGACTGCAGATCGGCGATACGGTGCTGATCGAACGCGCGGGGGAAGTGATTCCTCACGTGCTGAAGGTGGTGAAGCCCGGGAAAAACCGGAAACCGTTTCGCATGCCGAAGCACTGCCCGGAATGCGACAGCACGATTCATCATGTGGAAGGGGAAGCGGCGTACCGCTGCGTGAATGCGGCGTGCCCGGCGAAGAGGAGAGAATCGATACTGCATTTTGCAGGGCGGCACGCGATGAATATTGATGGGCTGGGCGACAAGATTGTGGACCAACTGGTGGACAAGGGGCTCGTCAAGGATGTCGCGGATCTTTACGCGCTGAACGAGGACGAGGTGGCTGGGCTGGAGCGCATGGCGGAGAAGTCGGCGCAGAATTTGCTGGAGGAGATTGAGGCCAGCAAAAAGAATTCGCTGGCGCGGCTAATTTACGCGCTGGGCATACAGTTTGTGGGCGAGCGGACGGGGCAATTGCTGGCGGAACATTTTTCTTCGCTGGAGGAATTGGCAGCGGCGAAAGAAGAGGAGCTTGAGCAAGTGCCGGAGGTTGGGCCGAAGGTTGCGGCGAGCATTGTGGAGTTTTTCTCGGAGGCGGCGAATCGGCAGCTCATCAAGAAACTGCACAAAGCTGGAGTGCATCCCACGGCAGAAAAACGCAAGGTCAAGAGCGACAAATTTGCGGGCAAGAGTTT
>WNFG01009722.1_pt1 | contig 15536 bp, 8 predicted proteins | sample 5400431 | NCBI WGS metagenome assembly WNFG01 (sample SAMN13153346, study PRJNA577476) | soil metagenome | isolation source: 120 cm saprolite under Douglas fir tree site 2 hole 3 replicate 2 | place: USA:California | collected 2015-04-18 | reverse complement strand
GAGCGAGTCCATGAAGTTGCCGCGGTTCCGTTTCTTCTCGAGATCGAAGTCGCGGTAGACGGCCCGGTACCACGCGTTCGACATGGCCATGAACGGCTTCCACCAGTCGGCGCGGCCGGAGCGTTTGACGTCCCAGACGGAGTCGGTCAGGTCGACGGTGGAGAGGAGCGCGGTCTTGTCGTAGTCGCGCTCGAGGACCGTGCGCAAGCCGGCGCCGGCCGGCGTCATCGGAAAGAGTCCGTTACGGACCACCCAGTAGACGGCGGGGCCGGTGGAAAAGTACTGCTGCGCAGGTTTCTCGGTTCCGTACCAGTCGGCTTCATGAAAGATGCGGAAGTCCTGATGACTACGCGGAATGGTCCGCGCCACCGGCGGAGGATCGAAGAACCTTCGCGGTTCCCTCGGGTTGAGCTCCCATGTCACGTAGACGAGGTCGATGGTCACGAACGCCGCCGCGGCAGCGAGCCAGACGCGGTTGTGGCGCTTGCGCACGGTGATGAGGAGGGCGATGAGGATCCCGCCGCGCACCGCGGCGATGATCCAGTCGGTTCGCGACAGGACCACCGCGGCCGTCGCCGCCGAACCGGCGGTCATACTCCATGCCTTGCGGATCGAGGCGGCGTCCGTTGCTTTGCTGAGGAGGTTGAAGAGCCTCGGATAGAGTGGCGTGAAGCCGGCGATGGCGAGAACAGCGGCGACGAGCATCGAGGCCGCGGCAAATCCGAGCGCGCCGCTGCGAACGTCTTCGTCGCCCGCCAGCATCCGGTCGAGCATCTGCGAGGCGAAGAGGATCATGGCGAAGACGCCCATCAGGATGAGCTTCTCCGGATAGCGGATCGACGTGGCGATACCGGCGTCGTAGAGCCAGCGAAGCAGCGGCGTGTGCGCGCCGAGGGCCATAATCGAAGAGAAGGCGAAGACGATAAGAACGAAGCGCCCGCCGCGCGGCCGGGCGAAGGCGCCCCCGATCGCCAGCGCGGTGACGGCGATGCCGGCGTAGATGCTGAAGAGAAATGGCGATCCCATCCCCGGATACAGACCGCCGCCCCAGTAGTGCATGACGTTGCCAATGGAGATGTGCCCGAGGACGTTGGGGTAGATCAGCTCCGCAAACTTCGGCCACGGCATGCTCCATGCGCTGACGAGGTCGAAATCGAAGGGCCGCGAACGGGCCGAATCGCGGACGTGATCGATGGCCGGCAGGATCTGTGCCGCGCCAATGAGGAAACCGATCGCCGAGATCACGGCGATCCAGAGGACGCGGGTGATCATCTTCGACATGCGGGGCCGGCTGTACCACCCGCGGTAGAGCGCATACATACCGATCAACACACCGGTCTGGGCCACGGTGGTCGGTTCGGCGACCAGAAACTGCAGGCCGAGAAACAATCCCGCCGCGGCGAAGTCGCGGAGGGTGTGCCGCAACAGGAACCGCCGGACGAAGAGACACGTCAGCGGCAGCCAGGCCGCGCAGAAAAGAATCGGCAGAAGGTTGACGTACGAGAGATAGAGCCCGCCCAGCCCGAAGGCCAGTGCACCGAACCATGCCGCGGGCGGGCGCAGCTCCATTGACCGCAACAGGGCATACATCCCCAGAAGACCGATATAGATGTGGATGAGGATGTGAAGGCGATAGCCGAGGTCGTAGCTCGGCAGGAGGATCAGCCAGGTCAGAGGATAGAAGACCTCGTGCTCGGGATTGGCGGCGATCGGCTGGCCGGCGGAGAAGTAACGGTTCCAATAGGGAAACTCTCCGTGCTGCACGATCTCGCGGAGAACCTGCTTGGTCGGGTAGTAGTAGCGCGTCAGATCGCGCATGTAGAGCTGATTGACGCCGAAGAGGATGTCGGCGAACGAGATCGTGGCGATGAGAAAGAGCAGGCCGAGCGCGAGGAGATCGGTGCGCCGGCTGACCGGCGGGAGTGTGGCGTCATTCACGGCGGGCGATTGTAGTCGACTCGGATGGAGGGCCATTTACGCTGTGTTATTCTCGCCCGCCCATGCCGCACCACGAGAAGAAGGTCGTCGCTGTACTGCCCGCATACAACGCCGAAAAGACGTTGCAGGCCACGTTTGACGACATCCCGCAGGAGTGGGTCGACGAGATCCTGCTCGTCGATGACCGCTCACGCGACAGGACCGTCGAGCTGGCCCGCCAGCTTCCGATGCGCGTCGTCGTCCATGCCCGGAACCGCGGCTACGGCGGCAACCAGAAGACCTGCTACCGCACGGCCATGGACGAAATGGGCGGCGAGATCATGGTCATGGTCCATCCCGACCATCAGTACGACCCGAAGATCATCCCGCAGCTCGTGCAGCCGCTGCTGCGCGGTGAGTGCGAGGCGGTGTTCGGATCGCGCATGCTCGGCGGCCGACCCATGGAAGGGGGCATGCCGAAGTGGAAGTACCTGGCTAATCTCTTTCTGACGATGGTGGAGAACGCCACGTTCTACATCTTCCTCTCCGAGTATCACTCCGGCTTCCGGGCGTATTCGAAGCGCTATCTCGATGCCATCAACTTCGAGGCGAATTCAGACGATTTCGTCTTCGACACGGAGATCATCGCCCAGGGCGTGGCCAGGGGGATGCGCATCCGCGAGGTGCCGATCTCCACGCGGTACTTCGACGAGGCTTCGCAGATCGGTTTCTGGCGCTCGGTGCGGTATGGCCTGGAGATCCTGAAGACCATGGCGCTCTACAAGCTGCACAAGAAGAAGATCTGGTCGCACCGCATCTTCCGCGACCCCGTGCCGCGCGCCGCCATCAGAACGGCTATGACATAGGCGGCAGCGCCGCCGTTCTTGAAGAAGCCCTCGCCGGCTCCGCGGAGCAGAAGGTTTCATTCGACAGATGAACCGGTTTGATCCGCAGAACAACAGGTTTGATTCGACAGATGAACCGGCTTGCTCCGCAGAACAGCAGGTTTGATTCGACAGATGAACCGGTTTGATCCGCAGAACAACAGGTTTGATCCGACAGATGAACCGGTTTGATCCGCAGAACAACAGGTTTGATTCGACAGATGAACCGGTTTGATCCGCAGAACAACTGGTTTGATCCGACAGATGAACCGGTTTGATCCGCAGAACAACTGGTGTGATCCGACAGATCAACAGGTTTGATCCGCAGAACAACTGGTTTGATCCGACAGATCAAAAGTTTGATTCGACAGAACAACTGGTTTGATCCACCGGATCAAAAGTTTGATCCGTCAGATCAACTGGTTTGATCCGTCAGATCAAAAGTTTGATCCGTCAGATCAAAAGTTTGATCCGTCAGATCAAAAGTTTGATCCGTCAGATCAACTGGTTTGATCCGCGGGATCAAAAGTTTGATCCGTCAGAACAACTGGTTTGATCCGTCAGATCAAAAGTTTGATCCGTCAGATCAAAAGTTTGATCCGTCAGATCAAAAGTTTGATCCGTCAGATCAACTGGTTTGATCCGCGGGATCAAGTGTTTCGATCCATAAAACAGACGTTTTGATCTGTAGAATCAGGAAGTTAGGCGCATTTCTCACATGCCGAGTGGAATTGCCGCCCCCCTGCTTCATCGAGAGCGCTTCTCCCGACGTGCGGCTGCGCCGCCGGGCACAGACAAGAGTGTCTGTGCCACATTCGGTCCCGCAAGACTCCACTCTTTTGCGAACACCGAGAACCAATGTGCCATGGCACAGACACTCTTGTCTGTGCCCAGCGGCGCAGCCGCGCGTCAGGAGTGGGATTCTCGAAAGTGTCTCTGTCGCCGCGCCGCCATCAGAACGGCCACGACGTAGGCGGCAGCGCCTCTTCGTTCCGCGCGCGCGCCATCGCGCGCGGTGGGAGGGGCAGGCCACCGACCGCGCGCGCCATCGCGCCGGGCTGCTCGAAGTAGACCTCTTCGATATAGCCGATGCGCAGGCGCGTGGTGAGCGTCGGTGCCGGCGCCAGCGCGCCGAGGGCGAACATGAGGATCACGCCGAGCGCGACGTACAGCGTGTTGCGCTTCGCAACCAGCACGATCGCGGCCAGGACGATCGCGAACGGCACCGCGATCGCCAGCGGCCGGGCCAGCAGGTGGAGAAGATTCGGAGCGACGAGGCCATCGCGCAATAAAGGGAGCGCCAGCGTCGACCATGGCGCGGCGAAACCGCGGTCGGGGAAGGGGAACGTCAGCGCCAGCGGTACGACGGCGGCGACAGAGGCGCCGAGGGCGATCCACTCGATGACCGACGAGACGCCGAAGGCAAGCGGAAAGAGGATGAAGGGGATGGCAGGGACGAGATAGCGAGGCCCGACGCTCCAGCCGCCGTTCCAGTTCGGGTATCCCGAATAGAAAACGACCAGCGCAATCGGGACGAGGACGAGCGCCAGAAAACCCTCGGAAGAAAGCACGCGGCGCGCACGCGGCATGGCTACGATCGCGACCAGAAGAATCGGCGCGAAGAGGAACAGTCCCCGAGATGGATCGAACAGGAGGCGCAGCAGCGTCACGGGATCCGGCAGTCCGATGCCGAAGAGTCCCTCCCGCGCCATTGATCGGAACTGCGCGTTGCGCTCGTTGCCGGAGGAGAGCGCGAAGACGCTGCCGAAGAGAAGCTTGTTGTAAACGGCCAGCCCGATCGCGAACGGAAGCCCTCCGGCGATGATGCGCGGCGCGCGCCGCCATGCGCATGCCACCAGCACCACCCCGGCGATCGCACACGGATACTCGGAGATCGTCGCCAGGCCGATCAGCGCACCGGCGGCGTAGTCGTTCCGGTGGACGAACAGCAGCGTCCACGCTCCGAAGAGCGCTGCCGCCGTCAGCGCGTGCGAGAAGTTGAGGATGCCGTAGGCGAAGAGCGGTGTGGCGAAGAGGAGCGCCAGCACCATCACGCCGATTCGTTCCGCGTTCGCGCCGAGTCGTGCCGCGGCTTTCCTCATCGCCCACGCCAGGAGCAGCAGCGGGACGGTCGCGGCAAGGAGACGCATCACGTTCGCCGTCATCCGCATCGTCGTCGCCGATGGGGGACCGGCGATCAGGCGAGCCACCGCGTACGCCGGCAGGCCGAGGAGCGCCGTTCCCGGCGCCTTGTTCGAGTAAACGCGGCCATCGACCTCCGACGCATCCTCGAACGCGTCTCCGCCGAGGAGCGGCAGGAGGGGAGTGATCTCGAATGTGTGGTGTTCCACGAGCGAGGCCGCGGTCGCCCACCGCGTCATCTCATTCGGCGAGACGAAGTGGGGAAAGATGGGGATGACGAGCAGGGCCAGCAGGGCGTAGAGGTAAGGCGTCGACCGCACGGCGGCATTGTGCACCGGGTGCGCCGTACGAAGGAGGTAGGGATTTCTCCCTCCGCGGACACTCCCTATACCGGATGACCATGGAAACCAACGAAGCCGCCGCCTCACCGCCTCACGCGAAAACACCGGTCGCTCGGCGGGCTCTGGGGTCAGTTGCCGATGCGGCAGCGACCGACTTCGACACCATTTACGACGACCACGCGCCGTTGCTTCGGGCCATCGCAAGGCGCAAGTTCAACATTCCCGATGCGGAGATCGATGGCCTCGTGCACGATGTTTTTACGTCGTTTCTGATCTGCGTCTCTCGTGTGCGGGACCCTCGTCCTTACCTCGTCGGCAGCATCTGCAACGCTTGCAGGAATTACTGGCGCCGGCGGGAACGCCATGACTCGCTTTTTGTGGAGATCGACGAGAACGCGGCGTGCGATGAAGACATTCAACGGGACGTGAGCCGCACCTTGACGCTGAACGCGGCGCTCTCGCGAGTCGGTGATCGATGCCGCAATGTGCTGGAGCGGTACTACCTCGAAAGCGAGTCGACGGCCACGATCGCCGAGGCCATCGGCACGACCCCAGGGAACGTCCTGTACATCCTCCATACGTGCAGAAAGCGGGCTCGCGCGTTCCTGGGTGAGATGGACCCCAAGCGATGAACCACTACTCTGACGACGAACTGGCCTGGCACTCTCTGAAACCGCGCCGCGACATCGCCGCGCATCTCGACGAATGCGCTGCCTGTTCGGCGCAGTACGTGGATGTTCAGCGATTTGACGACGGCCTCTCCTCGGTGGATACGTGGACGCAGCCTCGCAATCTCAGAAGCACCGAGGACGTCACTCGCGGTCATCTCCGCGAAATCGCCTGGCGGCTGGCGAGGGAGACCGAGGAAGCGGAACGCAGCCTCGGGCAACTTGTTGCGAACCCGCTCCCGTTCATCTGGAAGGACGTCTCCAGGAAACGGGGCTTCCGAACAGCCGGCGCCGTGCGCGTTCTTTGCCTCGCCGCGAACAGCACGTGCGAACGCGACCCGCTGCATGCGCTGAACCTCGCCGATGCCGCGGTTGCGATCGCAATGAGTTTCAACGAAGCCGAGCACTACCTCGGGATCAACGTGCATCAGCTCTTGGGGCACGCGTGGAAGGAGCGAGCCAACGCTCTCCGCTACCTCGGGCGCTTTCCCAGCGCGCTTGATGCGCTCGATCAGGCCAAGCGAGCGTACGAGCGGGCCGATGCCAATCCCTTCGATCTTGCGATGCTGCTTTACACCCGAGGAATCGTTTTATATCGATCGGCGCGAGCGAGCGAAGCGGAGAAATGCGCCAACGAGGCCGCGGCCATTTTTGCGGCCACCGGCGACCGTGTGCGGCACCTGCACGCGCGGATGCTTCGGGCGACGGTTCGGTACTCTCTTCAGGACCTTGTCGGCGCGCGCGACGACTACCGCGCGTTACTCGCTCGCGCGAAAGAGGAATGCGATGATCTGCTCGCAGCCCGACTTTCTTCCGCCGCGGCTAGGTGCGAGCTCGATCTCGGAGACGCCAGGTCTGCCGAACCCGCTCTCATCGACGCCTTGCGCATATTCGAACGTGAGGGAATGGAGACGGAAGTGGCTCGCATCCGCTGGGCGCTGGCGCGTGTTCCTCTCGTCGACGGTCGTTTTGCGGTTGCGATCTCCCAGCTCCGTGCATCCCGACTGGAATGCCAGCAACTCGGGATGGCGAATGATGACGCATATGTTGCTCTTGATCTCGTTGAGGCCCTTGTTGCCACGGGCGCCAACCTGCCAGAAGTTCAGAAGGTTTGCCGCGAGCTCTTCGCTACGTTCAAGGCCGGGGGAATGGTCAATGAGGCGCTCACGGCGCTCGCGTATCTGCGCGAAGCTACACGTGCGCGCACGATCACGCCAGGAAAGGTGCGCCATGTCCGCCGGTTCCTTAACCGCCTCGAAGACCAACCGACCCTTCGCTTCGACCCCCTCCCAAGCTAGGCCTCGGTGTTTCCGGTTCACCTTTTGTTAGCGCCGCCAAAGAATTCACCGATCCTCGGTACCCCTTAAGCGAGGGCGCCCTCCTCATTCCCACCAGCATCCGCTGGCACTTGGAGGGCTTATGCGACGTGTAGCTATTCTCGCGATCTTTATGATCGCACTGGCAGCGCCAACCTTTGCAAATACAGGAAGATACGATGACAGACCTTCTTTCATCCGGTCGTTCCTGACCCGCTTTCTCAAAGCATTGGCTCTCGATGGCATTTCACTGCCTCCGGGCTGACCAAGAAAGCCTTCTGCGGCCGAGAGCGAGCCGCGGGTAATTCATCCGATTCGGGGGTAGGGAACCCGTCTGCGCGATCACACCTTGACCGAGGACATCTTTCGGCCGAGCGGGCGAAGCCCTGCTGCCGAAGGCCGGTCGTTCATGAATCGTCAGATTCCCTTTGCGGACAAACAACGCTTCGAGCGCGCGCTCGAAAGCTACCTTTACGGGTGCTTCGCGCGCCGTTCGGCCGCGCGCGTCTCCGAGTTTGCCGATTCCCTCGGCGTCAGCCGTTCCTATCTCGCGCGCGTCTTCCCCTCCGTTCTGGGGCAGACGGTGCGTGAGGCGTTGCGCGCGCGCCAATTAGAGGAGGCGGAAAGGCTCTTGCGAACGACTGCTCGCCCAACACGCGACGTCGCCCTTGCGGCGGGCTTTGGAACCCAGATGACATTCTTTCGCGTTTTCACTACTTCCCGAAGCATGACGCCCGAGCAGTATCGCGAAAAGTGGACGAAATGATAGTGGACGCGTGCCGTGTGCCCGGCCTACCGTGCGACGAAGGTCCAATTGCCTGTCGCTCGGAAGAAACCGTATGCGTTCCCCCGTCGCCTTCTCGCGCGAGTCGCTGCCGCACGCCGCGTGCGCCGCGCCGCGGCGGGACCGGCTGACCTTTCGCCTGAAGGACAAGCATCGATCGATGCCGATGCACTGAGTTTCTTCGCAAATCTTCCGCTGCGCCCACGGCTTGCGAACCTGTTTACCGACGCCATGCTTGCCATGGAAGAAGCACTCGGCATGTGCGAGATGGAGCGGGACCAGAGCCGGGACACAACGTGGATCGAGCCGCGGATTCGGACCATCTACGAGCAGGTGAGCTCGCTCATGAAAGCGGTGAGCGATTGAAGACTTTTTGTGGCGGTCGTCGGATCGTACTTCGTCCTCGTCCACAAACATTCAAACCGAAAGACCACCCATCCACGGTCATTCTCCGTGCTGTGTCGTCTTCACTTTCAGTCAGGAATCTGAATTCTATGAGACTTCAACGGTACATCCTCGCGTTCGTCATGTCATTCTTCGGTATCTGCTCGGCGGCCATCGGACAGGTCAATGGGACTCCACCACCGGCAAACGGATCCTCCCCGTTTGTGCAGATTGCTCCCTGCCTTCTGCTCGACACGCTCACTCAGAGTGCGACAAACTCGGCGGAGGAAACGCTGAGGCATGTCGACATTCAGTCGCACAGGTGTGGGCGCGTGGTTCCCCGCTATGCCACGCGGTACTCATTGGCGATCATGACCTACAGCCGTATACCACCTGAAAAACTGACCGCTGGAGCAGGCCTGCAAGTACGATCCGTTGACATGCCAGCGCCAGCCGATGGACTTCTCAATTTCCCGGTGCCGAGCTCCTCCCACGTCGCCGTCGCAATCGATGGCTATTGGGTAGCGCCGGGCACACCGGTCCTGCCCAACGCCTCCAGCGTCCCCAACCCCTCCAGCATCACGACATCAACGCCAAGCCTGCACCCGCAGGCTCTCTTCGCCAGCCCCGGAGCTCCGACCACACAATCCCTGCACGGTTCGTCGGCGACGGCTGGAGACATCTATCTCGATGGTTTGGCTCCCTATCCGGGCGTCGACTACAGCCATGCCGGAGTTGCCATCATCGGCCAGGTGGCCACTCCCAACATCATCGCCACGCTTGGCAACGATAACAGTCAGGGGGGAAGCTATTTCGCCGTTTATAACACGTATCGGAATTCCAGCGGCGTAGCGACCGGCAGCAGCCAACTCATGTACATCACCGCCGATGCGATGGTGCACCTCCCGGGCCTGGCCCTTTTCAGCGGCCGTACCAGCTACCGCGAGAGCCCGGCGGTTGCCGATAACGCCGTGCACGACGTCTCGATCATCAATCCGCGAGACGCTGCCGGCGGCGCCACCACTCGCGTGACGTTCTTCAAAGCCAAATCGGAATTCGAAACCGGGTCTCCGGCCACGACGAAGTACATGGCATCGACCAGAGGCGATGCAGGACAAGCGAACATCAATTTCGATTCGCAGATCGTCTTCCACCTCGGATCGCAGTACTACTACCGCGCGTTCTCGGTCTGGGATCCTGGTGGAGTGGGCAAAGAAACGTTTTGGGTAAAGGCCGCCACAAGCGGCGACAGCCTGAATAATACCCGCGCCGACATGTACGTGAGCGGACAAGTCGGCATTGGCGCTCCGAGCCCGGGAAACCAGCTCAGCGTGAACGAGCCGGCCGATGCGGCCGTGGGGACCCCGCAAAGCTATGGCTTGTCACTCCTGAACCAGGGGAATCTCAATATTACCATCGGTTCCGATTCGAACTACGCGTACCTGCAATCATGGGCTCTGAAACCGTTACAGATTAACAACCAGGGAAACAACGTCCTCTTCAATGTCGCGGGGGGCAATGTCGGCATCGGAACCAGCAGCCCCGACGCGCGGCTCCAAGTCGCCGGTACGGGTCATTTCACCGGCAATGTAACGGTGGACGGCATCATCAACGCGAAATACCAGGATGTAGCCGAGTGGGTTCCCTCCGAAGGAGCCCTGCCACCGGGTACGGTCGTCGTCCTCAACCGCCTGAAGACGAATGCGGTAACGCCGTCGAAGCAAGCCTATGACACCGCGGTAGCCGGCGTCGTTTCCGATCAGCCGGGCGTGCTGCTCGGCGCGGCCGGCGAGAATAAGGCAAAGATCGCCACGACCGGCCGGGTGAAGGTACACGTCGACGCGAGAACCCATGCCGTAAACATCGGGGATCTGCTAGTGACGAGCGACCTCCCCGGCACAGCGATGCTTTCCGAGCCTCTCGATCTCGGCGGCGTGAAGATTCATCGGCCAGGAACGATCATCGGCAAGGCGCTGGAGCCCCTCGCGACAGGCGAAGGGGAGATTCTGGTTCTCCTCAGCCTTCAGTGATTCGGCGCATTGACGCTCATCAAACGTGCACCCATAGGGAGTCTGAATGCGCCGCGTGATCATTTCTCTTGCTGTCCTCATCTCTTGCTCTTCTGCTGCCTCGGCGGCCGTACCGGGGCTGCAGATCGCAGTCACCGCTCAAGGTGTCGTCGTATCCAATGTTCCCAAAGGCGGCTCGATCGTTCTGTTCTCCTGTTCGCGGTACTCTCAACGCCGCGCCATCGCCGTGCGGCCAGAGGCCCGCGTGCTGCTCGACGACGACAGGGACGGCGTGATTCGCTACACTCCGCCGGGTAACATTCCCGTGCGCTCGGTCTGGATCGCCGTTGATCAGTCGTCCGGTGAAACAGCGGCGGGCGCACCGCGGGATTTCCCCCTGCTCGTCAGAGCTGTCGGAACGAGCGACCTTCGGAAGGACGTACAGGGAGAGATCGTTTCGCTCGCTGCCGCACTGCCACGGCTGGTTGTTCTTCTGGTCAGCCCGGGCAATGGCGCATGGTTGCTCGCCGCGTTCGATGGCGAATCAACCGACCGCGACGGCAAGAAAGACGGACACGTCGAACTTTCCTTCGGTGAGGCGACTTCCGTCAACGGGAAGGATAAAGCGCCCAACCAGGTCAAGAAAGACGACGTCATCGTGGCTATCGATCCCGCCCATCTGGACGTCTTCATCACGCAGGTGGGAAGGTAGAGACGCCATGAAGAGATTCCTCCTACTACTCGCCTTATTCACGCTGGCCGCGGCCTCGGCCTTTGGACAAAAGGGTCCGATCGACGAGCTCGGATTTCATGCCGACAAGCTGTACGACTTCTCCGGCGTCGATTCCGTCAACCTGTTCAACGGCAACCTGGTCGTATCGATCCCGGTTGGACCCCGCTACTCGGTCAGTTCCAATCTTTCCTATCAATTCTCGTTGGTCTTCAACGGCAAGGTGTTCGACACGGAGACGTGGTGTGAGGATCCGTTCAACACCGGCTGTACCGGCACCAACATCAAGTCCCGCGTTTATCCAAACCTCGGGGCGAATGCCGGCAACGGCTGGCGGGTGTCGCTCGGGCGCCTCCTCCCGCCCGTCGACACCACGCGCACCAACGATTCGCTGGATGACGACACCTGGGTCTACGAGGGACCGGCCGGCGACGAGCACGCCGTCTCCGTGCCCAATGCGCATGATGGAATGCGCATGAATGTGGTCAGTTTCATGGTGAGGGAAGTCGAATTCGGCTCGGGAGAAATCCACACGTTCGTGCTCGAGAACGCCGTCTGGCGGCTCAAGCAGATGCGCGACCGGTTCAACAATGCCGTCAACATCACATATGACTATTCCCCGGACGGCACGCGTGAGCTGGCTTGGCACATCAGTGATTCCGTATCGCGAAGCCACACCGTGACGCTGGCGAACTATCCAGGCATGTCGGATGGCTGGAGCCGCGGGCAGATGGTTTCGTCAATCGCCGTTCAGGCGTACAACGGAACGATCGCCACCTACTCGCTTGGGTATTCGCCGACGACGGTACCGATTCTGACAAGCCTTACGCAACCAGACAATACGCAATACCTGTTCACAGGCGCGCTCGACCAGATCCGATATCCAACCGGCGGCACGGTTTCGTACGAATACCTGGCATATATCTTCGCGCCGCAGGACTCCATCTGCGCCCTTGCCGTTTCAAACGGAGTCTTCAAACGGACCATATCCGATGGAATCACGGCGCCGCGTGTGTGGAACTATGTGCAGCGGATCGGCTCTTTCGTCCCGGTAACACCTCTCTTTATTCCGGTCTGCACTGACGATGGTTCGCTCGATGGTCCCTTCTATTGGTCGCGAACGGCCGTTGTTGCCCCGCTCGACGCCACACAGCACCGTAACCGTACCGACCACTATTTCAGCATCTTCGCTGACAACTTGCAGAGCAACGGTTTCACGGTAACCAATGCGCTCGGCGGCCTCGGCAGCCAGAAGTACGGCCATCCTGGCGCGGTCGGCGTCCCACCCGCTGCCGCGCGCGCACAGCTCGTCGTCCCGTTTAGTAACGATATCGACGGGCGCGACGACCCTGCCGACAGCGCGGCGCGGTTACTGGCCACGGAGACCTACGCGAACTGCGATATCAACGGCGACTGCTCTAACGATGGTACACAGAACCACCAGGGCAAGCTCCTGCGCTCGACGTATGAGCGTTATACCGGTGATGTCTTTCCTCAGCCTCAGGGCGGACGTGCATTTGACGATACCCGGCTGCTCTCGTCGCGTACGGTCTTCAACGATGACGTCAACTGCGGTGGCGCTTGCTATACCCAGGTGACGAACAGCGACGATAACGGAGCGATGCAGTTCAGGACCAGCCAGCTCGATAGCAACTTCCCGGGCGCGCATACCATCACGAGCACTACGCAATTCCCGGGATGGAGCAGCACCGATCTGACGAACAGGATCTGGCTGCTCAATACCTATACAGACAAGACGCGAACCGAGAACGACGCATCCGCGCGCGAACAATTCTGCTTCGACGCCAGCACGGGAGCCTTGAAGCGGCATCGCGTCCTTGCCGGAGCGAATCCGGCAGCGAACGACGTTCTGCACGTTTTTGATACAGATGCGCACGGTGACATACAGTTTGTCTCGGACTTCGGCGGGGACGTCCAGGCCTCCCTTGACCAGGGAACGGCACTCTGCACCATTCCGATCCCGACCCAGCCCTGGTACAAGGCCGAGCACATGTATGTGACGAACGATCACTATACCGGCGGAGTGCTCGCGTCGTCACGCTACTACGATCGAACGACCGGCCAGCCCCTGAATTTCCTTTCTGTTGACCGCGACATCGACTATTCAACCGGTGTCGTAAACGCGGCGCGAGACACGGCCGGACTCCAAACAACGTACGGTTACAGCGCCGTGCCCGCGCGCCTCGAGTCCGTGACGGCGTCCAATGGTGCGCTCACGAGATACACCTACACCAACGCTTCGGGCACTGCCGGAGGCGCATGGACGCCTGCGAACGTTCAGGCCGTGGCGACAAGCGGCGCGCAGTCGATGAATACCCTGTACTTCTTTGATGGACTCGGCCGCAACATGCGCACGGCGAACGTGGGGTCTCAAAACGCATGGTTCGCCACGGAAACATCGTTTGACGAGGCAGGCCGTGTCGCCTGGAAGTCGGCGCCGGAGTCGACCGGCACGAATCCGCCCGCCGGTCCTCTCGTCGCCGCGCACCGGACGCAGTACACGTATGACCCCTTCGGCCGGCCGGCTACGATCATGACGCCGGACGCGAAGATCGCGTCCTTTGCCTACCTCGGCGTGAGAATGAGCTCCAGCACTGCGACGATCGCCAACGACACAGGCGAAACTCCGGTCACGAAGAAGGAGGAATACGATGATAGCGGCCGCCTGCGGTCGGTAACGGAAGCGGCCGGCCTTCTCAATGAGGTCACGACGTCGTATGCATATGACGTCGGCAACCGCCTCACGTCCGTCACCAGCTCTGCAAGCTCGCAGTTCCGAAGCTTTAGGTACGATCAGCGCGGCTTTCTGCTGTCCGAGACGCATCCCGAGCTTGGTATCGATGGAAACGGCAGCGTTTTTTACCGGAACTACGATGCGCACGGGCTGGCCGGCCGGAAAACGACCGGCGCTGACAACGGGTTGAACGACCTCGTGTTCTCGTATGATTCAACGGGGCGCGTTACGGATGTTTACGACCACGGGCTCTCGCCGCACATCCTGAAGCATTTCGTGTTCGACAATTCCCCGTCAGCAACTGATAATCGCCGAGGAAAGCTGACGGAAGCGACCCGCTATAATCACCCCACGACGGGAGACATCCTGGTCACGGAGTCGTACAGCTACACGAGTAATCTTGGGCGTCCGTCGAAGAGAGACACGCTGGTGAAGCTGGCCGACGGAACCATCCTGCAGTCATTTACCCAGAACTTCACGTACGACCCGTTCGGCGCGCTCGGTCAGATCGATTATCCCACCTGCCCCAACAACACAACCTGCGGCGGGTCTCCTCTGGGCTCCGTGACCTACAACCGGAACAACGGTTTCCTGGTCGGTGTGCCCAACTACGCCCCGAGCATTACGTACAACCCGGACGGCTCGGTTCTCACCGTCACGCACGCGACCGCCGCGCAGATCACCGACACGTACAGTCCGGACGCCAGCGGTATGAGCCGTCCCGGGATGATCAAGTTTGAGGGGTTTCCGTCATGCAGCGCCTCGGTCAACGTGAGCGGCGGCGGCACCATCACGGCCGGGTCCGGACAAACGGCCGGGATTACGGCAACGTTTACCGGCACCGCTCCATGGAGCATCACCTGGTCGGACGGCACATCGCAGTCCGGGATCACACAGAACCCATTCATCAGGCTGGTCTCCCCGGCCGTCTCCACAAACTACACGATCACGGCGATGACCGACGCAACCGGTTGCGTAGGAACGAAAACCGGTTTAGCAGCAGTGACGGTCCAATCCTGCAACGCCTCGTCCACGGTCAGCGGAGGCGGGAACATCACCATCGGCCAGTCCGCGCAGATTCAGGCCACGTTCGCCGGCACCGGGCCATGGAACATCACCTGGTCCGACGGTCAATCGCAATCCGGCGTCACGCAAAACCCTCTGGTGAGGACGGTCACGCCGGCCACTACCACCAATTACACGGTCACACACGTCACGGATGCCACCGGATGTTCCGGAACGACGGGTGGCACCGCCACGGTCAACGTTGCCAGCCTTCCCGCCCCCGGAGGTCTGGTTGCGGCCACGGTAACCGGCAGCACTCTGAACCTGATCGTCTCGTGGAACGGCGTTCAGGGTGCCACGTGGTACCAGGTCGAGCGCGCCACCCGGTTCGATCTTGGCGACTGGCAGCCCGTTGGCGGGCACCTGACGGGATCCCCGATCACCTATACCTTCACCGCAAACGCGAACCCGGTGACCTACCTGTATCGTGTACGGAGCGGTATCACGATGGGCGCGACTGACTACCCCTCGGCGCCCAGCGCTCTCGACTACGCCACGGTGGCGACGACTCTGTTTACCAACGACCCTCTCGCCGGCGGAG
>WNFG01006646.1_pt1 | contig 15543 bp, 12 predicted proteins | sample 5400431 | NCBI WGS metagenome assembly WNFG01 (sample SAMN13153346, study PRJNA577476) | soil metagenome | isolation source: 120 cm saprolite under Douglas fir tree site 2 hole 3 replicate 2 | place: USA:California | collected 2015-04-18 | reverse complement strand
GGGAAGCGACCGGCCCTCGGTCGCCGACGGCCGGAGCGATCTGCCAGCCCACCGGCGCTACTTCCCCTCGAGCGCCTCGGCCGCAGTTGGGCTCGAGTCACGCAGGAACTCCCTGATCCGCTTGACCTCGTCCTCCTCGCCGATCGCGGCGGCCGCCGCGCCGAGAAGATGAAGCGCGCGCAGGAAGCCCCGGTTGGGCTCGTGCTCCCAGGGAATCGGGCCATAACCCCGCCAGCCCGACCGGCGGAGAAGGTCGAGGCCGCGGTGATAGCCCGTTCTGGCGTAGGCGTAGGCCGCGACCGGGTCGCTGGCCAGCGCCCGCTGGGCCAAGGCGGCCCACGCGGCGGTATAGGCGGGGAACCTCGCGGCGACCGACGACGGGTCTTCGCCGTCGTTCAGCGCCTTGGCCGCCTCGGTGTTCTCGGGCAGGTACGTGGGCGGCGGCGTGGGCTCAGCCAGCAGGCTCTCGTGTGTCATGGCTCTATCCTGCCGCCTGCCGGGTGGCCAAAGAACTCCGCACGGATTGGGTGACCACAAATCGGGCGAGTCGGGCGCTGCGGTGACTGAAAGCCGTGTGATGTCACTAGCGGATGCCATGCTGGCCGACGTGAGCCGATCCCAACTGCCCGAATCAGGCCGATTCGCCGGTATCACCACCACCGCTGAACTCGCGGCAGCTGGTATCACGGACGCCAAAATCAGAACACTGGTCAGACGCGGCGTTCTGACGCCGGTCTGCCGGGGGGCTTGGGCTCGTGCGGATCTGGCTGGCCGCGCGAAGGCTAAGGGAGCGCAGGCTAAAGGAGCGCGGGGCGAACGGCTGTTATCGATTGCGGCGGCCGTCGCGTTAGCCGGGCATCGAGCGGTAGCAAGTCACCACGATGCCGCCGTTGTGCATGGGCTCGCCTTGCTTGACGCCCCGCCGGCGGGCGTCTTCGCGGTCAGCCGCCCACCTGAATTGCCCGGCAGCCGAACTGGCCGCCCTGGCGTGAGGATGCACAAGCTGCCACTTCCGGCCCGGCACGTGACGATCAGAAACGGGATTCCCGTCACTACTGTGGCCAGGACAGTGATCGACTTGGCAAGGACCGTCCCATTCAGGGCGGGCGTCGTCGTCGCTGATTCAGCGCTGCACGCGTCCCAGACGTCCAGGGCGGACCTCGAGCGCGTGATCTGGGACTGCTTCCGATGGCCGGGCATTCAGAAAGCCAGGAGGGTGGTCGCCTTCGGCGATCCACTGAGCGAGTCGCCGTTCGAGTCGATCGCAAGGGTTGCGTTCAGCGACGGCGGGCTGCCGCCACCGATGCTGCAGGTGTGGATCATGGGCAACGTCGGCGCGATCGGCCGCGTTGACTTCCTGTGGGACGAGTACCGGACGATCGCCGAGGCTGACGGGGCGATCAAGTACGCCGACCCAGACCGTGCCAGGCAGCAACTGAGGCGCGACGCAGAGCTGCGACGCGCCGGGTATGAGGTTGTTCACTTCACCTGGCGCGACCTAGCCGCCGCGCCCGACCAGGTCATTCAGTGGATCCGAGCAGCGTTCGGCCGCTCGGCAAGGCTGGGAGGGTCGAGCGGCTGGGAGGGTCGAGCGGCCGGCAGGGTTAAGCGGCCGGGACCAGACTAGGCGGAGCTGCCCTGCCCGCCGGGTGTGTCACGGCCGTCCATCGGGCCGAACACCTCAAGCGCCTCCGCGTCGCCGGCGGTCGACCTGACGTAGTACTCGGCCCACTCCCGCACGTCCGGGTAGCTGGACTCGGCCACGATGCGATCGCATGCCCGGTCGAGATCGAACTCGGTCACCCGGAGATCGGTTCCTGGCCCAAGCACCGCCCAGTGCGCGCCCGCCCCGCCGTACGGCATTCCGATGCTGCCCGGGTTGACCACGAGCCGCCGGTGCGCGAGCCGGGCAAACGGCATGTGAGTGTGGCCGCACACCACGGCGCCGACGGAGTCGTCCAGGCCGCTGAAGATCTCGGCCCACCGGCCGAGCCGGGAGTCAACGAGCACGACCTCCTCATCGTCCCGCGGCGTCGCATGGCAGAAGAGATCTCCTCATCGTCCCGCGGCGTTGCATGGCAGAAGACGACCGAACCAAGCCCGCTGATCTCGACAGTCGCCGACAATGGCAGCCCGGCAAGCAGATCCACCTGGTCGTCGCGCAACTGCTCGGCGGCCCATGATGACAGCCCGTCGTGGACCGAGGGGCTCTTCCCCCTCCGGCACTCGACAAGCTCCCGGTCGGCGTTGCCGCGGATCCAGACCGCGCGCCCTCCGAGCCCGGACAGCACGTCGAGGGTCTCGACCGGCTGCGGGCCGGTCGCCAGATCCCCAGTGAGCGCGATCAGGTCGGCCGCGGCGACGTCGGGCTCGGCGAGCACGGCCTCGAGCGCCGGGAGCACGCCGTGTATGTCGGACAGAACCGCGACCCGCACCGAACGGCCCGGGCTAGCCGAGTTTCTTGCCGGCCGAGAGCAGGTCCTCGCAGGCGCGGACGACCCGGGCCGCCATCGAGGCCTCGCCGGCCTTTCCCCACGAGCGCGGATCGTAGGCCTTCTTGTTACCCACACCGCCGTCGACCTTCAGCACGCCGTCGTAGTTGACGAACATGTGACCGGCCACGGGGCGGGTGAACGCGTACTGGGTGTCGGTGTCGACGTTCATCTTCACCACGCCGTAGGAGATGGCCTCGCGGATCTCCTCGAGCGCGGAGCCCGAGCCGCCGTGGAACACCAGGTAGAACGGCGTCGGCTGGCCATAGGCAGCACCCACGGCGTCCTGGATCTCCTTCAGGATCGACGGCCTGAGCTTGACGTGCCCCGGCTGGTAGACCCCGTGCACGTTGCCGAACGTCGCGGCGAGAATGTACCGGCCCCGCTCACCGAGCCCGAGCGCCTTGGCGGTTTCGAGCGCGTCTTCCGGCGTGCTGTACAGCTTCTCGTTCATCTCGCCAGTGACGCCGTCCTCCTCGCCGCCGACCACGCCGATCTCTAGCTCCATCACGGTCTTGGCGCTGGCGCACTCGGCCAGCAGTTCGGCCGCGATCCGCATGTTCTCATCGAGCGGCACAGCCGAGCCGTCCCACATGTGCGACTGGAACAGCGGCTGCTCGCCACGGGCGACGCGCTCCTTAGAGATCTGGATCAGCGGCCGCATGTATTTGTCGAGCTTGTCCTTGGGGCAGTGGTCGGTATGCAGGGCGACGTTGACCGGATACTTGGCGGCGACAGTATGCGCGAACTCAGCCAGCGCGACAGCCCCGGTCACCATGTCCTTGACCGACCCGGACAGGTACTCAGCGCCGCCCGTCGACACCTGGACGATGCCGTCACTGCCGGCGTCCGCGAATCCTGCCAGCGCGGCATTGAGCGTCTGACTGGATGTCACGTTGATCGACGGGTAGGCGAAACCTTGCTCCTTCGCGCGGTCGAGCATCTGCGCGTAGATCTCCGGTGTCGCGATAGGCATGTCGGCCGCTCCCTCTGCTCGGGTCTGCGCCCTCAGTATCTCGCGATCCCGGGCCCAAGGGCAGCAGGTGCCCGCCTGATGCGGCAGGTGGTCACGCCTGCCGGGCGGGGCTGCTAAGGGCGGGTAGGGCCTGGTGACCCCGCGCCCTGCCGACCAGTGGCGTGGGCCGTCTTGGGTTAGCCCAAACCGAGTTCGGCGACGTCGAACGCGGCGCGATATGTCAGTCCGCGCTCCTCGATCATCGGCCGCGCTCCCCGGTCGACGACCACGGCGACGCCGACGACTTCGGCGCCTGCCTCGGTCAGCGCGTCGATAGCGGTCAGGACCGACTTGCCGGTCGTTGATGTGTCCTCCACCGCAAGCACAGGCAGCCCGGCGACTTCCGGACCTTCTATCCTGCGCTGCAGGCCGTGCGGCTTGCCCTCCTTGCGCACGATGAACGCGTTCAGCGGCCTGCCTCGCTCCGCAGCGGCGTGCATCATCGCAGCCGCGACGGGGTCCGCGCCCAGGGTGAGGCCGCCGACTGCGGCAAAAGCCAGGCCGTCAACAAGGTCAAGCATGACCCGGCCGGCCAGCCGAGCCGCGGCTCCGTCAAGCAGCACCCGCCGCAGGTCCACATACCAGTCAGCCTGCTGACCAGACGACAACGTCACGGCGCCGTGGATGACCGCCTTCGCCTTGATCTGGTCGAGCAGTTCGCTCCTGTCGCTCACGGCTCAGAGCGTAACCGCAGCGTCAGCCGCGCCATGCGGCCGGGCGAGATGTCCCCTCAGTCACATGAATCGCGGTAGGCCTTCGGCGTCGCACCCGGACTGGTAACGTCATACCAGTACATTCCGGCCGACATTGCTGTGCGTCCGAACCGGTCTGGTTGGCCGCGATCATGCGGAGATCATCCGGAACGGAGCGCTGCGATCGCGCCAGCCGAATTGCCAGCAGAACACCAGCCGTGCTGTTAGCCAGACCGTCCTGCCAGGCCTTGTGATCTGCGCTATAGGTCACCAAGGCCGCAAGGCGCTGGTAACGTCTCGCGTCAGGGGAAAGGATGGTGTGGCGTGGATCGCTGTGCGCTATTCGTTGACGCAGGCTATGCCCTCGCAGATGGCGCCATGGCCGTTCATGGCACGCGCCGTCGGGACTCCGTCTCGTGGGACCACGCCGGCCTGCTCAAGCTTCTCGCCGGATTGTCCAGAGACCGCACCGGGCTGCCGGTACTGCGCTGCTACTGGTACGAGACAGCCGAGGGCGGCCGCACCGCCGAACATGACGCACTGGCCGAGATGCCCGGTCTCAAGCTCCGCCTCGTCAACACGAGGCCGGGCAGGCGCGAGGGCATAGAGAGCCAGCTACGCCGCGACATCGTGACGCTCGCCAAGAGCGGCGCGATCGCCGACGCCTTCATTGCCAGCGCTGACGAGCACATCGCAGAGATCGTCGCTGAAGTGCAGGACCTTGGCCTGCGGGTAGTTGTCCTGCACATCGCGTCGGACGGCGGCTGGACGATTCCGCAGCCGCTGCGCCAGGAATGCGACGACATCGTCGAGATCTCCGGAGTACATCTAAGGCCGTTCGTCGACCTGATCCAGGGAGCTGAGCCAGCGACCTCCGACGAGCAATTCGCCGGGGCAGGCTACGGCTCGCACGCGAGCGCCAACGGCGACGGCTCGATGACGGGTGCGATGCGGCACGGCGGGCTCCCCGCCGCGGCGCTGCCCGCTCCGGCGGGTGCGTACCAGACGCCGGTCAGTTCCGATTATGGTTCCGCGCAGCGCTACGCGAACACCGGATCGATGCAGGCGGATGCGGCTGGGGCGTACCGGCTCGCCGGCCAGCCTACCGACGTCGGCGTGCGGTCTGACCAGGCCATCTTTGCCTCGCGTGGCCCGGAGTCCGATGCTGATCCTAGGCAGGACGCTGGCCAAGGTCAGGCAGGCAACACCGGCCAGAACGGCACGCCGCAGCCCGGAGCCGGCGGGCAGGGCGGCGGATACGGGCAGCACGCGGCACCGAGCGGGGCCCCGCCGCAGTACTCCTCCGCCGGTACGGCCGTGCCGCAGCATGCCTCGCAGGGGCCAGGTCAGCCGCAGCTTGCGCAGAGCGCCCCCTCTGGCCAGCACGCCTCGCCGGGCCAGGGCACGCCCCAGCACGCGTCCCAGGGTCCAGGAATTTCGCAGCTTTCGCAGGGCGCGGGCGGCCCGCAGCACGCATCACAGGGCTTTCCGCAGCACGGGTCGCACGGCATGCCGCAGCACGCGGCCCAAGGCGGCGTTCCCCAGCATGCGACTGCTGCCGCGAACGGCTCCGCGTACTCCGCGAGCGCCCAGCCCGGCGGCCCCCAGCATGCGGCGGCCGCCGCGAACGGCCCCGCGCACTCCGCCAGCGCCCAGCCCGGCGGCGGGCAGCCGGGCAGCGGGCAGCCGGGCAGCGGGCAGCCGGGCAGCGGGCAGGCCGCGAGTGCCCAGGCCGACAGCGCGAAGGCACCCAGCCCGCAGTCCGGCGGCCAGTTCTGGAGCGGACAGACTCATATGTCGCCTAACCGGACGCAGGACAGCTCCTCGCCTCAGGCAGGCTATTCAGACTCCGGGGCCAGTGGCATGCACGCCCAGGGCGGCGGATACCAGAACGACGTGGGCTACCAGAACGGCACACCTCAGAACGCGCCCGCCCCAGGCGGCTACCAGAACGCCGCGCCACGGGCCGGCCATCAGGGCGCGGCCGGGCCTGCAGGATCCGGGCCTGGCATTTCCGGCCAGCCGGGCTACAACCTGTCCGGACTGACCAGCTACCAGCCAGGTTCCGGCCAGAACGGCTACCCGGATCCGGGGACCGGCCCGGCGTCGAATGGCAGTCCCGGCCCTGGTGGTTATCAACTCGGTTACCAGAACGGATCAGGACACAATGGCGCCCTGAGTTATCAGGACGGACCAGCCCAAAGCGGATCAGGTCCTTATGGGTCGCTCGGCGGCTATCAGCCTGGCGGCGCCCAGAACGGGCCGCTCAATGGTCGCGGCGTCAATGGCGGAGCTCCGCACAACGCGCCAACTGGAATTGACCGCGACTCGGCCCCTCAGCCGCAGCTCTACGGGCCTTCAGATCCGGGTTACTTTCCCGGCCAGCCGGGAGCGCAGGGAGCGCCGGGCTCGGCCGGGACGACTGGCTCCCATCAGCGGGCGAGCACGGGCTACCCGCCTGGCAGCCAGATGCAACCGGGCCGACCGTCCCAGCCGCAGTATCAGCCGCCGCCGCACGAGGTATCCCCGCTGCCCGCAGTACGCCCTCCGCAGCCGATCGCTGTCTCGCTTGCCGAGGCGGTGAAGGCGGCACACAGCGAGGGATTCTCCTTCGGCGAGTCGGTGGGCAGGGAGGCCCCTGGCCTGTGGCTCGAGGCCGTGCTGGCGCGTAAGCCGAGGATGCCGTCTGACCTGGAGGCGAGGCTGCTCCAGGGTTCGGTGCTGCCGATTGACTCGCTCCTTCATGACGAGGTACGCCATTCTCTGCGCCGCGGTTTCTGGGAAGCGCTGGAAAGCGCACGACGGTAACCGGTGCATTGGAGCTGACTGCCGCGTTGGAACCCGCTAGCCGCTGGGTACGTTCGTGAACGTGGCCGTCCTGAATCGTGACGAATTCGATGCGATCGAATTCGACGCGGCCCTGACAGGGGACCACAAGGCGGCGGCCGAACGCATGACGGCCCTGGCGGCGACGGGCATTCAGAGCGAGTCAATGGCGCGGGCCGAGGCGTTTGTTCGCGCAGGTGAACAATGGCTGCTCGCCGACAATCCCAGTGCCGCCGTTAAAGGCTTCCGGATGGCGATCGCCGATGGCGGGCCGGTCGATGTCGACCCGCGAGCTCCGCTGTGCCGCGCGCTATTCCAGCTCGGCAGCAGCGACGAGGCCAACGCGCTGATCGAGACCATGCGGTCCGAGGGCCGGACCGATCCGCGCGCCTGCGAGATGATCACGGAGGTTCTCATCGAGCAATCGGACCTGACCGGCGCGCTGGACTGGGCGACCGTCGGCGTCGAACTCATCCTGCAGGGCGCCGGCCAGCCCGACGGCGCCGCCTACGCCGGGCTCAACGAGTTGCTCAGGCTCCGCTATCGAATCCGCAATGACCTGCGGCTGCCTGAGGACGAGTACGACCGGATGCTTACCGCCTGACCGGGCAGCTAGCGGCGGACCGCCGGGCTGCGGAGTGCGGTGACCGTGAGCGCGTCGGAATCCGGATCGAGGTCGACGAGTACCTCGCTGCCGTCAACGATCTCCCCGGCGAGGAGCTTGCGGGCAAGCTGATCCCCGATCGCGGACTGGATCAACCGCCGCAGCGGCCGCGCGCCGTAGACAGGATCGAATCCGGTGACGGCCAGCCATTCCTTGGCCGCCGGCGTCACTTCGAGCGTCAGCCGCCGGTCGGCGAGGCGCCGCGTGAGCCTGGCGATCTGCAGTTCGACGATCTGAGTCAGCTCCTCGGTGGACAGCGCCTCGAAGAGGATCACGTCATCGAGCCGGTTCAGGAACTCGGGCTTGAACGTCGACCGGACAACGGACATCACCGCGTCCCGCTTCGCCTCCTCGTCCAGCGTCGGATCGGCAATGAACGCCGAGCCGAGGTTGGAGGTCAGGATCAGGATCGTGTTCCTGAAGTCCACGGTGCGACCTTGGCCATCGGTGAGCCTGCCGTCGTCGAGGACCTGGAGCAGGACGTCGAAGACCTCAGGATGGGCCTTCTCCACCTCGTCGAGGAGCACGACACAGTAGGGCCGCCGCCTGACCGCCTCGGTCAGCTGGCCGCCTTCCTCATACCCGACGTATCCGGGCGGGGCGCCGACGAGCCTGGCAACCGAGTGCCGTTCGGAGTACTCGCTCATGTCGATCCTGATCATGGCCCGCTCGTCGTCGAACAGGAACTCCGCGAGTGCTTTAGCTAGCTCGGTCTTGCCCACCCCGGTCGGCCCGAGGAACAGGAACGAGCCCGACGGGCGGTCCGGGTCGGAAATGCCGGCCCTGGATCGGCGGACCGCATCGGACACCGCCTGCACGGCCCTGGCCTGGCCCACGATCCGGTGGCCAAGCTCCTGCTCCATCCGTAGCAGCTTCCCGGTCTCGCCCTCGAGCAGCCGGCCAGCGGGGATTCCCGTCCAGGCCGCGACGACATCGGCGACGTCGTCCGGCCCGACTTCTTCCTTGACCATCGGGCTGCCTGATACGTCGACGGCAACCTCGGCGCCGTCCACCCCGGCCACGCTGGCCGTGCGTGCATCGTCGCCGGCCTGTGCCGCCGCCTGCGCCAGGTCCCGCTCCAGCGCCGGGATCTCGCCGTACATCAGTCGCGAGGCCGTCTCGAAGTCGGCGTCCCGCTGCGCCCGCTCTGCCTGCCCGCGCAGGTCATCGAGCTGCTTCTTCAGCTCGCCGACCTTGTTCAGGCTCGACTTCTCCCGCTCCCAGCGGGCCAGGAGGCCGGTCAGCTGCTCCTGCTTGTCGGCGAGGTCGGCTCGCAGCCGCTCGAGCCGCTCCTTGCTGGCCGGGTCGGCCTCCTTGGCGAGCGCGAGCTCTTCCATTTTCATCCGGTCGACCGCGCGCTGCAGCTCGTCGATCTCCACCGGGCGGGAGTCAATCTCCATCCGCAGCCTGGATGCCGCCTCGTCGATGAGGTCGATGGCCTTGTCAGGCAGGAACCGAGCGGTGATGTAGCGGTCGGACAGCGTTGCGGCGGCGACAAGCGCGGCATCGGAGATCTGCACTTGGTGGTGTGCCTCGTACCGGCTCTTCAGGCCGCGCAGGATCGCGATGGTGTCCTCGACCGACGGCTCGCCGACGTAGACCTGCTGGAACCGGCGCTCGAGCGCGGGGTCCTTCTCGATCCGCTCCCTGAATTCGTCAAGCGTCGTGGCGCCGATCATCCGGAGCTCACCCCTGGCGAGCATCGGCTTGAGCATGTTGCCAGCATCCATCGCACCCTCGGCCGCGCCGGCGCCGACGACGGTGTGCAGCTCGTCGATGAACGTGATGATCTGGCCTTCGCTCTCCTTGATCTCGTTCAGCACGGCCTTCAGCCGTTCCTCGAACTCGCCGCGATACTTTGCCCCGGCCACCATCGCGCTGAGGTCCAGTGCGACAAGCCGCTTGCCGCGCAGCGACTCGGGCACGTCACCGGCCACGATCCGCTGTGCCAGCCCTTCCACCACCGCGGTTTTGCCCACGCCGGGATCGCCGATCAGGACGGGGTTGTTCTTGGTCCGGCGGGACAGCACCTGGATGACCCTGCGGATCTCCGCGTCCCTGCCGATGACGGGATCGAGCTTGCCTTCCCTCGCGAGGCGGGTCAGGTCAATGCCGTACTTCTCGAGCGCCTGGTAGGTGCCCTCGGGGTCTGGCGAGGTGACCCTGGCATGCCCGCGTACTTGCTCGAAGGATGCGAGCAGCTGGTCGGGGGTAGCGCCTGCCTCGCGGAGCACGGTCGCCGCCTGACCGCCTTCTGAGGCCAGGCCCACGAGCAGGTGCTCGGTCGAGATGTACTCGTCGGAGAGTTCCTTCGCCCGCTTCGCCGCGGCGGCAAGCGCCGCCAGCAGAGGGCGTGAGGTTTCCGGTGCGCTGAGGGTCGCTCCCGCCGCCCGCGGCAGCCGCCCGATCAGCTCCCTCGTTCTGTTCGCCACGGCGACCGGGTCCGCGCCCGCGGCGCGGAGCAGGGGGGCTGCCGTCCCGCCCTCCTGGTCCAGCAGCGCGGCCAGCAGATGCAGCCCGTCAACGCTCGGGTTGCCGGCGGCCGAGGCACGCTGAAGCGCATCGCTTAGAGCCTCCTGGCTCTTGCGAGTGAGCTTGTCGTCCGCCACCTCTCAACTTCCTTCCTGTCCCATCGGCTCGCTGGCCCTGGTGCCAGAGGTTCGCACCGGTACCAGGGTGCCGCCTGCTGTCCTGCTGCGCAGCAGCGCAGCCAGCCGCGCCGCGACCGCCCTGGTCGACTCCAGCTCCGCCCTGAGCTGGCTGATCTCTTCGTGCAGCTCAGCGAGCCGGATCCGGCTGCGCTGCCACTCCGACTCCAGTTCGAGTATCCGCTTGATGCCGGACAGGTTCACGCCGTCCTCCTGGGACAGCCGCTGCACCTCGCGCAGGATGATGATGTCGCGGAGCGAGTAACGCCGGCCCCGGCCAGCGGATCGCCCAGGCGAGACCAGCCCGAGGCGGTCGTAGGCGCGCAAAGTCTGCGGGTGCAGGCCGGAAAGCTGCGCGGCGACCGAGATGACGTACACGGGAGTGTCGTCTGTCAGCTCGAAGTCGTTCGGCATATCTTCGCCTCTCCGCGGCCCGCGCCCCGACTGCCCTGCATACGTCATTACGCCCGGCCCTTACGTAGCAACTCGTCTCGCGGATCGGCGCCGGTTGTCGCTTCCCTAAACTTCTCCAGGGCGGTGCGGGCGTCGTCGCTGAGCTCGGTCGGCACCTGAACATCGACCTTGACCAGCAGGTCGCCCTGCGTCCCGTCGGGCCTGCGGACGCCCTTGCCGCGGACCCTGAACGTGCGGCCGTTAGGCGTGCCACGCGGGATCCGCACGTTGACCGGCTGCCCGCGCAGCACAGGCACCTTGATCTCGGCGCCGAGCGCCGCCTCGGTGAAGGTCACCGGTACGGTGACCGTCAGGTTGTGAGCTGACCGGCCGAAGACCGGATGGCCAGCCACGTGCACCCGCACGTACAGGTCGCCAGGCGGCCCGCCGCGCTCGCCAGGCGCGCCCTTGCCCTTCAGCTTGATCCGCTGCCCGTCAGCAACTCCGGCCGGGATGCGGGCCTGGATAGTCCGCGCGCTCAGCGCACGTCCGCTGCCGCCGCAGGTGGCGCACGGGTCATCGACTACCAGGCCACGGCCACGGCAGGTGGCGCACGGCTCGGAGAACGCGAAGCTGCCGAGGTCGCGACTGGACTGGCCGGTGCCCTGGCACGTCGGGCAGACCTTGGGCACGGTGCCAGCTTTGGCGCCGGTGCCGCGGCATACCTTGCACGGGCCCTCGTCGGTCAGCCGCAGGCTCACGGTCGCCCCGTCGATCGCGTCGCTGAAGGACAGCGACGCCTCGGTTTCGACGTCAGCGCCACGGCGCGGCCTGGCCTGGGTGGTCGTCCGGCTGCCCCGGCCGAACATGCCGCCAAGCAGGTCACCCAGGCCGCCACCGGATCCGCTTGACCCGAAGATGTCGCCGAGGTCAAAGCCGCCGGCACCGCCAGGCACTCTGGCACCCGCTCCGAACAGCGATCTCGCCTCGTCGTACTCGGCGCGCCGCTTGGAGTCAGACAGCACGTTATAGGCCTCGGAGATCTCCTTGAATCGCTCCTCCGATGCCGCGTCGCCCTTATTGGCGTCCGGATGGTACTTGCGCGCGAGCTTGCGGTAAGCCTTCTTGATCTCCTCGGCCGACGCACCTTTACTGACCCCGAGAGCCTTGTAATAGTCCTTCTCGAGGAAGTCCTTCGTACTCAACAGGCCCCTCCTGGTCGGGGGTTAGTCGCCTTCGTCAGGCGTGCGGTCGGTCGCGTCGGCGTCGCCCGATGTGTCTTCCTCTGAGCTGTCGGCGGGCAGTGTGTCATCGCTAGCGGTCCTGGCTCCTGCCGGGTCCGTTGGCTCTGCCACCGCCACCCTGGCGGGGCGCAGGATCCGCTCACCGACCTTGTAGCCAGGCTGCAGCACCTGGACGCAGGTCGGCTCGGTTACGTCCGCCGAGTACGCGTGCATCAGCGCCTCGTGGACGTTCGGGTCGAACGCCTCCCCGGCCTTGCCGAACGTGGTCAGCCCGAGCTTGCCGACCGCCGACTCGAGCGATTCGGCGATGGCCTTGAAGCCGCCAGTGAGCTCGTCGTGATCGCGGGCTCTGCCGATGTCGTCGAGCACGGGCAGCAACTCGATCAGGACGCTGGCCAGCGCGAGCTCGCGCACCGCCGTCCGGTCCCGGTCGACCCGCTTGCGGTAATTGGCGTATTCGGCCTGAACCCGCTGCAGGTCAGCCGTCCGCTCGGCCAGCTTCACGGCGAGATCGCTCGCCGCGCCGTCACTCCCGGCAGTTCCGCTAGCCGCGTCGGCGTTCTGTCCGCCGTCGGCTGTGTCCTGGCCGGAGCCGGCCGCGCCATGCCCGGCTGCGCCGGATTCCGGCGCGGCCTCGCCAGCCGGCTGCCCGGCCCCGGCAGCCTCCTGGCGGAGGCTGCCGGGCTTGGACACCGAATGCTTGCCTGGCCTGGCCTGACCAGGCCCGCGCGGGGCCTGGCCCGTGCCAGAGGCCTGCGCTGGCTGCCTTACCTGGCCGGTGACCGGATCGATGCGCCTGCGGTCCCTGATTACCGGGCCGCGGCTCTCCTCCTCTGATGCCGACATCAGGCCGTGCCACCTCCCGAGCCTGGCTTCTCGTCCTCCACGATCTCGGCCTCGACGACCTCGTCATCTGCCTGGGTCTCGCCGGCCGGCTCGCTGGCCGTCTGAGCGCTGCCCTCGGACTGAGCCTGCGCGTAGATGGCGGTGCCCATCTTCTGGCTCGCCTGGGCGGCCTTCTCCGTGGCGGTCCTGATCGCCTCGGAGTCAGTGCCTTCCAGCGCCTTCTTCAGCTCGGCGATCGACTCGCTGACCTCAGACTTCACGTCCTCAGGCAGCTTCTCGGAGTTCTCGGAGAGGAACTTCTCCGTCGTGTAGGCGAGCGTCTCGGCCCGGTTGCGGACCTCGGCCTCGTCGCGGCGCTTGCGGTCCTCGTCGGCGTACTTCTCCGCGTCGGCCATCATCCGCTCAATGTCGTCCTTGTTCAGCGCCGAGCCGCCCGAGATGGTCACCGACTGCTGCTTGCCAGTGCCGAGATCCTTGGCCGACACGTTGACAATGCCGTTTGCGTCGATGTCGAAGGTGACCTCGATCTGCGGGATGCCGCGAGGCGCCGGGGCGATCCCGGTGAGCTCGAACATGCCGAGCTTCTTGTTGTACGCGGCGATCTCGCGCTCGCCCTGGAAGACCTGGATCTGCACGGACGGCTGGTTGTCATCGGCCGTGGTGAAGATCTCTGAGCGCTTGGTCGGGATCGTGGTGTTCCGCTCGATCAGCTTGGTGAAGATGCCGCCCTTGGTCTCGATGCCCAGCGACAGCGGGGTCACGTCGAGCAGCAGGACGTCCTTGACCTCGCCCTTGAGCACGCCGGCCTGCAGGCAGGCACCGACGGCGACAACTTCGTCCGGGTTGACACCCTTGTTCGGCTCCTTGCCGCCGGTCAGCTCCTTGACCAAGTCCACGACGGCGGGCATCCGGGTGGAACCGCCGACGAGCACGACGTGGTGGATGTCGCTCAGCTTGACGCCGGCGTCCTTGATCACCTGCTGGAACGGGCTCTTGCACCGGTCGAGCAGGTCGGAGGTCATCTTCTGGAACTCCGCCCGCGACAGCTTGGTGTCCAGGTGCAGCGGGCCCTGCTCGGAGTGCGTGATGTACGGCAGGTTGATCTGCGACTCCATCGAGCTGGACAGCTCGATCTTGGTCTTCTCCGCGGTCTCGCGCAGCCGCTGGAGCGCCATCTTGTCCTGCGACAGGTCGATGCCGTAGCTGTTCTTGAAGTCCTTGACCAGCCAGTCCACGATGCGCTGGTCCCAGTCGTCACCGCCGAGGTGGTTGTCGCCGCTGGTCGCCTTGACCTCGACCACACCCTCGCCGACCTCGAGCAGCGAGACGTCGAAGGTGCCGCCGCCCAGGTCGAAGACGAGGATCGTCGCCTCGGTCGCCTTGTCCAGGTGGTAGGCAAGCGCGGCCGATGTTGGCTCGTTGATGATGCGCAGCACGTTCATGCCCGCGATCTGGCCGGCCTCCTTGGTCGCCTGCCGCTGGGCGTCGTTGAAGTAGGCGAAAACGGTGATGACCGCATCGGCCACCGTCTCGCCCAGGTACGACTCGGCATCCCGCTTGAGCTTCTGCAGGATGAACGCGCTGATTTGCTGCGGGGTGAACTTCTTGTCGTCGATCTTGATGGACCAGTCGGTGCCCATCTGGCGCTTGACGGACCTGACGGTCCTGTCGACGTTGGTCACCGCCTGGCGCTTCGCGACCTCGCCGACCAGCACCTCACCGTTCTTGGCGAACGCGACGACGGACGGGGTTGTCCGCGAGCCTTCCGCGTTCGCGATCACCGTGGGCTCGCCGCCCTCGAGAACGGCGACGACGGAGTTGGTCGTCCCGAGGTCAATGCCTACCGCTCGTGCCATGTGTCAGTCCTTGGTGTGTGGTTTGAAGCTTGAGTCTACTCGACGCAAGTTTGCCATCGTGACCAGCTCAAGTCAAATGAGTTGAGTCTACTGGACTCAACTTTCAGGGATTGGTCAGAATTCCCGCTGGAGCGCCAGAACCAGGCGATCAGGAGCGCCGTCCAGAACGCCGCCGGCCGGGTCATCGGTATCTCCGTCAGCACGTATAACATCGCGGTCGGGGCGAATGATGTCCCGGATTACGAGGCCGCTCAGCAGCAGCACCGAGCAGAACCTGGCGAGCAGGGCGGTGAAGTAAAGGCCCGGGCCCACGGCCCCCGAGGCGTGCGGGTCGGGGGTCACGAAGATGAGGTACCCCCAGATCGCGTAGAAGTAGGCGACCTCTGCGGCCTGCCAGATCAGGTAGCCGCCCAGCCGGGGCCTGGCGAGCACCACCAGCGGCACCAGCCAGACGACGTACTGAGGCGACCAGACCTTGTTCGTCAGCAAGAAGGCGGCAGTCAGCAAGAAGATCAGCTGAGGCAGCCTTGGCCGCCTGGGCGCCGCGAGGGCAAGCACCGCCACCCCGACACAGGCGGCCAGGAAGAGCGCCGCTGAGGCGATGTTGATCGTCGCAAGCGACAGGCCGCCGAGCACGGGCCAGTGCTCCGCCTGAAAGAAGTACCACACCGAGCCCCAGTCAACCCAGCGCTTTGCGTTGAAAATGTAAAAGGTTGCCCATCCCGCTGGTGCCGCCAGCATCACTGGCAGGTTCACGGCCAGCCAGGCGGCAGCCGCCGAGCCCGCGGTCAGCCAGAACTCCCTCAGCCTGCCCGCGCGCAGGCACAGTACGAACAGCGGCACGACGCAGATCACCGGGTAGAACTT
>WNFG01004133.1_pt1 | contig 15549 bp, 13 predicted proteins | sample 5400431 | NCBI WGS metagenome assembly WNFG01 (sample SAMN13153346, study PRJNA577476) | soil metagenome | isolation source: 120 cm saprolite under Douglas fir tree site 2 hole 3 replicate 2 | place: USA:California | collected 2015-04-18 | reverse complement strand
GGCTGTGCGGCGGATACCAGATGCTGGGCCGCCATATCGCCGATCCCGATGGAAGCGAGGGCCCGGCCGGCGCGGCGCCGGGGCTTGGGCTCCTCGATGTCGAGACGGTGCTCGGCAGTGACAAGCGGCTCGGCGAGGCGGCCGGCGCGGAGATCGCGAGCGGCCTGAAGGTGCGCGGTTATGAAATGCATCTCGGCACGACCACCGGTGCCGGGCTCGCCCGTCCGATGCTAGAGCTTGGCGGCCGGCCGGACGGCGCGGTCAGCGCCGACGGAAGGGTCGCCGGCTGCTATCTGCACGGGATCTTTGCCAGCGACCCCTTCCGCAACGCGTTCCTCGCGCGGCTCGGGGTCGAGGGCGGCACAGTGCAATATGACGCGACGATCGAGCGGGTGCTCGACGGTCTCGCCGACCATCTCGAACAGCACCTCGATCTCGCGGCATTGCTCGCCGCGGCGCGTCCGCCGCGCCTCACCCGGGCGGCGTGACATGCGCCATCAGCCATGCGCCGAGCACGAGGCCGGCCAGCAGCAGGCAGGCCATCATGTAGAGCCGCAACCCGCGCTCGATATCGGCCGGCGTCGCGTCCGGTGTGCCGTCACCGAGCCACGGGTCGCGCACCTCGCCCTCGGCGTATGCGCGCGGTCCGGCGAGGGCGAGGCCGAGCGCGCCGGCCATCGCCGCTTCGGGCCAGCCGGCATTCGGCGAATGATGCTTCCTTCCATCGCGCAGCATCACCGCGAAGGCGTGTCCCGGCATCGCCTCGCCGGCGAACAGCGCCGCGCCGGTCAGCAGGAGCCCGCTGAGGATTGCCGGCACCAGGTTCACCAGATCGTCAAAGCGCGCCGCCGCCCAGCCAAAACTGCGGTAGCGCTCCGAGCGGTGCCCGATCATGCTGTCGAGCGTGTTCGCCATCTTGTAGGCGAAGAGGCCCGGCAGCCCGAGCAGGAGGTACCAGAAGACCGGCGCCACGACGCCGTCGCTGAAATTCTCGGCGAGGCTTTCGAGCGCGGCGCGCGCGACGCCATGCTGGTCGAGGCGCATCGGGTCGCGCCCGACGATACGGCTGACCGCGTTGCGGCCGGCCGGCAGACCGCCCGATGCGAGCGCCGCGCCGACCGCCGCGACATGGTCAAAAAGGCTGCGCTGCGCGACCAGGATGCCGATCGCCAGCGCCTCGATGAACGCGCCGGCGGCGCTGCCACGGCACAGCCAGTGGAGCACCCAGCCAACCCCGGCCGCCGCCGCGACCAGTACGATGACCGTGACGATGCCGCGCTCGCGCCGGCTCCGTTCGCTGCGGTTCGGGCGGTTGAGCTTTTTCTCGAAGAACGCGATCGCACGGCCGGCGACGACGATCGGGTGCGGGACCCGGGCGAAGACCGCCGGCATGTCGCCGAACGCCGCATCGATCGCGAGGCCGGCGAGCAGCAGCAAGCGCGGGTCGTGCAAATCCGGCAGGATTATCGAGACCGTCATGGCACCGCAAATGTCGGCCGCGCTGGCGCCGCAATCAACCGATTGGAGAGGGTCGAATGAGCGAGACCGCGGTGCTCCTGTGCGGGCATGGCAGCCGCGACCCCGAGGCGGTCGCCGAGTTCGAGGAGGCCGCAGCGGCCCTGCGCGTGCGCCTCGCGAACCTTGCGCCCGGGGGCGATTTCGCCACCGGCTACCTCGAATTCGCGCGGCCGACGATCGGCGAGGGCCTCGCCGCGCTGACGGCGCGCGGCGGATCCTCGCGATCCCGGGCATGCTGTTCGCCGCGAGCCACGTCAAGAACGATCTCCCATGGGAGATGAACAGCTTCATCGCCGACAACCCCGGCGTCGATGTCCATCTCGGCCGCGACCTCGGGATCGAGCCGAAGCTACTCGAGGCCGCCGCCGAGCGGATCGCCGCGGCGGTGCCGGATATGCGTTCGGGGGGGCGCAGGGACACTCTGCTCGTCGTCGTCGGGCGCGGCACCAACGACCCCGACGCCAATTCCAACATCGCCAAGATCGCGCGCATGTTGTGGGAGGGGATGGGGTTCGGCTGGGCCGAGGCGGCGTTCAGCGGGGTCGCCGATCCGCGCGTCGACGCGGCGCTCGAACGCGCGGCCCGGCTCGGCTTCCGCCGCATCGTCGTGTTCCCGTATTTCCTGTTCACCGGCGTTTTGGTCAAACGCATCTACGCCCAGACCGACGCCGTTGCGGCGCGGTTGCCCGATATCGAATTCGTCAAGGCGGGCTACCTGCGCGACCATGTCAGGGTGATCGATACGTTTCTCGACCGCATCGGCGAATTCGCCGACGGCGAGCCGAAGATGAACTGCCAATTATGCAAATACCGCACGCAAATCATCGGCTACGAAGATTCGGCCGGCATGCGGCAGCAGGGCCATCATCATCACGTGCGCGGCGGCGGCGATCATCATCACGATCACGCCCACGCGCACCCTCATCGCCACGATGATGGCTAGGTCGCTCCCCCTCGACCCCGTGGCTGGGCTTGACCCCGTCACCCACGTCTTTTTCCGCTCCGGAATTGCGCAACACGAAGACGTGGATACCCGGGACAAGCCCGGGCAAGGGGCTTTTCTGGAGTGGGACACGCCCGGGGATGACCGTTGGCGATGATGTTCGATACCTTCGTGATCGTCGACTGGAGCGCGGCCAGCCAGCCTAAGACCGGGCGCGACAGCATCTGGATCTGTCGGCTTGGGGCGGATGGGGAGAGCGTCTGCAATCCCCCGACCCGCCATGCGGCCAAGGGGCTGCTCTCCGACATGCTGGCGGGGGCGAGCGAGCGCGGCGAGCGGGTGATTTTGGGCTTCGACTTTCCGTTCGGCTACCCGACCGGGTTTGCCGCCCGGCTCGGCCTCAAGGGGACACCGTGGCGCGCCCTGTGGGATGAGATAGCAGGCCTCTTGCACGACAATGAAAACAACAAGAACGACCGCTTCGACGTCGGTGCGGTACTCAATCGCCGCGTCTCGAACGGGAAAGGGCGGTTTCCGTTCTGGGGCTGTCCCGTCGGCTTCACCCACGAGTTTCTCGGTCCGCGCCATCATCGGGGCCATACCAGCGATGAACCGCTGAAGGAGCGCCGGCTGATCGACGAGTGGATGGTGGGGGCGCAGCCGTGCTGGAAGCTCGCCTATACCGGCTCGGTGGGCAGCCAAAGCCTGACCGGCATCCCCGTGGTGCGGGAATTGCGCAGCGATCCGCGCTGGGCCGATCGCGCGCGGATCTGGCCGTTCGAGACCGGGCTCGGCCTCCCCGCCGACGCACAAATCGTCTTCGCCGAGGTCTGGCCGTCCTGGTGGCGGAAGGAGATCAGGCCTGACCATGGCCCGCCGAACGACAAAGCCCAGGTCCGCACGGTCGCCGAGATCTTCGCCGAGCGCGATCGCGCCGGCGAATTGGCAGCGTGGTTCACAGGCGCCGCCAACCTGACCAGCGCCGAGCGTCGCATCATCGAAAGCGAAGAGGCCTGGACCCTGGGGGTCACGGAGCGGCGACCCCGCACAACATCCCCCTCTCCCCCATCGGGGGAGAGGGTTGGGGTGAGGGGGCGGATTCCAGAGTGCTTGCCGACACCCACCTCACCCTCCCACGCCTCCGGCGCGGGCCCCTCCCTCTCCCCCCTGAAGGGCGGAGAGGGCACTAAGCCAGGACCGTATTCGTACCTGCGCGATCCCGCGGCGATCTACCGGCGGTCGTTTGCGCTGATCCGGGCCGGGGCCGGGCTCGCGCGCTTTCCGGCGGCGCTGCGCCCGGTGGCGGTACGGCTTGCCCATGCCGCGGGCGAGGTTGCGATCCTCGATGATCTCGCCTGGTCGCGGGGCGCCGTCAATGCCGGGCAGCGCGCGTTGGCGAGCGGTGCGGCAATCCTCGTCGACAGCGAGATGGTCGCCGCCGGGATCATTCGCGCGCGGCTGCCCGCCCAAAACCCGGTGATTTGCACGCTGCGCGACCCGGCGGTCCCGGCGCTCGCGGCGCGCCATCAAACCACAAGCAGCGCCGCCGCGGTCGAGCTGTGGCGCGCCCATCTCGCCGGGTCGGTGGTGGCGATCGGCAATGCCCCGACAGCGCTCTTCCATCTCCTCGAGATGCTGGCAGCGGGCGCCGACAAGCCGGCGCTCATCCTCGGCTTTCCGGTCGGCTTTGTCGGCGCGGCCGAGGCCAAGGAAGCGCTTGCCGGGTTTGGCCGCTGGCTGGCCTATATCACGATCAAAGGCCGGCGCGGCGGCAGCGCGCTGGCCGCCGCCGCGGTCAATGCACTGTGCGGCAAGCCGCCGGCATGAACCCGTGGCTCAGCGTCATCGGCATCGGCGATGACGGGCTCGCCGGGCTGAGCCCGGCTGCCCGTACCCTGGTCGAGACCGCGCAGACCCTAGTCGGCGGTGCCCGCCATCTGGCGATGGTGCCGGGGGGCGGCGCCGAGCGGCTCCCTTGGCGGCAACCGCTCGGCGATACGATCGCCGACATCGCGGCGCGCCGCGGCACCAGGGTCGCAGTGCTGGCAAGCGGCGATCCGCTGTGGTACGGGGTCGGGACCGTGCTTCTCCGCCATTTTCGCCGCGAGGAGATGACGATCGTGCCACAACCGAGCGCGTTCAGCCTGGCCGCCGCCCGGCTCGGCTGGGCGCTCGCCGGGTGCGCTTCATTGAGCCTGCACGGCCGTCCGCTCGACAGCCTGCGCCTCCATCTCGCGCCGGGGCGGCGTTGCCTGTTGCTGTCGGAAGACGGCTCGACGCCGCGCCGTGTGGCCGGGCTGCTCGCCGCTTCCGGCTGGGGGCCGAGCCGGATGAGCGTGTTCCTGCATCTCGGCGGGCCGCGGGAGGCAGTACGGCACGGCACGGCGCAGGATTGGGGCGAGCAAGAGAGCGCCGACCTCAACACGATCGCCCTCGAATGCACGGCGGCGCCCGGCACAAGGGCTTGGTCGCTTCTGGCCGGGCTGCCGGACGATGCCTTCGAGCATGACGGCCAGCTGACCAAACGCGAAGTGCGCGCCGTCACGCTGTCGCGCCTTGCGCCGCTGCCCGGCGAGACGCTGTGGGACATCGGGGCCGGAAGCGGCTCGATCGCGATCGAATGGCTGCGCGCGGTCCCGGACGGCGCCGCGATCGCCGTCGAGCAGAACCCCGAGCGCGCGGCGACAATCGCGCGCAACGCCGCAGCGCTCGGCGTGCCGGGGTTGCAAATCATCGTCGATGCCGCGCCGCAAGCGCTCGGCAAAATCCCACCGGAGCTCACGCCGCCCGATGCGATCTTTATCGGCGGCGGCATCGCCGAGCCCGGCCTGTTGCCGGCGCTGTGGGCGGCGTTGCGTCCGGGCGGCCGGCTTGTCGCCAATGTCGTGAGCCTCGACGGCGAGCGCGCCATCCTCGAATGGCAGGCGCGCCATGGCGGCGAGCTGGCGCGGATCGCGCTCAGCCGCGCGGAGCCGCTCGGCGGCCACCATGCCTGGCGGCCGCAGATGCCGGTGACCCAGCTGGCCGCGACAAAGCCCGGCTGAGATGCGAGGGTCCGCCGGGTGGCTGATCGGGGTGCGGCCCTATGCCCTGCTCGTCTGCCTCTGCCTCTTCCTCTATCTCCCCGGAATTTCCGCGATCCCGCCGCTCGACCGCGACGAAGCCCGGTTTGCCCAGGCGACGCGCCAGATGCTGGAAACCGGCGATTTCCTGCGGATCCGCTTCCAGGACGAGGCCCGCAACAAGAAGCCGGCGGGGATCTATTGGCTGCAGGCCGCCGCAGTCAGCGCCTTCAGCACCGCGGCCGCCACGGCGATCTGGCCCTACCGGCTGCCCTCGCTCCTGGGCGGAATCGCGGCCGTGTTGTTGATCTTCGGCTTCGGCGCCGCGCTGTATGGCGGCGGCGCGGAGCCGCGGCGCATCGCGGCGATCGCGGCGGTGCTCCTGGCGAGCGCCGTCGGATTGGTCGCCGAGGTGCATATCGCCAAGACCGATGCGGCGCTCCTGGCCGCGGTGATGACCGGGCAGGGGGCGCTCGGTCTCGCCTATGTGCGGGCGCGCACTGGCCGGCAGGTCCCGGTCTGGATCGCAATCGTGTTCTGGGCCGCCGAACTCGCCGCGATTTTTCTCAAGGGTCCGCCGGGGCCGGCCTTGGCCCTCGTTACCGCCGCCGCGCTGTCGATCGCCGATGGCGATTGGCGCTGGCTGCGCGGCCTCTATCCGGTGGCCGGGATCATCGCCTTGGTTGTCGGGCTGGCGCCGTGGCTGATCGCGATCCAGCGCGCCACCGACGGCGGTTTTCTCACCGACGCGCTCGGCCACGATCTGCTGCTGAAGCTGATCGGCGCGCAGGAATCGCACGGTGCGCCGCCGTTTTCCTATCTGCTGCTATCGATGGCGAGTTTCTGGCCCGGCTCGCTGCTGCTGGTTCCGGCGATCGTCCGCGGCTGGCGCCGGTACGAGGCGCCGCCGGAGCGCTTCCTGCTCGCCTGGCTGGTGCCGGCCTGGGTGTTTCTCGAACTGGTGCCGACCAAGCTGCCGCATTATGTCCTGCCGCTCTTTCCGGCGCTCGCCCTGTTGGCCGCCGCTGCGCTGGCCGATGGCCTCAGGACCCCGCCGGCGAGCTGGGCGCGGCGGTTCGATGTGCTGGTTCGGGCGCTGTGGGCCGCGGTCAGCCTCGGGCTGGCGGTGCTGCTGATCGGGTTGCCGCTGCGCTTTGGTGGTCGGATCGCCATCGTCGGCATCCTCGCTGCCGTTTTGCTGCTGGTCCTCGCCGGGGCGGTGCTGTGGTATCGCCCCGGCCCGGGCATCACGACCGCGTTGATGGCGGCGCTGTCGCTCGCGTTTGCCGTGCCGGCCGCCCTCGACGTGCTGCCCGGGCTGGATCGGCTGTGGCTCAGCCGCGCTGCGGCCGGCCTCGTTGCGAGCCACCCTCCTGCTGCCGGGGCTCGGCTCGTGTCTGTCGGCTACAGCGAGCCGAGTCTTGTGTTCCTGCTCGGCACCGATCTCCGGCTGGCGACGCCGCGCGGCGCGGCCGAGGCGCTTGCCGGCGGCGGCGAAGCCCTGGTCAGCAACCGGGAAGACGCGATGTTCCGGCAGGCGCTCGGCGCGCGGGGGCTCGTCGTGCAGCCGGTCGGCAGCGTTCCCGGGCTCGATTATTCGAACGGCCAGCGGATGGTGTTGACGCTGTACGATGTCACGCCGAACTGAGATGAGGCCATGACGATCGGCCTTCTGTATGGGCTGGGCCTCGGGCCTGGCGACCCCGAGCTGGTGACGCTGAAGGCGCTGCGGCTCTTGCGCGCCGTCCCGGTCGTCGCCTATCCGGCGCCCGAGGACGGCGACAGCTTTGCCCGCCGCATCGTCGCCGAATGGCTCGACCGCGGCCAGCGCGAGATCAGGGTCCGCTTTCCGATGCGGCCCGGGCCGACGCCGGCCGCGATCTATGAGGCGGCGGCGGCGCAGCTCGCCGCGGTGCTCGATGCGGGCGACGATATCGCCTATCTGTGCCAGGGCGATCCGCTGTTCTACGGCAGCTTCGCCGGCATCCTGACGCGTCTCGCGGCGCGCTATACGGTCAGGGTCGTGCCCGGCGTGTCGTCGCTGACCGCCTGCGCCGCCGCGGCATCGGAGCCGCTCGTCCAGCGCGACGAGACCTTGTCGGTGATCCCCGCCGGCCTGCCCGAGGCCGAGCTCGCCGCGCGGCTGGCGCAGGTCGACGCCGCGGCAATCATCAAGCTCGGCCGGCATTTCGCGAAGCTGCGGCGCGTCCTCTCGCGCCTCGGGCTGCTCGATGGCGCCGTCTATGTCGAACGCGCCAGCCTGCCCAACCAGCTTGTCGCCGCGCTCGCGACGATCGACCCGGCGAGCGTGCCGTACTTTGCGATGGCGCTGGTACGGTGCCGGAGGAATGGCGCATGAAGCCCGGACTGCCGACCGGCACCGCTGTGGTCGTGCTGGGGCCGGGCGGCGGCGCGCTCGGCCGCCGGGTTTGCGCGGTGTTGCCCGCGGCGCGGCTCTATGGCCCGCGGGCACAGGCCGGCGATTGGGACGAAGCCTACGATCGGGTGGTGCCGCTCTTGGCAGAGCTGTTCGCCGCCGGCCGGCCGATTGTCGGGCTGTGCGCCAGCGGCATCCTGATCCGCGCCGTCGCGCCGCTGATCGACGACAAGCTAATTGAGCCGCCGGTCGTCGCCCTCGCCGAAGATTGCTCGGTCGCGGTGCCGCTGTTGGGCGGGCATCGCGGCGCCAACGCGCTCGCCGGCGCGCTGGCGGACGGGTTGGGCTGCGTCGCCGCGATCACCACCGCCGGCGATTTGCGGCTCGGCGTCGCGCTTGACGAGATGCCGCCCGGCTGGAAGATCGCCGACCCCGAGCGGATCAAGCCGGTCGCCGCCGCGCTGCTCGCCGGCGAGAACGTGTCGCTCGTCGAAGAGGCTGCCCGCGCCGATTGGTTGCATGTCGGTTCGGTGCGCTGGGCGGAGGAGGCGAGCCGCAAGATCCTGGTGACCGACCGCGCCTATCCCGCCGAGACCGACTCCCTCATCTTCCACCCCCCGGTGCTGGCGCTTGGCATCGGCTGCGAACGCTTCTGCCCGATCGACGAGATCGCGGCGTTAGCGCGTGCCAGCCTCGAGGAAGCCGGTCTGGCGGCCGGAGCGGTTGCCGCAATCGTCTCGATCGAATTGAAGGCGGACGAACCGGGGATCCATGCCCTGGCCCAATCGCTCGGGGTGCCGGCGCGATTTTTCCCGTCCGCTCGCCTGCTCGCCCAAACGCCGCGGCTGACGCGTCGCTCCGAGGCCGCATTTCGCGCGACCGGCTGCTGGGGGGTGGCCGAGGGCGCGGCCCTGGCCGCTTCCGGCCCCGACGGCGCGCTCGTCGTCGCGCGGCGCCAGTCGCGGCATGCGACCTGCGCGGTGGCGCGCGCTCCGGCGCCGATCGACGCGATGAATTTGGGCCGCCCTCGCGGTCGGCTGGCGATCATCGGCATCGGCCCGGGCGACCCGGCCTGGCGCACGCCCGAGGCGAGTTCGCTCATCGCCGCGGCTGAGGATATCGTCGGCTATCAGCGCTACCTCGATCTCCTCGGCCAAGCGATCGCCGGCAAGCGTCGCCACGACAGCGAGATCGGAGCGGAGGCGGAGCGGGCGCGGCTCGCCCTCGATCTTGCCGCGGCCGGGGGCTGCGTCGCGCTGGTCTCGTCGGGCGATTCCGGCATCTACGGCCTTGCCGCGCTGGTGTTCGAGCTGCTCGACCGCGAACCGCGCCGCGACTGGGAAGCGGTCGACATCGTCGTCGCTCCCGGGGTCAGCGCGATGCAGGCCGCCGCTGCTCGGGTCGGGGCCCCGCTCGGGCACGATTTCTGTGCGATCTCGTTGTCCGACCTCTTGACCCCGTGGGAGCGGATCCGCACCCGGATCGAGGCCGCGGCGCAGGCCGATCTGGTCGTCGCGCTGTACAATCCGCGCTCGGTGCGCCGGCCGGGGCGGCTTGCCGAAGCAGCGGAGATCCTGCTCGCGCATCGCCGGCCGGACACCCCTTGCGTCATCGCCCGCAATCTCGGCCGCCCCGCCGAGACGCAGCAGATCCTGCGGCTCGACGAGCTGGCCGGCGCCGCGGCCGACATGCTGAGCCTCGTCCTGATCGGCAGCTCGCAGACCAGGCTTCTCGCCGGCGAGACGCCGCGTCTTTATACGCCGCGCGGCTATTTCACTGGCGATGGCGAGAACCGATGACCGTGCATTTCATCGGTGCCGGGCCGGGTGCCGCCGATTTGATCACGGTGCGCGGGTTGCGGCTGATCGAGCGCTGTCCGGTCTGCCTCTATGCCGGCTCGCTCGTGCCGCGTGGCGTGGTCGCCGCCGCCCCGGCAGGGGCGCGGGTCGTCGATACCTCAGCCCTGACACTCGACGAGATCATCGCCGAAATCGCCGCGGCGCATGCCCACGGGCTCGACATTGCCCGGGTCCATTCGGGCGACCCGTCGCTCTACGGCGCGACCGCCGAACAGATGCGGCATCTCGATGCGCTCGGCATCCCCTACGATTTGACCCCCGGCGTCCCGGCCTTTGCCGCCGCCGCGGCGGCGCTCGGCCGCGAGCTGACGCTGCCGGGGGTGGCGCAAACCGTCATCCTGACGCGCACCGCGACGCGCGCCTCGGCGATGCCCGATGGCGAAAGTCTCGATCGCCTCGCGGCGAGCGGCGCGACCCTGGCGATCCACCTGTCGATCGCCAACCTCGCGCGGGTCGTCCGCGCGTGCCTGCCGCATTACGGCGCGGATTGCCCGGCGGTCGTCGCCTATCGCATCAGCTGGCCGGACGAGCAGCTGATCCGCGGCACCCTCGGCGATATCCGCGACAAGACAAAGCGCGCCCGCATCACCCGGACGGCGCTGATCCTGGTCGGACCGGCCTTGGCCGGCGGCGGTAGCAACAGCCGCCTCTATGCCGCCGACCACCATCATGTGATGCGGCCCCGGCCGACATATCACGCGCCGAAGCCGGCCTCGTCGCGGTAGCGGTGCGGCGGCCAGGGACCCCAGCGCTGTTCGAAGATCACCCGGTTGCGCGCCATCTGTTCGGCGGCCTTCTCGCCGAGTTTGTCGAACGATACCGAATGGGCATGATGCACAAAAACGTCGTCCGCGATGACCAGCTTGTAATTAGCCTTGCTGGCCCGGCGGCAATAGTCGTCATCTTCGTAATAGCCGAGACCATACACCTCATCGAGCAATCCGATTTCCTCCAGCACGCCGCGGCGTATCGCGGCGCAGAAGAAGGCGAGGTTGCCGACTTCCAAGGTGCGGCGCAGCCGGCCGCGGACAAAACGACGCGCCGCCTGTTGCATCTCCTGCATGGTGTCATAAGCGATTTTGACTCGCTGCTCATTGCCGATGTCGTTGGTCAATGGGCCGGTCAGGCCGATCTGCGGATCGAGTTGCATCGGACGGATCAGGTCGCGCACCCAGCCACGTGTCACATAGGTGTCATTGTTCAACAGGATGACATAGTCACCCCGTGCGACCCGCAACCCGACATTGTATCCGGCAGCTACTCCCAGATTGGTGTCGTTCAGGATGACCTGCACGCGCTCGTCCTGACGCTCCAGTTCGCGCAGGTTTTCCCGGCTTCCATCGGTCGATGCGTTATCGACCACAATGATTTCGAGATTTGGGTAATCGCTCCAGTTGCGTACGGCGAACAGGCAGGCTTCGGAATATTCCCAGTTGTTGTAAGTCAGCACGACGACCGACACCAATGGGAAGCTCGCATCGAGCGCCTCTGCCAGTTGGCCCACCCGGCTCGCCCAGGTATGCTCGCGTGCCCAGGCCTGACGCCGCGCTCGCAGGGTGGGGCTGTCCTCGGCGAGGGCCTGCTCGATACGGTCCGCGAACGATCTGGCGTCATCGGCGATGTAAACCAGATCGGTCGCTTCGATCACCTCCGGGATCGCCGCCGCAACCACCGGCTTGCCTGCCGCCATGTATTCGTAAAGCTTCACCGGATTGGTGCATCTCGTCAGCTCGACAATCTTGAACGGGATGATCGCGACGTTAAACTCGCGCAGCAATTGCGGCAGTTCCTGATACGGCTTTTCGCCGTAAAAGCGGACATTCGAGTGCGTAGCGGCGCGTGAGGTGTCGCAGCCTTCGGTATGGCCGATCAGCCGGAAATCCCAGTCGGGACGGGTAGCGGCACAGCGTTCGATCCACTCGATGTTGAACCTCTCGGCGATCGCCCCGAAATACCCGCCGACCGGGCGCCCGCCCGCGACTGGATTCGACGAGGCCTGCGCGAAAAACTCGACCTCGGCCGCATTGCGGATGAGGACGCTGGGGCGCTGGTGCGAGACATGCTCGGCGAGCGGCCGGGAGGCGGCGATCACCAGATCCGCTCCGGCGAGCATGGCGGCTTCCGACGCCGCCAATGAATTTGCCACGTTGTTGAAGCCAGTGGCCAGATCGAGGCAGTCGTAAACCACCGTGGCCCGCAGCCTCGCTCAGGCCTCGATAGATCGACTCGGATGGATCGCTCCACAGGCGCATCCTGATTTCGAAGACGCCGGGATGCGGCGACCCGATTATCCGGAAACGGCCCTTCGCATCGGCCGGTTCGAAGCCGACCGATATGTAAAAGACGCGCGCGCCGGTATCGGCCAGATTGGTGGCCAGATGTTGCGGCCGCTGAATGCGGAAATGCCAATCGATGACACCGAGCCAGATCACATCGTGACCGGTGCCGACTTTCCGGTTGGCGAAGGTGGACAGTACCCCGTAACGGTCTGCCAGCCCCAGCCTGTCCGCCGCGAGCGATGCCGGCGCGCCGTTTGGCAACCCGGACCCGAGTGCGGCTGGAACCTTCAGCATGAACGCATGTTCGGTCGCGGATCGCGCGGAGTCGACTAGAGCGTGCAAGGCCTCGCGGGCCGTTGCCAACTCGGGATCCAATCGGAGAGCAGTGGCATAAGCGTCGATGGCCTGCACGCGACGCGCCTGGAGCCTGAGCAGATGTCCTAGCTGAAGGTGCGTGTCGGCAATCGACCGGTCGAGCACCCAGGCGCCGCGGTAAGCCGCCTCCGCCTCGGCGTAATCGCCCTGCTCCTTGAGCGCGTGGCCCAATAGCAGCCAGATCGGCATCCGCTCGGGTTGCAGCGCGACCGCCCGCCGATAATGCCGTGCCGCCGCTGACCAGTTCCGAGCGCGCCGCGCCTTGTCGCCCTCTTCGACGAACCCCCGGAATAACAGATCGACCTCGATGCCTGCTTCCTTCCGGCTGGGCTCGAGGCGCATCGCGCCGGCATAAGCGTCGGCAGCCTCTTCCCATCGGTCCTGCAGCTTCAATAGGTGCCCGAGTTGCAGCAGCGTATCCCTAACCGACCCGTCCAGCGCCAGTGCGCGACGGTACGCCGCCTCCGCCTCGGTATAATCGCCTTGTTCCTTAAGCGCATGCCCCAACTGCACCCAGATCGGCGCCAGCTCGGGGGCCCGTTCCAGGACATGGCGGTAATACGGCACCGCGAGCGCCCAATTACCCGCGTCGCGCGCCCGGTCGCCCGCCCTGATCAAAGCGCCGATGCCTCGCCGGCGGACGCGCCGCCTCAGATGCCTCGTCAGGCGCCGTATCGCGCCGCCTCTGCGCTGCGCCGGTGCGGCCTTCAATTCCGCGGCGATACGCCCCTGCTCGCGCGCTTTCCGTTCGGCCGCGGCCAGCGCCTCGCGCAACTCGGCGGTCTCGCGCTCGGTCTGCGTGAGCCCCTCACGCAACCCGGCAATCTCGTCGTGCAACGCCTCGGCGGCGGCCAGCATCGCGGCATCGCGCTGCCGCGTCAGCTCGGCGATTTTGCGCTGCGCCTGCGCGTGCGCCTCGCGCAGCCGGGCGATCTCGACCTGCGACGTCTCGGCAGCCTCTGCCAACTCGGCGATTTTCTGTTCCCGCGCGGGCATCTGCAGGGCAATCGCGGTATTCTCTTCGAACGCACGGTGAAACGGCCGCTGCATCTGGTCGAAGCCGCGATACTGGGCGGCGATGTTGTGGATCTGCTCGCGGGCGGCGGGGTCGTCGCCGGCGCGCTGCGCCAGCGCGTACAGCGACCGGATCAGCGGGTGCTGCACCTGAGCAAGCGGCTGATTATCGTGCCGCAGCTGATCGTCGACGATATCGGACACGACCGCGTCGATGTCCAACTCGCGTTCAAGCGAAAACGGGCCGATAAACTCGCTGAGTTTTGCAAGATTAGTTCTTGGAGCGTCAAACCAGGTCTCGTATTCGAGGACGCAGACGTTGTGGTTCTTTGTGTGCTGGAAGCAATCGATGACATAGGAGAACCAGCGGAACTCACCGATACCAGGATCGAGATCGTCGCGTGCGTGGAGCGAGCGGGCGACCTGCGCCGGGTTGCGCAGGCAGATGATGAATTTCGGATCGAGCCTCAGCTCGCCGAAGATCTGATGCCACATCGGCATCAACCGCGCTGTCCGCGGATCCTTGAAGCCGAACGGAGCGTCACCCATCCTGCCTGCGAGATAGGCGACGATTTCCCGGCGAACCTCGCTGACCTGGGGGTCGGCCCACCAGGCGACCGGCAGGCCGAAATCGTGATGCAGCGTGTAATATCCGCGGTTGAAATGTTCGAGGACTCGATCGTTCAGATCGATGATTTGCCGGCGCTCCCAGTGGCCCTTCGCGTTCGACTCGTGGACGGCGATGGCGTCGGCCATGTCGACGCCGAGAGCGCTCAGCAGATGCGAACAGAGCGAGGTGCCGCTGCGATGCATGCCGAGCACGATCACGATCGGCCGCCTCTGTCGCCGCGGCGGTAACGTCGTCACCGGCATGGGTGGTTCCAGGCTGTCATTCATCCCAGGAAGCAGCTGTCGGAAGAGCCGCGATTGCGCGCATCGGACTCTTTAATTGCTCGGCTCGCGACGGTAAAGGGCTCATTCCCGAGCGGAAATAACCCTGCTGCGCCAAGCGGGCGGGTTGCCCAGCCAGGCATGGCGCTACGGACCTTTGGCGGCCGATTCGGCCGTGGCAGGCGGAACCATTCCCTCGCGTCTTCGCCCCGGAACGGATTGACGCTCGCCTCCGCTCTGTCAAACTGAGGAGCCAATCGAGCAAGGATCGTGGTGGTGTGGTTTGCTTCTGCGAACCCGAGCGTGGCCTTCCGCTGCAATATTTGCGGCACCCGCAACCGTCTGATGCCCGGGCTGATCTCACGCGAAGCCGGGGAATGCGCCGGTTGCGGCTCGACCGTCCGCATGCGATCCGTGATCCGGTGCCTATCGCTTGCTCTGTACGGGCGCTCCGTCCGGCTGACCGATCTGGCTGTCGACCGGTCGATCCGGGGCGCCGGGTTAAGCGATTGGGACGGTTATGCGGCCAGGCTCGCCAGCCTGTTCACCTACGCAAATACCTTCCATCACGCGGAGCCACGGCTCGACATCACCGATCCGCCGGCAAACTCTTTTGGTACGGTCGACTTCCTGATTTCCTCCGATGTGTTCGAGCACGTCGCGCCGCCGGTTGAGCGCGCCTTTACCGGCGCATTCAACCTGTTGAAGCCTGGCGGCACGCTTGTCTTCACCGTCCCGTATGGCAAGGATGGTGAAACGATCGAGCATTTTCCTAGCCTTAACGACTTCGAGGTGCTGGAGTTCGGACCCGATTGGTATTTGATCAACCGGCGCACCGACGGCGAGTACGAGGTTTTTGATGACATTGTCTTTCACGGTGGCGTCGGGCAAACGCTGGAGATGCGGGTTTTCTGCCAGACCGATGTCGTGTCGCAGTTGCAGCGCTCCGGCTTCGAGAAAATTGTCATTCACCGGGAAAACGACCCCGCTGTCGGGATCATCCACCGCCAAGATTGGTCGTTGCCAATTACCGCGGTGAAGCCGGGGCGGCCACCCGTCCGCAAACCGCGGTATCGCGGGAAATGGCGGGCTGCCGGGAGCTTCATCGCGCAGCGCCGAGACACCGCCGCCGCGCCGATTGGGGCGCGCCCTCATGGCCCTTTGACTAGCCGGGTGGCGGTGTGACGGAAGAGGCGCCGCCGGGCGGGGATGATATCGACCTCGAGCGCTT
>WNFG01002449.1_pt1 | contig 15549 bp, 6 predicted proteins | sample 5400431 | NCBI WGS metagenome assembly WNFG01 (sample SAMN13153346, study PRJNA577476) | soil metagenome | isolation source: 120 cm saprolite under Douglas fir tree site 2 hole 3 replicate 2 | place: USA:California | collected 2015-04-18 | reverse complement strand
CCGGAAGGGTTTGCCCTGTGGTTCGGCTCTGCATCAGCTGCAACCGTGCTTGCCCTGCCGGCACTTCCGGTGACGGGGACGTACACGTTGCGTATCGTACCGCCTGGCACGAGCGGTGCCAATCTTACTGTGCTCCTCTCGAGGTGAGTTCCAATGTCGGTCGCAAAGTCAAGAACGATGTCGAGGGATCACAAATCGATGGAGTCGCCAATGTGCCACTCTGGAGCATCGACGAGGCGTGCAACGCTGCTGGCCGCGGTTTCCATTGCCGCGGCTTGCAGTGGACAAGCTCCCTTCGTGCCGCTCACGCCGGATCTGCTTCGCGCGGTCGAGCCGGGAAGGCCGGCCGCGCAAAAGGGCCAAACGGCGACCCTGTTGCCTACGGGCCAGTGGCTGCTCGTTGGCGGTGAGGACGCCGGCCGCCCCACGGCCGCTGCCATGTTGCTCGACGCTACGACCAGCCAGCCGGTCCCGATCGACTCGCTCACCCACGCGCGCTCGGGCCACACGGCGACCGTTCTGCCCGACGGCACGGTGTTGGTCCTCGGAGGATGGAACGCTGACGGCCGGGTGGAAACCAGGGCAGAAGTCTTCGATCCAATGTCGCGTAAGTTCACGGAGCGTCCTGGCATCGAGAGGCTCGCCAGAGCCGAGCACACCGCGACCCTTCTCACCGATGGTCAGTTGTTGATCGTCGGTGGCGCGACTGCAGGACGGGAAGCACGCTCGAACGCGGTGTTCTGGGATCCGTTCGCGCAGGAAGTGCGATCGACGCGGGATTGTTTCCTCGAGCGCCCGCGAAGGCAACACTCAGCGGTCTTATTGCCCGGTGGTGGCGTGCTGATTCATGGCGGCGTCGATGCTGACGGCGACGCGGTCGCCGAAGCGGAGATCTTGGAACCGAGTACGCGTCGTTTCGTGCGTTTCGACGAGGAGCAACGCAGAAAGCTTCCGGTCCAATCCCTTCAGGCAAGAGAGCCAAAGGCCGAAGAAGCCGTGATCGCGGGCCAGATGGAGCGTTTCGAGTATGTGCCGGCTGTTCGCTTCTCCAAGCCCATCGACGCCAAGACCGTGTCCGACAGGACGGTAAGGCTGATCGGACCGACCGGCGTCAGCACCGCGCGTCCCGTCGTTGCAGAGCGCGGCATGCTGCTGTTCGTTCGACCGTTGAACAAGCTCCTACCGGGAACAGATTACGACATCTTCATCGAGGCGGTGGCCGATGAGCAGGGTCATCATCTGCCGCCGACGGTCATGCACATCAGAACGCCTGCGGTAGCCGCCGACGATCGCGTCATTGCGAGAACGGATCTACCTCATCCCTCAGCCTGGTTCCAGGCGGCGACCGCACATGCAGCGGCCGCTTCCCGCCCAGGGTCACCGCCGCTGTGGATGAGCGACATCGAATGGACCGGCGCGGGCGCAAGCGGTGACAGCGAGCTGTGGATCCCGGGCAGCAAGCACTTCAACGGAAAATGGTGGAACACGCTGCCGCCGATCCCCCCTGGCAACGCGCCGACGGCTCCGTCGGGCGTGACGGCGCTCTCCGGTAGGGTCCTGCGCATGAACGACCGTCCGCTGGCCAATGTTACGCTCCGCATGAGGGGCAAGGAAGCAAAGACCGACTCCGCCGGCTTCTTCCTGCTGCGCGATCTCCAATCTGGTTTCTCGCCAATGGACATCGACGGACGGACGGCCAACGCCAAGAACAGCTTCTACGGGAACTATACGGTACGCGTCGAGGTGAAGGATGGCGTCACGACCCAGCTGCCCTACATCATCTGGATGCCGAAGCTCGATCCGCAGGGCACCGTGCGAATCCCCTCGCCTACAACGGAGGAGACGGTCGTCTCCAGCCCTGCGATTCCGGGCCTGGAGCTGCACATTCCCGCGGGCACGGTCATTCGCGATCGCGATGGCAATGTAGTCACGGAGATCAACCTGACGGCGATTCCGGTGAATCAGCCCCCATTTCCGCTGCCCGATCTGAGCGTGCCGGTCTACTTCACCGTCCAGCCGGGCGGTGCCGTGCTGCAAGGACTGACTCCGGAGGCGGTCGGCGCACGCCTGTTCTATCCGAACTACCAGCGCGAGGTTCCAGGAGCGAAGGGGGTCTTCTGGAACTACGACGCCTACGAACGTGGGTGGTTCATCTATGGCCTCGGGACCGTCAGTGCCGACGGCCGGCAGGCGATTCCGGATCCTGGCGTCGTCATCACCGAGTTCACAGGCGCCATGTTCAACGGCAGCGGCACAAGCCCCCCAGGGGATGGCGGGCCACCCGGCGACAGTTGCGGTGGTGCCGGCGCGGGTGGTGATGGTGGTGGCGCGAATGGTGGAGGTGGTGATAGCGGCAAAGGAAGCGCTGGCGTCGGCGAGCCATCGTCTTCCGAGTGCGGCGATCCGGTGAACGTGTTCACAGGTCAATTCACGCTTCGGGAAACGGATCTACTCTTGCCGGACGTCGCTCCCATTGGCGTGAGGCGCACGTATCGGTCGCTGGACCTGAACCGACGCATGTTCGGCGTCGGCATGACGCTCGACTACGACCTCTTCTTCTGGTCGGCCACTGGTCGCTTCACGCCTGGCGGTTCGACGGACACGGAGTATCAAGAAGTGGATCTCATCCTCCCTTCGGGAAAGAAGGTCCACTACACCCGGACGACTCCCGGCGCGAGCTGGTCGAACGCAAAGTTCACGACCCAGGCGCCGGGAATGTGGTCCGGCTCGCGGGTGGAATGGAACCCCACGCGGGTCGGCTGGGATCTATTCTTCAAGGATGGCTCGCGATGGTACTTCCCTGACAACGCACCCATCCAGGAGATGACCGATCGCTTTGGGAACATGCTTTCGCTCACGCGTTCCTCCAGGACCGAGCCGATCACGCGTATCGACTCCAGGAACGGCCGCTGGGTGGAGTTCACCTTCAACGGCTCGGGCCTCGTGGCGACGGCCAAAGACAACGCGGGTCGGACCGTCTTGTACGACTACGATCTCAACGGACGGCTGATCAAAGTGACGAACCCGAATGGCGAGGCGCGCACCTACGAGTACACCGCGGACAACCGGATGTTCCGGGTCCGCTCGGTGAAGGGCGACATCCTGACGGAGAACGCCTACGCCACAAGCTCAGGCGTCGTGACGCAACAGACGCTCGGCGACCTCACGACGTTCAGGTTCAGCATCGCAGCACCGACGGTCCCTCCTGGTCCAAACCGCGTCACCGAGATCACCGATCGTCGCGGGTTCGTGCGGAGGGTGGTCTTCGACGGCGCCTTCCGGCGGATCATCAGCAGCACCTATCCAGTCGGCACGCTCGAGGAACAGACGACCACCTTCGAGTACGATCCGAGCTCGGGGCTACGGACGTCGCAGACGGACCCACTCGGGCGCAGGGCGGTTTATGCCTACGACGGCCAGGGCAACATGACCAGCATGACCCGCTTGGCCGGCACCACCGATGCCGTCACGACGAGCTACACGTACTCGCCCGACTTCAACCGGGTGACGAGCATCACGGATCCACTGCTGCAGAAGACGACCTTCGCTTATGATGCCAGAGGCAACCTCGTCGGTATCACGGACCCGCTGAACCACACCAAGACGATGGAATACGACGCACAAGGGCGCCTGACGAAGGTCACCGATGCGCTGAACCAGTCGATGACCTTCAACTACGTGGGTCCCGACTTGGCTTCGGTCACGGATCCGCTCGGGCGCTCGACATCGATGTCCTACAATGCAGCGGGCTTGCTCCTTGCGGCGGTCGACCCGCTCGGAAACCGCACCAGCTACAAGTACGATCTCGCCGGGCGCACGACCGAAGTCATCGATCCTGCGGGAAACAGCGTCAAGTTCGGCTATGACTTGAACGGCAACATGACCTCCTCCACGGATCAGCGCGGCAACGTCACGCAGTATGCCTACGACGTCTTGAATCGGCTCTCCTCGAGGACGGACCCGCTGCTCAACACGGAGACCTTCACCTACGCGGCGAACGGCCTCCTCGAGACGGTCACTGCCCGCAATGGCCAGATCTCGCGCCGCACTTACGACAGCCTCAACCGGCTCGCGCAGATCGGTTTCGGCGCGACTGCCGCGGCGCCCACGACGTACGAGAGCACCATCGCCTATGCGTACGACAAGGGCGACCGCCTCCTCACCATCGTCGACAGCGCCGGAGGTACGATCAACTTCGCCTACGACGGCCTGGACCAGCTGACCCAGGAGGCGACGCCGCTCGGGACCGTCAACTACAGCTACGACAAGGCCGACCGCCGCACGCAGATGCTGGCGACCGGGCAGCAGCCGGTTGACTACGCCTACGACGCTGCCGGCCGCTTGACGGAGCTGCGCAATGCCGTCAGCGCGACCGCTCCACAGGACGTGGTGCGCGTCACCTACGACAACGCGGACCGTTATTCACGCGTGCAGCTCCGCAACGGCGTCAACGTCGACTACGCCTACGACGCCGCCGGCCAGCTCAGCTCGATCACCTACAGCACCGCGGTCGCCACCCTAGGCGGCCTGCTCTACGACTACGACACCGCGGGGAGGGTAATTCGGCTCGGCGGCTCGCTGGGCAAGGTCGACCTGCCAGCAGCTATCGCTGGAAAGACCTACGGCGCCAACAACCAGCTTACTTTGCCGGGCTACAGCTACGATCGCAACGGACGGCTCACCTCGGACGGCGCACAGAGCTACGTCTGGGACGCACGAAACCAGCTCAGCCAGATTACAGGAACCACCTCAGCGCAGTTCTCCTACGATGCACTGGGGAGACGCAGCCGCAAGTCGATCAACACCGTGGCGACGCAGTTCCTGTACGATGGTCCCAACGTCATCCAGGAGCTGAGCGACGGTCCCGCCCCTGTCGCGAAAGCCACGTTTTTGACAGGCCTTAGCGTGGACGAGGCGTTTGGGCGGACCAAGGGAACCACGAAGACGGAGTACCTGACCGACCGTCTGGGGAACACAGTCGCGCTCTCGGACGCGAGTGCCACTCTATCCACGAGTTACAGCTACGAGCCATACGGTAGGGTGACGCAGACCGGTGCGCCCGACGACAACGCCCGAGCCTTTACAGGGCGCGAGAACGACGGGACTGGCCTCCTCTACTATAGAGCGCGATACTACGATCCGACCAGCGGGAGATTCTTGTCAGAGGACCCCCTTGGACTTGCTGGGGGAGATTTCAATCTGTATCTGTACGTTCTGGCTGATCCAATGAACCTGGTCGATCCTGACGGACTACATTGGCTCATTAACCCGGTAACAGGACAGCCGATGCCCCACACGCACCGGGGCGGCGCGGTCATTGGATCATGGTACGGAAATCCTGGCTCAACTCCCGGAGATCCGTTACATGGATGTGAGGCCGGATGCGAAGCGGACCGAGATGTTTGTGTCCGTCAGGCTGTCGCTGGCGGGACCATTGTCGGTTCTGCGGTAAGTCTGGTTTGCAGACGATTCGGTTTAGGTATTTTGTGCAGCATGCTGGTGGGACCGACCGCAGGTGGCTCGTCGATTAGCTATCAGCGTGACGCTTGCAACGCGAAATTCGACGCATGTCTCAAGGGCTGCAAAAGAGATCCGAGGTGTCCGTGAGATTGCAGCTGTCAGGATTCGCGAGGCACTCGAGAAGAATCATCAATATCGCCATGCTGCTCGTATCTATCGTTCTTTTTTATGTTTTGCACCCTGGCCTTACATGGAAGGATTTACGTTACGGGTTAACAGTGGCAGGGTTTGTCGCTGCATTTGACATCACTTTTCGGGTATTGATTAAGTGGAAGTACGGCACCTCTCCAACCGCCAAGCGCCTATCACACGTCATAACTGTGGCTGACTGGATTGCCTTCCTTGTCATTGTATCCGTGTACTCGTAGCGCAATGAAGAATCAGAAGCCAATCACGTTAATAAATTGTGCAATCGCAAGAACAGCGCGTGGTTGTTCGATAAGTGCTCCGATCTGTCAACGATCCATAATAGTGACCATACGTGGACTTCGAATTTCCTGGATGAGCTTGAAGAGAAGCCACGAGCGGAAACTTTTTGGAAACTGACCAAACGTCAGAAGGCGAGGCTGCGCTCGGTGTTGCCGTCGCTGGGCTTCGGAGCCGCAGAGATCGCAATGCGATTGGCGGTACCCTTAAATCCCAAGCTGCATCATGCTCGAGGCGAGACGGAGGATTCGGGATGGGTCTCTTTGCTAGGCCGTGCACTGATTGCGATCGAGAGAGGGGCTCGCCCAGGGAGGTCGGAAGGGCAATAGGCGAGTTGAAGGCGTTGGCGGGTGATGAGTCCGGTCGAGATGTACAGGTATGTACAAGTCTCGTAATTCCCCGACACCCACGCCCTCCGGGCAGAGCTTTCTTTCAAGCGGCTTGGGTCGGCTGCACCTCCTCTTCTGCGGGCGGGGTGAAGGATGGCAGGTCCTCGATGCCGAGTGGCTCGCGCAGCGCTTGCGCAGGCGTGCGGCCCCTGGAGCCTGTAGCCCTGGTGCGGGCGCTCCGCGTTATACCAGGGGACTTGAACCTCTATCGCTACGTTGTCAACGATCCCTTAAACGCAGCGGATCCCACTGGATTGGCGGAGTGCGATAAGTGATATAGCCTACCAAAGAAATTCCGGAAATGGTATCATAGGCGGTACAAGACCAAGGAGATGCCGGATCTATCGAAGGAAGCGGCCGAGGAGCTGTGTGAGGAGTGGAAGGCTTTGGGTAAGCCAGGGCCAGATTCGAAAGGAACTCGGGGGAGAGGACGACGCGGAGGAGGCAATGGAGAGGGCGGCCCAGGTGGCTCCCTAGACGACCTTCTGGATTCGGTGCTTCCATTGCCTCTCTTGGTCAATCCTTGCATTCTCAACCCAGACCTGTGCAAGAAGTATGGGCGTCCGCCACACAGATGATTGACACATATGCGATCTGCATGGGTTACCGTTACTACTACAACTACTATGGCGAGGCATGTCAATGATATTATGTGTGTGGCGAGTTTCGGGCACACGCTTCGATGTTGACACCTTCTTGGCAGCGCATCCTCAGTTGCAGCCGGACCGGGTATGGCATCGAGGCGAGCGCGGATTGCTCGGTGAGCAATGGGATTCATCTGGCTTCAATGAGACGATCGGAGAGGCTCGAACAGCTCACGAATTGGTAGGCCTGCTTTCCGAAAGGGCCTTTGAGAACCTGGTTCGAGTCGCTCGCAGTTCGGGCGGGGAGAGTGAGCTGGACTTTGGTGTGGCGGTATCGGTGAACAAGCCTGGGGCAGGAGTACAATTGACACCCGAAGGTCTCCGATACTGCGCCGACGTCGGTGTGACCATCGTTGTAAGCGCCTACGCTGCCGCAGACGCCTAGCGCTGTGCGGATTGTCGCTGTGCGAAGCTCGATATTTGTTTCGCCCGTGCGAGCGGTCGTCCGCACAGGGTCGCACGTTGGAGCGAGCATCGTGGATTGGGGGCCGAAGTGAGGATCCCCTTCTTGGCTCGAGCGGTCGCGGTTGGGCTTGGGGGCATGGCATTGCCGTGGGCGTATTACTTCGCGCCGGAAACCGGGCCGTGGGCGTACCTCATCGCTATGCCCGAATACCTTCTGCTCGCCGGCTTAGGTTGGTTCGCTGAACCAATCGATGAGCCGCCTCCCAGACGGGCGCGGTGACGCCCCGGTGCCGACGCCGGCCTCTTCACAGGAGCGAGATGCTCCAGCCGCGACGCGACGATTCGTCCGCCCGGATCCAGGCCGAGGAATGCGATGCCGGCTTTCCGGGATTCGGCTGGCCACGCGCCCTGGAACCACAGGTTCCCGACGGAGTAGTAGACGGGAGTCCCGCCGATCGTTTCGTGCGCCTGGATGACGTGCGGGCCGCTGCCCACTACGGCGTCGGCCCCCTGCTCCACGAACCAGCGCGCCCAGCGGCGCTGCTCCTCGCTGATGCTCGCTGAGCCTTCGACGCCCCAATGCGGCACTACGATGACGGAGCGGGCCTTCGTCTTGGCCGCCGCGATGGCCTCGGCGAGCTCGCGCTCGTGCCGGGGGAGCGCGGCCATGCCGGACTGGTGAGGTCCCGCTGGAAGCAGGTCGGGATCCGTCAGGGACACCGCGACGAGGGCCACGGTCAGCCCTTTCACGCGTCCGTACCAGGCCGAGACGGCCGATGGCGTATCCCCTCCAGCACCGAAGTGGCCGAGGCCGCGCGCGTCCAGGCCGGAGAGGGTCTCCTCCAGCCCCTGCGGCCCGAAGTCGCCGATGTGATTGTTCGCGACCGAGAAGGCCCCGATGCCGATTGAACGGAGGTCCATCAGCCGCGGGGCCGGAATCCGGAACACGTAGCGCTTTTGGACCGCCCGCCCTGCGCGGCCGACCGTCGTCTCCAGGTTCGCCACAACGAGGTCCGCCTTGCGCAGTCGGGCGCGCAGACCCGGAGGCGGCTGTCCGTCCTCGCCAGGCATGACGTCGCCACCGACGGCGATCCAGCCCGCCGGCTCGCGGGAGGGACCCAGGTAGAGGTCGAACGTGGAGCGCTCGCGGCCTTGGAGGAGCTCGGCCAGGGAGATGATTTCCGGCATGCCACCGAGATGGTGGACCACCAGGTCCTCGGGGCCCAGCGTCCCGAGCGGCGCGCGATCCTCCCAGAGGGCGGCCACGTGCGACCCGAGGTGGATGACGAGCCCACGCGAAGGCGCATCCTCCGGGATGGCAATGCGGTCCGATGCCTGCGTACCCTCGGCCAGTCCAGTGAGGTGACGCCGCAGCTGGGCGGGATTGCTCCAGGGCATGCGAAGCCCGCTGCGCCGCCAGGCGTAGACGAGGAAGTTGGCGCAATCGTTCCCGACGCCGGTGTCGGGTCCTCGCAGGCTGCCTCGTCGGAGGAAGCCGGCCCCGAACACGTAAGGAAGCCCGAACTGCTCGGAGAGGCCGGCGCGAAATCCCGTCCCGATGTGCCGCCGGATCTCGATCCGGGCCGTGTGGGCAACGCCGTCTTCCGTCTCCAACTCGGCCGAGACTCGCAGCACGCCGGACCGACTTGGACCGGGGAGGGCGCGCATCCAGACCTCCGCTCCCAGTGACACGGAGGCGGTCCGAGCGAGAACGGTGGCCTGGTACTCCACCAACGGAGGCGCCGTTCCGGCGAAGACCTTCCCGGAGGGGAGCTCCGGGAGCACGTTGTACGACCACGCTCCCGGAGTCCACTGGAGCCAGGTCACGCGGCGGACCCGTCCGGGAGGTCCGCCCTCGATGCGCAGATCGGGAGCGGCTTCGGGCTCGGGGCGGTAGATGCGATCCGAATCCGGTTCGACGCCTGCAATGGTGACGCGCCAATCGCTGCCTTCCGCGCGCCAGCGCGCGAGGAGCTCCCGCCAGCGGGGGGGATCGAGCCGGACGTCGAGGCGTTCGGCGTTGGCCAGGAGCAGACTCCGAAGTTCCGGTGAGGCGGAGTCGGGATCGAACCGCGGCGGCTCCCTGCGCTCGCGGTAGAACGCCTTGGCCCGCTCCGAGCGATCCGGCCCCTCGATCCCCCAGGGCTCGAACCGGAGCGTGGCATGAGCCAGGGACAGCGAAGCGCGTACGGCCAGGAGCACGAGGCGCGAGGCCTCGGCGTCGTCGGACAACCAGGGGCGAGAGATGGCGAAGGTGATGCTCGAGAGCCGCGGAAGGCGGACGATCCGGCTCCAGAGGTCCGAGAACCGCGCCGCCTGTTCGGCGGGTTCAAGCCCGGCGAAGGTGTCCAGGTCGATGCTGATCACCACCGGGAGCTCCGCAGGAAGCCGCGCCTGGAGGTCCTCGGGGCCGGAGACCGTGAAACCAGGTGGCAGGGCCACCTCGCCGGCAGGCCCGGTTCGAGTGTCATCGCTCGCGTGCTCCGGGCGCACCCAGATGACCTTCGCCAGCGGGGAAGGCATGAGCGGAACGATCCAGTCGAAAGCCTGTACGGCGCCTTCGCGCCGCCAGGCCCGTATCCTGGTCTCGCGTTCCTCCGGAGAGATGACGCGCCGGAGGCCGTCTCGAAGGGCGTCTACCTCCGGAGGACGAGAAGAGTCCGGATGCGCATCGACCAGGACGAGGACGTGCGGTTGCTCCACATCCAGCGTCGTCGCGAGGAACTGGAAGGTCCCCGCGTGGTTGTCCTCGAAGTAGATGGGTAGCGGTCGCTGCGCGTCCTGGCCGAGGGCCGGGATGGCACCGCACAACAGGAGGCCGAGGAGACTACCGAGCATGATGGATCTCGGGCTTCTCGTTGAGGCGGTCATACAGCACGACCCTCGAGATGCAGGTGTCCGTGAAGCGGCTGCCGGGAAAAACCTCCAGGATCGTGATCCTCAGCTTCGAGACGGGCTTCGCGTAGCCGAGGATCGGGATGAGCTGGTCGTCGGGTTTGTCGCCCAGGGTGGCCACGAAGCGATGCTCGCCGTTCAGGGCGATCTCCACGCGCGCGGGCCGCCCGTTCTGCTCGAAGCGCGCCGGGTTCTTGAAGGACCGGAAGCCGGGCCAGATGCCGAGCGCGAGAAGACGGCGGGGTTTCGTGGACTCGAGCTCCACCCACTCGCCGATGCCAGGGCCCGCTACACCTTCCGCCCAGGGAGCCGCGGGCATGAACTCGGCGAGGTGGCCGGCGCCGAATCCGTGATCCTTCGTCGGCGCCAGCGTCGAGCTTGCCGTGGCCTTGAACCGCTGATGTCCCTCTCCCCACTTCCCGTCGCGCTCGAGATAGCTCCAAGAGCGGTTTTCCCGCGCGGACAGATCGTCGAAGCGCTGCTCGAAGAACCCGGGGATGGCGCGGATGGTGATGTCGTCCGCCAGGGTCGGCTCGAGATCCTGGAACGACCACAGCCATCGATCGCCGTCGCGCCGGAATCGCTCGCGAGGTGCGGCGATCTCGACCTCCGCCGTCGGGATGCCGTCCGCTCGGACGGTGACGGTTCCTTTCTCGATGGGGCCGCCCCACACGGCGCCGGTCGAGAGGCGATAGACGAAGGAGAGGGGCGTCGACTGGACGTCGTCGCTCACGAAGGTCGAGCTTCCCAGGTAATCCGCGGCATATCGAATCTCGAGCGTGAGCGGCGCGGCCGCCGGGAAGGTCACCTTCGAGACCACCCAGCCGGCGATGCCCTTCAGCGCTCCGGATCCGGGGAAGGGCTTGATCCTCCCTTTGGCGAAGGGCTCGATCTCGAATTCAGCTTTCACCGGGCTGCCATCGGCGGTGACGGCGTACCCCTTCAGCTGCTGGATTGCGCCGGCGAGGCCCTTGGGCCGGGCCTCGTGGTGATCCGGTTCGTCATCCCCGCGATCGTCCTCGCGAATGGCTTCGACCGGGAAACCGAACTGGACGAGCACGGGAGCATCGGCGATGTTCCGCATCGTGTAGCGCACGACGACCGACGCGTCCGTGCGCCGCAGGTCGATGTCCAGCTTCTCTTCCAGGATCCGGACGTACTTGGTCCCGGAGGCCTGGAACGGCGCCACGGTGCCGGTGAACTTCACGCCAAAGGCATATCCGCCGCCGTTGGCGAGCGCGATCTGCGTCCAAAGGCACAGTCCCAACGCGGTCAGGAAAAAGTGAACTCGACGCATGCTCGGCTCCAACCATCCGCTGACAGGCGAACGCGACCGTGAGGTTAGCATAAGGAGGACTCGGCTTCGGGGATGCCCAAGTAGCTTCACCTGAGCAGCGTCGCCGGCGGATCTCGTATGAGCCAGGGGATGCCAGGGGCTTCTAATGATTGAAGGCCGTTCACGTCAATCTTCGCCGTGGCGCCGCGGAGCAACCGTAGAACGCATGAGTAGAACGAGCGCGGCAGCATGCGCATGCCGCGGCTCCTCCGAGTGAGCACAGCGATCGTGTACTGCTGTGGGAACGTGGCGAGTTGGCGCATCTTCGTCTACCCGGGGGCAACCGATCGTGTTGACCAGTTGCGCCCGCTCCGCGATCCTGAGCGGCATGAACAGGGTGATGAGGACGGGACCCGCCCTTTGGCCTAGAAACATGTCCTCGTCGATGATTCGCTGCGTTCTCCTATTGGGTCTTGCCGTGCCGGCCTTGGCTGGCCAGCCGACCGGGGACAGGCCGGTATCGTCCTTGGAACCGAATGATCTCATCGGCATGAGTCTCGACGAGCTCCCGCCTCAGTTTGTTAGCGATTACGAAGTCATGCTCAAGGCTGGACTGGGCATGGCGTCCAGAATGCAGGGCGATCGTGACTTTGTGTTACTGTTCACTCGAAAGAAGCATGGTAAGGCAATCTCCAAGAAGATCGTCTCAGTGCTGGAAGTTCCATCTTACGATGAGAAGATTGAATGGTCGGGATTCAATTTCGACTGCGTTTCGCCGGGAGGTGAAGTGCGGCGGGGAGATGCCGTTTTCGCCATCTTCGCATTCGAAGGACGTGGTCATGCCCCGGCGAGACTGGGATGGAAGGTTAACGTCCTGGCGAAGAAGTTCGAGCCCGTCGCCGGAATACGGTGCTACACCTTTGAGTGACTCGGTGGAGCTGCAGCAAACGCTGGGCTGATAAGATACAAAAGGCGCGCCGCCAGCCCGGGCACAACCACAGTGGGCAGTCACCGCCGTGGGCGGTTCCTCCCGATCCACGCGGAGAGGAAAACCTCCAACGCTAGGAAGAAAAGCATTGCGACCAGCGCGAGGTCCGCCCCCGCGATTATGGCGCCAGGATTGCGGCCGCAATTGAGCCGCCCTCCGGATCGGAGGCGCACGTGCCCATGGCACGCCGTGTGAGCCGTACCAGGGGACGGCAGCAGGTCACTACCTCTGGCAACCCCTCGCAATCACAACGGACACACGTCCACCCACGATTGCACGGATCGGCAGGTTTTTGACCGAGGTGCACCCCTCCGCGATCGTGAGCGGCATGAAGAGAGCGATCCTGTTGGCCATTCTCGGCGCGACAGCCGTGGCTGCGGTTTTCGCCTGGTCGGGAGGGCTCGTCGAGAAGGCGCTGAATCAGCGAGAGCGCTCTTTCGAGAAGCGCGCATTGGCAGCGGTGAAACCGCCGCGGTTCCTGCCGTCGCCAAAGCTGCCGCGCGATCCAATCGCGCGCCGCTCGGCGGTCGAAGCGATGCTCCGCCTGCGGCCGGATCGACGGTTTCTGCTGGCGGCATCGGAGCTCGGCGGCGGGACTGCGCAAGTCCGCTTCGAAGGCGGGCGGTGGGTCGTCACCATCTCCGGCAAGGACGCGGGCAGCGTCTCGGAGCTGCCCGATTTCGCTGAAATGCTCGAGTTCCTCCTTCCGCTGGCGAGGAACCGCATCGCCGCCGAGAACGTGCAAGGTCCGCCGGCGACCGACGGCCGCGCGCTGCGCAACGAGGACGAGGCGCTGCCGGCACTGCGCGCGGCGCAGGCATCCTGGTCCGCGGGGCAGCATACGCGCGCTGTGCTGCACGAGGCGGCGGCAGCTGCGGCGGCGCTGGCCTTCTACATGGTCGATGTCGACGAGATCGCGGACGGTCTTCCTGCGCACGCACTCGCGCTCGTCGCTCTCGATGCAGCAGCCGGCAGCGACGCGCGCGGGACTAAGGCGGTCCTCGCTGCAGCGCTCGATTACGCCGCCGCCGCCGGGCAGCTACTCCGGGCCATGCCGGGCGAGGCGGCGCTCAAGCACTTCCTGGCCGGCGACGACGCGCACCTCGAGGAGGACGCCTGGTTGCGCGAAGCGACACCCGCGGATCGCTACCTGCATCTGCGACGGCTGGTGAGGATTGGAGATGAGCGTGGCGTCGAGCGATGGCTGTGGCAGGCGCAACCCGCTGAGCGGCTTTCGACGGCGGTGCTCAGCCAGCTTGCGCGACAATCGAGCATGAAAGCGTTCGCGCCGGCGGCCTTCGCGCTTCCGTGGTACGTCGGCGCGCGCGTCGAAGGCGCAAGCATCGACGCCGGCGAAGGTCCGTTTGCCGACGCATTGAGTACCGGCGCAGAATCCGCCGCGGCTCGGTTCGCGAAGGATGCCGACCCGAACGGAAGGATTGCGGCCGCTGCGCGCAAGCTCGATTCGGGCGCATCCGGCCCGCTCCTGCGCGCGGAGGACACGGCCGACTACTTCCTCGCCGCGGTGACTTCAGCCTTGTGGCGGCAGTCCGAGTACTACGAGTACTACCAGGCCAATCGCGCCGCTGCCCAGGAGTTCGCGAGGAAGCTCGGCAGCCATGCAGATCCCGCGTTGCATACGCTCGAAGTCGTCGTCACGGCCATCGCTGCCAACACTGGCGAGAGCGCGTTCCTTGCGCTCGCAGAGCCCGGCCAACTCGGCGAGGGCAAGGCCGAGCTGCTCCTCAGACGGATCTTCAGACGGGTGGGCTACGGCGACGCGCGTTTCCTGGAATCCATTCTCATGAGCGCGCCGCGGTTCGATTCGCGCATCCTCAGCCGGATCCGCTGGGCGCACCTCTGCTCTACGCACCTGTTCGAACGCGAGTACTCGCGCAAGCTGGCTGCCTCCGTCATGAGCGCTGCTCCCGCGAACCATCCGGAGATGGCGCGGCTTCAGGCGTGGCTCTCGCGTGACGCTCCGGCGCTCAGGACGATCGCCCTGCAGAAATCCCTTCCGTTTGCCAACCGCGAGGATGCGCTAGAGGGGTACGTCGCGCTCGCGCCGCCCGTCCCGGCGGAAAAGACGCTGAGGTCTTTCGCGAACGCCGAGCGGCACCGGGCGGACGCCCGCACACCGCTGATCAGGTTCTTGCGCAGAGCGGGCAGGGTCGACGATGCCCGCGCGGAGGCGATGGACTGGCTCAGGAGGTACGACAAGCGGGGTCTCGACGCAGCGTCCATGCGTTGCGAGATCTCGCAGCTGGATTTCGAGTCGAGTCGCTGGACGGCAGGGTTGCAAATCATCCAGCCCGCGCTCCCAGCGTTTCCGTTCTGCGCGCCCGACCTGGCGGCGAAGCACTTGCTCATGCTCGGTCGCAAGGAAGAGGCGCATCGGCTCGTCGGCGCGTGGCTGGAGCGGTATACGATCGTCGAGGCAATCGCCGAGGCGGCTTGGGTCTATTGGACCGAAGGCGATCTCGACGCCGCGGCTGGCGTGCTGGCGACGTCGCGGCGCCGACTTGACAACAGCGACTACTATTGGTCCATCGGTGAGCGATTCGCCAAGGTGTTTGCGAAGCGCCCGACTGCCGAAATGAAAGCTGCGGTGCAGGCCCTGCTCGCGAAAGGGATACACCCGGGCTACGTCTCGGACCTCAGGGCGGGACTGACCAAGGAACATGCTCATGAGCACGCCTTCGTCCTCGGAACCCTCATCGACGTTCCACCGCCGGATCGATACATGCAACTTGTCCGGACAGCGGCGGCATTGAGAGCTTGGAAGGGGCCGGACGCCGCGCGCGAATGGTTCTCCGCCCAGATTCCCAAACCGTTCCCGGCGCGCGAAGCGTACGAACTGTCGTCGCTAGCTTATCGGGAGAAGCTCGACGAGGAGCTCGGCGTGGTCCCGGATCCGCAGGGTGATGCAAGCATGGCCGAGCACGTCTGGCTGTTCCGCGCGGCGGCGCTTGCGCGGCTCGGCAAACGAGCAAGCCCGGCTTTTCG
>WNFG01002444.1_pt1 | contig 15559 bp, 12 predicted proteins | sample 5400431 | NCBI WGS metagenome assembly WNFG01 (sample SAMN13153346, study PRJNA577476) | soil metagenome | isolation source: 120 cm saprolite under Douglas fir tree site 2 hole 3 replicate 2 | place: USA:California | collected 2015-04-18 | reverse complement strand
TGGGCCAGACGTGCCCCAAAAGCCACATAGCTCCATTCGCATTAGGCAAATGCCGAAAGCTGCCAACAAAGACCACAGAACCGGAATCTGTTCTTTCAGACCCAGGGGAGAAGAAGTCGCAATCCACTCCCATCGCATGACATCGCACCTGAGCGGAAGGCGCATAGCGTGCCAGAAAATCTGCCTCAGCCTGAGTCAGCACAACTACGGCCGAGAACCTTCTTAATATTCTCTCTTCGTAGTTCAACATCCGCATCGCGGAGATCAACGCTTTGATCTTCCCCGCTGTCCAAGACAGACGCCTGAAATGATTGATGCGCGAGAGTGACAGAACTTCGTGGTTGGTCAAAACGATTGGGATGGACGGCTCGATATTGGCAAAATGCGCGGTTTGCAGATATTCGCATTGCATCAGGTCAAAATGTTGCGTGGCCAAATAACTCTTTACGAGGCGGTCCATGCCCTCGTGATAGAACTCGCGGACAATCTCGGGTGGCTTTAATCCAAAGAGGTTCGAGGTATGGAAGCTCTGCCCCCGGTAAAGTACTTCCACTCTCTCGCAGTACGCTGCGAGCTGTGGCACATGACTAATTTCGGATTCCTCTTCGTAGAACGATAGGACCGTTAAGCGATGGCTCTTTGACAAGTGTCGGATAAGGTTGAACATCATGTTGCCGCCGCCATGCGTGCCAAGACATGGCAAATAAGCGCAAATCATCAAGATGCGCCGTTGCTGGGAGTTTCCTGCCTCATCGAATCTGGCGCCGTTGATTGAAATCGAAGAATGCGGACGTCCCCGTCTTTTGGAGACAGAATCGCTATGCTTGACTAGCCCGATGCTGTGAAGGGCAATGCCAAGCTTTCTCTGATCTGTACGTGAACTCAGGGATCGATTCACCCAGAGTTCAACCTCAACTGGCAGCCGGGCGGGAAGATCGCGAACAGGCCAGCGGAATTCGAACCCGCCTTCTTTCATGTTGAAATGTTTCTGTTGCCCACAGCAGCGCACGTTCAAACTCACGCCCGAGCCCTCGTACGACGATAGCGAAGGGACATACCCTTGCACGAGAAGCTCAGCTTCTCCCTGTGGAGCGAGCAGGAATACAGAGGCCTGTTTTGTCATCCAACGGTATGGCCGTCCGTCCCCCATTTCGAGGTCGTGCCAACCGCTACCCAGTTGATCCGAAAACGGACCTTGTGCAAAATCAATGTGATTGGACTTGATCGTTGCGTCGGGTGGAGTGTTGGTCACTTCCAGAATTTCTTGATCACTTCGCACAACACAGCGGGCAAGCCGTAATTTTCGGCGTAGTACTGCGGGAAGACGTTCCACTGCTCCGAGAAATGCAAGCATCTCCACCCGGATTCCAATTCCCGGAGTGCCCGCGCGGCGGATGAGGGCGCGTGGGGTACGGACAAAATGCGCCATCAGTTTGCCGAAGTCGCTGAAGTTCTTCCAGAGGAAGAGATACTGATTCCTGCGAACGATTTGAGAGATAAATTGTTTGCCGAACCGGCTGGTGCTGCTGCGGTGTTTGTGAATCACTTTGCTTTGCGGTGTCATCAAGCACTGCCATCCAACTTTCCACGCGCAGTACGAGAGATCGGCATCCTCGACATAAAAGGGGTCGTATAACCGGTCAAAGCCGCCCAACCACAGGAATTTGTGGCGATCCACGGCAACCGCTCCTCCGTGCCCCCAAAATATCGGGACGTATTGTTGCTCCTCATCACTCGGCAGGACGGTTTCGTGTCTCCAGTCCAAATCGCATCCGTTGAAACTCGCCCGAGCTTTGCCAGTCTCTTCCCTCCTCTTGGAGGGGTCTGCCAGGAAGACCTGGCTAGCAACAGCGAAGACATCAGGAGAACGGAATCCGGCGAGGAGCGGCGCCAGGAAGTCCTCATGGACGATCATGTCGTTGTTGAGCAGAACCAGGATGTCATTTTTCGCTGCGGCAACGCCGAGATTATTTCCTCCCGCAAAATATTCGTTGACAGGACTGCGAACGACTCGCACTTGGGGAAAATGATTGCTCAAGTATTCTTCCGTCCCGTCAGTGCTGCCGTTGTCGACCACGATGATTTCATGGTCGCCTCCCTGAAACTTCACGGCTCTGACCAGCGCGGGAAGCGATTCGGCCAATAAATCTCTTCCCTCCCAGGTCACGATCACGATGCTACATCGGGCCGGATTCGCCGGCGCGACCAAGGGTGCCCGTCGCTTGCTGATCCTGCGAAGCACCCGGGCAACTAATTCGGCAGCGACGAAGGTGGCGCCGACGGCCCAGTCGAACGGAGCCAGAAGGCCGAAGATGAAAGCTCTTTTCCAACGTGTGGCTTTTGCCCAAAGAGAGCGAAGTTCCTGTATCTCTTGCACGCGCTGGCTTAGTTCCGCGTTGAGCGTATCGGCCCAGGCCGCTTTTTCGTCAAACTCAGGCTGCAGACGCGACAAATAATTGCGGAGTCTGCGGACCTCGGTAATGAACGCCTCAAACGAATTCGTGAGCCCGACATTCTCCATCTGCAGGGGCTCTCCGCATTCACCCGCTCGAAAGGCCTTGAAGACGAATTGGTAGCTGTTTGCATGAGGCAGCGACCTGACTCCCAAAAGCAATTCTGGAGGCACCGCGCTCAGGTCGGGACTCACCTCTGTGCACCCAACATCGACCCTGACCGTTTGCAAATCGCAGATCTGGTAGCCAGCTGAGTCGAAAAGCTTGACCACATCTTCCAGCCCGAAGAACCGCAAGTGTGTGATGTCCAAGAGCCCAGAATCATGGTAGGGAAATTTTCCCGCCAAAAGGTTCAAGATAACGTCGCCGTGGGCCACATTCGGCAAAGAGACCACGAGATAGCCGTTTGGTCTGAGATGAGATTGCAGTTGCTGAATGACCTTGTCCGGCCACTTTAGGTGTTCCAAGACGTCGCCGAGAATCACGACGTCAAAGAAGTTTTTCTCCAATGTGTTGCCCAGCAATAACGATTCAATGTCCGCGTTCAGCAAGCGGTCACAGTATTGTTTGGCGATTGAAGCGGCTTCCGGATCAACCTCAACCCCAACCACCGTATTTCCCCGCTCCCTTAACACCCTACTCATGTACCCGGTTGAAGTGCCAATCTCCAAGACGGATTTGCCCGTCCCAGTGAGTTCGATCATCATTGTCCGTGAGTTGTTGCTGTCGTTGAGGTCCAGCTGCTCGGGCTCGTAACGTCTGGCATCGACGACCTTGCCAAAAACATTTTCCGGCTGATTAGATTGTGTCATCGGATGTGACGTTTTCCCTTAGGACAAGAGGCCCCTGCAATGAGAAGCTGGCTCGTCACAGAGTCTGGCCTCGGTGTGATTATAGTCAGGGTTGAATCGCATTGGCGCAAGTGCAAGGCTACTTTGCTAGTTTCTCGTTGGCTTGGCACGTTGAGTTCAAGACGAAGCCCCAGCACGTCGAATTCCGTAGAGAAAAGGAAGCAGTCGTAGACCATATTTTGTCCGGCGTCTGAGACAAGCTAGTGATCATCGGTGGTGGGTTCGAAGACTTGAATGACCGCCTCGGGCTGTCGTGCGGTACTCTCAGCCTGCAAGCCAATCGTTTCGCTGGTGCCTCATCGGGCTGGCTCCGCGAACTTCTGCACCCTGCGGCTGACGGCACTCTGGTATAGCCGTTCGTAAAGATAAGCTTCTTCCTCCTCCAGCGGCAAAACCACAGTTTCCATCGTCTTCTTCATTTCATTGAGAATCGCGGGATTATCCGCTATAGAGGCTAGGTTGCTTTTGAGGTCTTCCTGATCCCCCATACGGAATGTAAACCCGGCACCGGCCTCTGCAATGGTTTCACTCAGACTTCCTACGTCCGAAGCAACTACAGGCACGTTCGACGCGAGCGCTTCATGCAGTGTAAAGGAATAGCTCTCATAACACAGCGATGGAATAACAACGACATCGATTGATTGAAAGATCTCGTGAATCTCTCCGTTTTGGTACCTTCCGAAAAACTTTATGCGCTCATCTTCCCCCGCAGTGTCCCGCAGCAGGCGCTCGTAATCTCTTTGATGTTCACCTGCAGCTCCGTACACACGCAATTCCACATTGGCAGAGCTCAGCGAACGAAACGCGCGCACCAGGATGTGGACACCCTTGTGCGGGGCAAGTCCGCCACAATAAGCAAAGATGACGCTCGAGGTCTGATCGTAAGTCCTGAGGTTGGAATTGAATACTCCCAATCGCAGTCCGTGGGGAATTGTAGAAACGTTTAGACCAGGAAGCTCCCTTCTAAATATCGCCGCGAGGAAGCGGGAAGGCGCAACCACGTATTGGGCACCGGCTAGCAGCTCGCGACCGCATTCGAGTCGGGACTTCACGAAATCGGGCTCAAGTTCCGGGCATAAACGTGCGCAGCTCGCTCCCCCCTCGGGTCCAAGGCAAAGAGTATCGAAACTGGTGCGTAGATTCACCTTCGGACAAATCATCCAGAAGTCTGTGAGCGTCACTACATAGGGGATCGACAGTTCTGCGGCGGCCGCGGCAACCGGAGCCAGCCTCATGGGGTGTGCGATGTGCAATAGATCACAGCTATTCCTGCGAAGATACTCACGGGCAAACGACAAAATCGACGGATCTTGGAGAGACGTGTTGACCCCAATAGGAACCTTCTTGTGCCGTACCGCGGTGACGGCAATACCATGGTAGTCATACTCTTTAACCAGCAACTCGCCCGCTGGACGGGTCGCCTGAATCTCACCTAAGCAATACGTCAGCACGCGGGGATGGTGCCCAGTTCGCCGAATTGAAGATGCCAACTTAAGGAGGAAGCGTTCGGTTCCGGAGAAGGAGTCCGGATAAAACTGATGAATAGCGTAAACTATGTCCATTCGAACTCTAGACGCCCGAGAGCATGGTGCGGTCCAGCCGGGCAACGGATTGCCCGATCTCGCCGCGACTCGCCAGCGTCATATACAAGTATGCCAGATGAGTGCCGCTGTATAGGGCGAAAGCCTTGTGGATCGCCTGAACCATGTCGCGGGCCAGATTGCTATCCACCACGTCGTAAATACCAGAAATCCATACTCCCAACCGCTCCAGGTAGTCGAGAACATGGGGCAAAATCATATTCGTCCTTGCATCCCATTTCGCCAAAGAAGCCTTATCCTGTCTCAGGAGATATTCCATCAACTCATGCAGGTCGGGATCGAACGCCTGAGTTGCGAGAACTGTGCCAGTGGCGTCTGCGAGTAATGCAGATCGGAGATCGTCCACGAATCTGCGCACCGGCAACGGGAATCGCAGCCCCGACAGGACTTGTGTGGACTGAGCCACCTTGCTATACGCCTTAATAATGTCAGAGTACAGCCGCGCTTTATCATCCACAGCGGGATAAAGAAAAGAAGAAAACAACTCCACCAAAAACCTGGCATCGACGTAACCGCGTTTCAGAAAATAGAACGCAGGCCTGTTGTGGGAGTGCAAGACCTTCGTGCTCTGAAGATAACCAAGTTTGTGACCATCGCGAACCAACCGAAATCCAAGGTCCAAATCCTCTGCGTAATTTCTCTGAAAGCGGTATGTTTCAAACACATCACGCCGAATTAATGTCGCGACATCGCTCAGTTGGGCATTCGATCTCATTCCCGTGTAGGTAGAACATGATTCGTCCCAGGCGAGCACTCTGTCATGATTAATGTCATCCGATCCGCGATGGTTGTGAATTAAAAATTGGTAAAACAGATCGGATTCGGCACGCGGATACTCTGCACAGCTCACCGCCGCGAGGCTGTTGGTTTCCAGGGCAGTCGTCATTTCCCAAAGCCACAGATTCGTGAGCGGTAATGCATCCTGCACCATGAACAGCAGGTAGTCGCCGGTGGCGTATTCGGCTCCGGTGTTGCGCGCAAATGAGTGCGTAAACTGCTCAGACGCTATTCTCACCAGCCTCGTGGCCTGTCGCTCGGCAGCATCGCACGTGCCATCGGTCGAGCCCGAATCCACGACAATGACTTGCACCTCTTTTACACGCGCCTGGGATCTCAGTCTTCTGAAAAGTTGATCGATGTCAGATCCAGCATTCTTCGTAGGAATTACAACTGAAATGGTCTTCTCAATTCGAGAAGGCTCATGCTCAGCAACAATGAGGGTGGGCGAAGGCAGCGCGGTTACATAAGCGGGAGGACCACCCTTAGGAGTTCGAAAACGACGAAACGCCAAACGCGTCGCATTGTTTACGCCATAGAGGTGACAGTACCGCCAGTACTTGGCAACGTTTTCAAAAGAGAAGGCAGCCAGTTTGCTGCGATAATTTGTCCAACCCATTCACATGATCCCTGATGCATGGAAATCATACACTCAGATGAACAAGCACTCGACTTCCCTTTTACCTTCGTCCTAAACGTGAAATTTGGATATTTGTGATATCGCTCCCTTCACCGCCTCCGCCTCGAATTGACCAGAAAGGATGTTGCTTCCCTGCTGGCACTGCGTTACCAACTCAAATATTTCCCGGTCGGTACGGATTGCCGACCGGGCCGCGACCAGCCTCCTCCTCAGGATCACGGGCAAGCGCTTGAGGGCTGCAATAAAGCTCCGCATTTCAACCCTCTCGCCGATGCCTGAGGCCCTTGTGCGGCGCATCCGTCGGGATACGGAGGTTAAGCAGTGTTTCACCAACATCGGGACGTCGTCGATGTTCTTCCAAAAGAAGACGTAAGCGTTGCGCCGGACGATGAAACGTAAGAACCCTTCCCCGCCATGTGGAACCTTGAATTGATGGTTGTGCGATACCCGGCTGTTGAGCGCCAGAAGACACTTCCATCCCACTTTCCAAGCCCGATGCGATAAATCAGCATCCTCAAAGTAGCCAGGGTCGTAAAGATCATCCAAGCTGCGCAGCCAATGATATTTCCGACGGTCTAGCGTCACTGCACCGCGATGCAGCCAGGAGACAGGGCAGTAGTCCCGCCTGTCCTCCCCGGCCAATATGGCTTCCTGGACCCAGGTGATGTCGCCGCCCCTCAAGTAAGCGCGCGTCTTGCCTGTTTCCCGTCCCGGACCAGAAGAAGCCCGCACTTGGCTAGCCACCCCAAACACGGCCGGATCCTCGAACGGCTTGAGTAGGGGAGCAAGGAAATCCTCATCGACAATCGTGTCGTTATTGATCAGAACCACAATGTCACGTGTCGCCTTTCGAATACCCAAGCGAGTAGCTGCGCCAAAATAAAGACTCCTTTGCGCCTGGACGAGAACGACATCGGGAAAATTCTTTTCAAGTAACTCTGTGGTTCCATCATTACTCTCGTGATCGAGTACAACGATCACTTCGTGCTCTCCTCCATGATGGCGGGCAGCTTGCAGCAAAGCGGGCAACGACTGTGCAAGGCTATTTTTCCCATGCCAACTGACAATGACAAAGCTGCAATCATGCCGGCAGACCGGAAAAGAGGGCACACGGACGGGAGAAATCAGCTTCCAAAGTCGGCCAATTACCTCGGCACAAAGCAATACGCACATCAGGATCCAGTCGACTGGAGCAAGCAATATGAGAAGTAGCATGGATCTTCCGAGAGTGCTCTTACCGCCGCTAGGTTCGCAGTTCAGTGAGCCGGGCTCGCATACAAAGCGAAAGCAGCGGGATGATTCGAAGCAATGATGGTCCGTGCCGCCGCTTCTTCCTGGGCCGCGCATCTCGACCGCAGAGCCCTAAGGCGTCTCCCGTGACCTGGCACGAGATGGAACCGGCGGGCAACCTCGCTGCGGGCGATCTCCATTAGAGCCAGATCAAGTTGATTCAGCTTCATGACGCGGTCGAAAATCTCCGTTCCGCAATGCTGTTGGAATCTCTCGAGTTGCGCGTCCAAGCTCATGGGACGGCCGGCACTGACGTTTTGTGCCACATAGCTGAAGTCGACTCCCTTGAACGCTCGACTAAGAGAATATTCGCCCAAAACAGCGCTCTCGTCGAAAAGTTCGGCTACACCGAGCACGGTAGCCTGCCTTATCACTTCCGCGGCCGGAGGCAAGTCCGAGTCGGTCGGGAGCCTTTCGCCAGCATTGGCGATCATATTCACCTGTGCGTTGTTGGCATGATACGGATAATCCTCGGTTAGCAACTGGAGAAATTCTTGTGCGCTTCTCGTCCTTGCCGCGCCAGCGAGGGGGTCAGTTTCCAGATCGCTTCGCCGATAGAACTCGTAGGTCGACCACAACCGGGCAACGGGGTGTCTGAGAAACAATATGTCATGAAAAACGAAGCGGTCATCCACCGGCTTAGGAGGGCGCAGATGGTGACTGGTCACAGCCACAACCTCAGGATGCACTGCGAGGAATTCTAAGAGGGCCTCATTCGAGAGAGTGGAATTGTAATCATCACTGTCAAAACGGGCAAAACGAGCACGAAAATTGTTCTTAAGAATGGACTCGACGGTGGTGCCTGCATTCTTGAAAATGTGGTAATGCAGGATTACCTGTCTTCTTGCGTCCCCCTTCTCCCGTCGAAACATGGTTGGCTCTTCCCCCTGGTTTGTTGTGGCTCCTCTCGCCTGGCAACACGAGCGATTACTCTTTGCGTACCGGCGTCCGGGCGCGCTGTCCAATGAGTTCTTCGTATCGATCGATGACGGAATCAGGCGTTCCTTCTTCAAGGATGGCGCCACCGTGAACCAGTATTAATCGGCTGCAGAACTTGCGCATAATGTCCATCGCGTGCGAAACAAGAATGATGGTCTTTCCGGCGTCTCGAAACCGGCTAATTCGATCGAAGCACTTCTGCTGAAATCCCGCATCCCCCACGCCGAGGATTTCGTCGATGATTAAAATATCAGGGTCGACCTCGATCGCGACCGAAAAAGCTAACCTCATGTACATTCCCGACGAGTACTGCTTAATCGGGGAATCAATAAAATCGCCGAGCTCGGCGAATGCAATGATTTGAGCCTCACGCTCACCTACCTGGCGCTTGGTGAGACCCAACAACAAGCCGTTTAAAAGAATATTTTCGCGGCCCGTTAGCTCGTGATGAAAGCCAGCGCCCAACTCGATTAAGGGCGCAATGGTTCCGTGCACTCGCACGCTGCCTGAAGTGGCCGTGTAAACTCCCGCAATTATCTTAAGAATCGTACTCTTACCGGACCCGTTACGCCCGATGAGTCCGACCACTTCGCCTTTCGAAATCCGGAATGAGACGTGCTTGACCGCCTCAAAGTTCTGATAATTTATCCGATGTCGTCTTATCTTGGCAAAGACTTCCCGAAGTGTGTCGGGCCGTTCCGTGATCCGGCGGAACTGTTGTACAACGTCGTCAAACTCGATGCTGTACTGATTCTCTACCATCCGCTAAACGTAATAAACAAACGAGTTCTCATATCGACGGAATACGGTGAAGCCGATAACGACGGATAATACTCCGCAAAGCAGGCACATCGCGGTTGACTGAAGTGATGGCAGCTGTCCGTAGTAAATTCCAAGCCGGAATCCATTCAGCACGTAAAGCATGGGGTTCAAGTGAAAGAGCCACTGGTATTTGGCAGGCATGAAATCCACTGAGTAGATCACCGGAGAGAAATAGAACCAGGCCGACAATAGCACTTGAATGATGTGGCTGACATCCCGGTAGTAGACATTGACAGCAGCGAAGAAAAAGGCCGCTCCAAGCGTGAAAAGAAATAATCCCACCATCGGAATGGGCAAATAAAGCCAGGTCCAATGAAACGGAAATCGCGTAAAGAGGATCAGTAAAGCCAGGGGAATCATGGAGAGCAGAAAATTGATGATGTTGGACACTACCGCCGCGATGGGAAACACAAGCCGGGCAACGCGAACCTTCTTGAGCAATTCTCCATTCCCAACGATCGATTCGACCGAATACGCCAGGCTTTGCGAGAAGAAGGTCCACGGAAGCAATACACTGAGAAGGAAAATCGAATAATGGGGAGCCGAAAACCGCATTATGGTGCCGAACACCAGGGTGAGCACGACCATCAGCAGCGCAGGATTGAGCAACGCCCACAGAAAACCCAGAACTGAGCGTTTGTAGCGAACGCGCAGCTCTTTCAGGGCGAGGGCCCAGATCAGTTCACGATAACGATATGTGTCTCGAAAAAGCGCGCCCATCGATGGTGACGGCCTCATTCCCAAGGTATTGTGTATCTTTACCAGTGTCAAACAGCACACGCTGTTTGAGCCATCACTGGCGCAGTCTTAGATATAACCTTCTCTACGCCAGACCGTCCCGCTCAAAAGCTATAATCCGTTGCCAGGATGGTTCTCGGCACCGTTATCATCGTGACTCACAACTCGAGCAGCTGCATCCGCGCCTGCTTGCAAGCGCTCGTGCCGTTCCAGGGGTGGAAAGTTGTAATGGTCGATAACAATTCGACCGACGACACCATTCAGGAAGCCGGTACTTGTGCGCTCGAGGTGCTGACCTTGAGCAATTCTCATAACCTAGGGTTTGCCAGCGCAGTGAATCAAGCCGCTCGGGTCGGCGAAGGCGACTTGCTGGTGCTTCTGAATCCTGACACTATCGCTGCGGCGGGGTCGCTGGACAAACTGGCCGACGCACTCCGCGCGGATACGGCGGGAGCAGCTGGCGGAGTCCTACAGGCCGCAGACGGCCTGCCACAGAAGGGCTTCACCGTTCGAAGGCTTCCTACCATCGGAAGCATGCTGGCAGAAGTCTTGCTGGTAAACCGCGCTTGGCCGAGCAATCCCTGGAATGTGCGTTACCGCTGCCTGGACCTTGATTACCAGACGGCTCAAGAGGTTGAGCAGCCAGCAGGAGCTTGTCTAGCGGTGAAGCGTCAAGCCTGGGACGCGATTGACGGCTTCGACGAGGTTTTTTTTCCGGTGTGGTTTGAAGATGTAGACTTCTGTCGTCGCCTTCGGGATACAGGATGGAAAATTGTTTATCGTCCCGATGCGATCTTCTCTCACTCCGGAGCGCATAGTGTGAGCAGACTCGCATTCCGTGATCGGCAATCCTATTGGTATAAGAATCTCGTTCTTTACTTTGCCAAGCATCACAGCCGCGCGCAAGTTGTCATCTTGCGCGTGGGCATTACGGCAGGGCTGTTATTTCGCGCACTGTTATCATTGATGGGATTCGGCCCCCCCGGAATTTCGGTTGCCGAAGCCCTGAAAGGCTACGGGCATGCAGCTTGGCACTACGGTGTGAAAAGCACGGATCTCTAGAACATCGCGGCGCGTCTGTCGTGCTGCCCTGTTCCTAGTGCATCACAAATCGAACGTTTTTCCATGAACATCGCCATCGTCGGTACTCGCGGTATTCCCGCCCGCTACGGCGGGTTTGAGACGCTTGCAGACCAACTTTCCAAACGCCTGGTGGAGCGCGGCCATACTGTAACGGTTTACTGCAGAAAGCCTTTCACTTCGGGTGACGATGTATTCGATCAGCGCATCCGCCGGGTGATCTTACCCAGTCTTCCTAGCATGCATTTCGACACCCTGTTTCACACCTTTCTGTCGGCCGTGCATGTCCTCTTCGGCGATGCAGAGGTTGTGCTCATCTGCAATGTCGCAAACAGTCCGTTCGCATGGATGCCACGAGTGGTCGGAAAACCTACTGCGCTCAATGTCGACGGACTCGATCGAAAGCGCCGAAAATGGAATTTCCTGGGGCAATGGTTTCTGCATTTGTGCGAGCTGCTCTCTACTTACACCCCTACGCGAGTTGTGACGGACGCTCGCGCGATTCAGGATTATTTTTGGCACCGGTACGGCAAGAAATCAGAAATGATTGGCTACGGGGCCGAGCCGCCCAGCACCAGCAACCATTTTGCCGGCTTCGGATTGTCCAGCAGGCGGTACATCCTCTACATCGCAAGGCTCGAACCGGAGAATAACCCAGAACTCGTGCTTCGCGCTTACAGAGGTTTGCAGACGGACTGGCCACTGGTTATTGTGGGCGGCAATCCTTACCAACCGGTATATGTGCGGCAGCTCCAATCTCTTGCCGATCGGCGCGTCATTTTCACGGGGCCCGTCTACGGGGATGCATATTGGAGTCTACAGAAGAATGCTGGGGTATTCGTGTTTGCGGGTGAGATTGGAGGGATTCATCCCGCATTGGTTGAAGCGATGGCGGCTGGCAATGCAATTCTTTATCTCGACACCGCGGCAAACCGCGAGACCGCACGAGATTGCGGAATTCCATTTCATCCAGAGGAGAGCGACTTGGCGAGAAAGCTGGAACAATTGATTGCGGCTCCCGCGCGAATCGAAGAATTAGCACAGCAGGCGCAGGCTGTCGCGCGCACCGTCTACGGCTGGGACAAGGTGGTCGATTTGTACGAAACATTGTTTGTCGGAATGTTACGCAAAGAGGGCCGTTCATGAATCTCGCTGCTTTGTTAAACGCAGTCGTCGTGCTGCTTGTCTGAAGAAAGGTCTTGGCATACCCTTCCTGCTGCCTGAGGCGTTTCACAGGGGAGGCGTGCTGTATATGGAGATGAGGTTGGCTGCCTTTGCCACGTACTCAGCCGTTCAACTAAACTGGTGGGTACTACCCGAAAATTGGGCCAGTGCACTGCCGCATGCCTGCATGAATGAAAGACATCGTAAAAAGAGCACTGGATTTTCTGGGGCTGGGAGTCGCCGTTCGCGATCTCAGAAACCGTGGCGGCTACTTTCTTGACGCCCAGACCCGACGCCGAAATGCAAGGTTCAACACGAACCGCGCATTTGACGGCCTGCCGATGCCCCCTCCGGAGCTAGTTTATCTCGTCACCGGCCAATTCGACGCCGAGGCCTTTTATCAGAATGGAGTTGTCGGCGCCGCATGCATAGAAGAAGTGCTCTGTAGACAGGGGTTGGACGTTGATGCATTTGGAACTATCTTGGATTTCGGATGTGGTTGTGGCCGCGTCATCCGGCAATGGAAGAAGCTGCAACGGGCAAAGCTTTACGGAATTGACCATAATCCCCGTTTAGTCAACTGGTGTCGAAGCAGTCTTCCCTTCGCAGAATTCGGCGTGAACGAATCGGGCACCCCTCTCACCTTTGCAGATAAAGCTTTTGATTTTATTTACTCGATTTCCGTGTTCACTCACCTGACCGAATCGAACCAGCGGTTCTGGATGGGTGAACTAGTACGGGTCCTGAGGCCCGGCGGCTATTTGCTATTTACAGTTCACGGAACTTCCCGCCTTAACGAGCTCGCTGCTGAACAACGCCACGCCTTTGAAGCGGGGAATCCGATCATTTTAGGTGAGCAGTACTCGGGTACAAACTACTGCGGTACATATCATCCCGAGTCCTACGTTAGGGATGTCCTGTGTAAGGGCTTGCGGGTTGTAGCTTTTGAACCTGGAGCCGCGAAGGATGCCAACCAAGACATTTTCCTGGTGCAAAGGCCGGGATAGTACGGGAAAGTCTTCATCTCTCCTTCGCGTGACTCCTGCCTTCATTGTCAACGCACGCCGAACCTCTCTCCCCAGTTCCGACACGTAACTCCGTTCTGATTTTGGAAATAAACGCGCTGGACCGTCAGTTTTAGCCGCCGCTGGCGCCGTCCAGTTGGGGGCCCGCTCTGTGACATCGCAAACGCACCGATGGGACAAGCGCTTCGGCAGCGCGATACCGAATCATTCTTGGCAATTGAAATAGACCAACCGGGGATAAAAAAAGAAAAACTACCGAAGTAAACTCAGGGGGGCGCTGGCGGGTCGAGTCGAGAACCAAGTTGAAAGGTCTTCGTCCGACACGCTCCTGCGCGATTGCACGACCTTACGCTTTCTTCTGAGTTCATGTCGGCATTTCCAGGCTGCTGTCAGCGCTGAAGCGAGCCTGCGGTCCACAAGCAAACAATAGCCAATAACCTGCAGATCCCGGAAAGTGATTGGCAAGAAATACCTGACATAGAGGGGGAGGGAGATGTTCTTCGCACGCATCAAGAAGCGATTCTTGACGGAATGCCAGTTGATTTCGATCGGAAGCTCGCCGCGACGCTCAGGGGTGACTCGCCTCACATGCCATGCAACTGCCGCAGGGGTATACACGCACCGCCAGCCCATTAACTGGGCCCGCCAGGCTAAATCCGCGTCCTCGCGGTAGGCAAAGAACTGCTCGTCGAAAAATTCGCCGTTCACCGAGACATCCTCGACCATGCTCCGACGGTAAAGGGCGGCTGCCCCGGTTGCGCCAAACACGTACTCCATTTGTTCAAATTGCCCATGGTCCGGCTCACCGGCCCCGCGATCAAGATGACGCAGGTTGGGCAAGAAATAAATCCCCGTTGAGTCGATGATTTGGGTAAATTCTGGATTTTCGCTAGGCTTCCACCGTAAAAGCTTGCCGCAAACCGCGCCGGTTTTTGGATCCAGGTTGCCGCACTCAACCGCTTTCGCGACAAAATCTGGACTGACGACAACATCCGGATTAAGAGAGAGTAGCCAGTTCCCCTTTGCCAGTCGTGCCGCCTGATTCTGCGCTGCGGCGAAACCAATGTTGCGATCGTTATAGATGACGGTGAGTCCAGGTCGGGCGTTTGCCAGCACTTCTCGCGTGCCGTCGCTAGACGCATTGTCGACAACGATCACTTCAAGGGGCTTGTAGACTTGCTGTAGTAGCGATTCCAGACATGTTTTCAAGAAGCGCGCTGAGTTGTATGTTGTGATGAGAACGGAGACCATGGCACGGCCAGCTGAAACTAAGAAATGAAGATCTCATTTTGTCGCATAGCGCGACGGCAATCTGCTCATCTTAGCATCCGAGATGAGATGCCAGCGGATGAGCGACGATTCTCCGATCCCACAACTTCCGGAACGCGATGAACAAGCTATTTTCCTACCTTCATGCCAAATCGCGCCAGAAAAAGTTCCGCCTTTTCGTCAAGTTGTTGAAACCGACACCGTCGATGCGCATTCTTAATGTGGGAGCTTCAGGGCCCAATTTCGCATTCGCCGAGCAGTTCGAGTCCCTGTACGAACATCCCAAGCAAGTTACCGGAGGCGGCATTTCTTTGTCCGAAGTGCAGGATTACCGGCGTAGTTTTCCCGGCGTGAGGACACTGGTCGTCGATGGTTGTGCGCTGCCCTTTCGCGACAAGAGCTTTGACGTGATCTATTCCAATGCAGTAATCGAGCACTTGGCAGATCGCTACGCCCAGCAGCGCTTTGCTGCAGAAGTGGTCGTGGGCAGAGGATGGTTTGTGACCACACCGAACTTGTACTATCCAGTCCAGCCACATTACCATTTGCCGCTGGTCCAATTTCTCCCGCAGAGATGGCAACATAGTCTGATTAAGGCTCTCGGCAGGACGCCGTATGAGAACTTGAATCTGCTGAGCAAGCAACAGCTTAAACGCTTATTACCCGACGGCGATGTGATTGGATGTCGGGTAACATTTTATCCCGAGACCCTGATCGCATATCGCCTGCCCGAGCTTGGAAGCTAGAAACTCTACGATAGAGGCTAGTGTGCTCCCTTACCGGAGAGCACCGCAGGAATGGTCTTTAACAGAATCTTGCAATCCAGCCAAATGGACCATCGGTCGATGTAGAGAAGATCGAGCTTGACCCAGCGATCGAAGCGCAGTTGACTGCGTCCCTCCAGAGCCCA
>WNFG01004117.1_pt1 | contig 15561 bp, 8 predicted proteins | sample 5400431 | NCBI WGS metagenome assembly WNFG01 (sample SAMN13153346, study PRJNA577476) | soil metagenome | isolation source: 120 cm saprolite under Douglas fir tree site 2 hole 3 replicate 2 | place: USA:California | collected 2015-04-18 | reverse complement strand
CTCAAGGTCAGGAGCAACCCACCCACGACCGGGCCCAGCGCCGCGGCGAAGCCTCCGATCGCCGTCCAAGTCCGCACCGCGCCACCACGCTTGTCCGCCGGGAACGTGGCGAGCAGCAGGCCAAGCGAGGTCGGTGTCATCAGAGCCGCGCCAGCCGCCTGCAGCAGGCGGAAGGCCACCAGCATCCAGACATTGCCGGCGGCGGAGCAGGCCGCCGACGCCACCGTGAAGATCGCGATGCCCAGCAGGAAGCTTCGGTCGCGGCGATAGCCCTCGGACAGACGGCCCAGGAACACCAGGAGGGCAGCATAGACGATGGCATAGCCGTTCAAGACCCACGACAGGTCGTCGAGCGTCGCACCGCCGAAATCGCGGGCAATGTCGGGCAGGGCCACGTTGACGATGAACAGGTCGAGATTGGCCAGTACGATACCGGCGCAGACGATCGCCAGGACGTGGTTGGGCTTCGTTCGGTTGACCGGAACGTCGGCGACATCAACGGCTGATTTGAGGCTCACGCTATGCTCTCCTTACGCTCTTGATGATCAATGACGGCCGGTCCAGCACGGCCTGGAGGATCGCGACGCGCCCTTCCCGGAGATTGCGGTCGAGGTTTCCCGACAGGGCGGGAAAATCGGTCGCCATGGCGACAGGCAGGCCAAGCGGCGGTGGTGATGCAGGCGCGCCGGCCGGGGCGGCGGCGCGGGCCTTCTGCTTGCTCGACGAACCAGTCGACGGCCGCCTGGGTGCGGTCGTCCCAGGCCACGACCTTGAACCCAGTCGGCTCGAGCGCGCTCTTCATGGCGTCGAACGTCACAAGGAAGCTGGTCTCGGGCGCGCGCGACCAAGGCACCGGAAAATGCACGGGGCCGCTCTTTCCGGCGATGACGTCATACGCGACGAACCGTCCACCGGTCTTCAGGACGCGTCGAACCTCGCGATAGAGCCCCCGGGCGGTCGGCGATGTTCATCGCGAAATGCTGCGTCCAGGCGTGGTCGCCGTCTCCGTCGGTGGAACAGGGATCCCGCCGCGCTCAAGAACGCGTTTCAGCGCCGCGACGCCTGAGGCGATATTGCCTTTCCGGCAGTCTTCCAGCGCCATTCTGGCGTCCAGGGGCTTGGCATAACCGTCCGAGTTGAGGCGGTCATACAAGGCGAAAAGCTGCTGGCACCGGGCCATGGTGTCCTCGCCTGATGCCTGGGCGAGAAGAGTGCGCTCGGGCGAAGGCGAATTGACCGTCGCGGCTGATCTGGCACCGACGGAAAGGGGATCGGCCGAGACAGGTCCGGCATAACCAATTGCAACGATTGCGCTCGACAGTATTGCCGCCACGTGGAGGAAGCTCGACCGCGAGACGGCGATCTTTGGCGTTGAGAGAGAGTACGTCGTCATTTTGCTTGCACCCTGGTTTGGACATGCGATGTGGGACGGAGAGCCGCCGCGAGCTTCACGGTGAGGTCGCCCGTCCCGTAGTGCTCGATGACCTTGCATATAGGAGCATATACTCCTATCTGCCGAACGACCTTTGCTCCCCTTCGGATTAGGGATGCTCATGAATCGCTTCCGTCCTGCCTATTTCGCCATCGCTGCCATCGTCGCGGCACTCGGCCTTTCGGCCTGTAAAGAACAAGGGGGACCGACCGACGTCAGGACGAAGGACCGAGTGGTACTGGTTGCGTCGGTGGAGCCAGCGGACGATTTCGATCCGGCCTACACGGGCATCGTCGCGGCGCGGGTGCAGAGCGATTTGGGCTTTCGAGTGCAAGGCAAGGTTATCGCCCGACTCGTTGACACCGGTCAGGCCGTAAAAGCCGGGCAGCCGTTAATGCGGATCGATCCGACAGACTACACCTACGCCATCACCGTCCAGTCGGGCGACGTCGCGGCGGCGCGGGCCCACTGGGTTCAAGCGGCGGCTGACGAGAAACGCTATCGCAGCCTCGTAGCGTCAGGCGCCGTGTCGCAGCTGACTTACGAAAAAGCGAAGGCTTCGGCAGACAGTACCAAGGCGCTGCTATCGGCCGCCGAAGCTCGACAGAAGGTCGCAGAGAACCAGGGCGACTATTCCGTCCTGCTTGCGGACTCGGACGGGACGGTCATGGAAACCCTGGCCGAGCCAGGACAAGTCGTTACCGCCGGCCAGACAGTCGTCCGGCTCGCGCATGCCGGGCCACGAGAAGCCTCGGTCAATCTGCCCGAAACCGAGAGACCGGCGCTCGGCAGCCTGGCCCAGGCAACTCTTTACGGCGGCAAGGTTGCCGTCACGGCGCATCTGCGACAGCTCTCCGACGCGGCAGACCCCCTCACTCGAACCTTTGAGGCCCGCTACGTTCTCGATGGCCAAGGGGCGCGGGCGCCACTCGGTGCGACCGTGACGCTGCAGATATCAAGCCCTCGGTTGACCACTGCGGTGCAGGTGCCGCTCGGCGCCATCGACGACGAAGGCCAAGGGCCGGGGATTTGGGTCGTCGATCCGAAGACTTTTCAAGTCAGCTACCGGCGGGTTGCTGTCGTGCGGCTCGGCGGCGAGTTTGCTGTTGTGAGCGCCGGCCCGCAGCCGGGCCTGCAGATCGTCGCGGCTGGCGGCCACTATCTTCATGAGGGCGAACGCGTGCAGATCGTCGGTGAAGAGGCGGCGATGCGATGACCGGCTTCAATCTCTCCGCCCTCGCCGTTCGCGAACGCTCGATTGTCCTTTTCCTGATCGTGGCGCTTTCGCTCGCCGGCCTCTTCGCATTCCTGAATTTGGGCCGCGCCGAAGACCCGCCCTACACGATCAAGATCCTGACAGTGAGCGCTGCCTGGCCCGGAGCGACCGCCCAGCAGATGCAGGATCTGGTCGCCGACCCACGAGTCATGCTGATGACTCTGTTCTTGAAGGACGGCTCGCCGCCGCTCGACATCCCGGGCGAATTCTATCAGGCGCGCAAGAAGCTCGGCGACGAGGCGCATAATCTGCCGCGAGGCGTTGTCGGACCGATCGTCAACGATGAATATTCCGACATCGACTTCGCCGTATATGCGCTGGAAGGGCCAGGGTTGCCCGAGCGGGTTTTGGCTCGGCAAGCCGAGTCGCTGCGCGAACGGCTGCTGCACGTCCCCGGCGTCAAGAAGGTCAATATCCTCGGTGGCCGCCCGGAACGTATTTTCATCAATTTCACCTACGACCGGCTCGCCACCCTGGGCGTGAACCGCCGCGAGGTGTTCGCTGCGCTGCAGAACCAGAACGTTGTGGTGCCGGCTGGCTCGATCGATACCGGCGGGCCCCGGGTGTTCGTCCGCCTTGATGGTGCATTCGACAATCTCCAGAAAATCCGCGACACGCCGATCGTTGCCGGCGGACGCGCCTTGAAGCTGTCCGATGTCGCGTCGGTTGAGCGGGGCTATGAGGATCCGCCAAGCTTTTTCGTCCGACACAACGGTCGGCGATCGCTGATTCTCAACGTCGTCATGCAGGACGGTTGGAACGGCCTCGAGCTTGGCCGCTCACTCGATGAGGCAGAGAAGTCGCTCAGTGCCGATTTGCCGGCCGGTGTCACGCTATCGAAGATTACTGACCAGGCGGCAATTATTCACGATGCCGTCGACGAATTCGGGTTCAAGTTTTTCGTCGCACTGGGCGCGGTCATGATCGTCAGCCTGCTTAGCCTCGGTTGGCGGGTTGGGATCGTGGTCGCGGCCGCCGTGCCGCTTACGCTGGCAACGGTCCTGGTGATCATGCTTTTCACCGGTCGCGTGTTCGACCGCGTGACGCTCGGCGCGCTCATTATTGCGCTTGGCCTGCTCGTCGATGACGCGATTATCGCGATCGAGATCATGGTCGTAAAATTGGAAGAAGGCTTCGATCGGATCGCAGCAGCGTCCTACGCTTGGAGTCACACGGCCACCCCGATGTTGGCGGGCACACTGGTGACGATCATCGGCTTCATGCCGATCGGCTTCGCCCGGTCAACGGCGGGCGAGTATGCGGGCAACATCTTCTGGGTGACAGGCTACGCGCTGATCACGTCGTGGGTGGTTGCCGTCGTGTTCACCCCCTATCTCGGCGTGACGCTGCTGCCGGAGATCAAGAAGCTCGATCACGCTTACGCGCATATCTATTCGACGCGACGCTACAATAAAATCCGCCGCCTTGTCGCCTGGTCGGTCCAGCACAAATTCGTGGTGGCGGGAGCCGTTGTCGGCGCCTTTCTCTTGGCGGGCGTTGGCATGACCGCGGTCAAACAGCAGTTTTTTCCCGACTCCGATCGGCCCGAGCTTTTGGCCGAAGTACAAATGCCAAAGGGGACCAGCATCGAAGCGACCGATGCCGTAGCCAGGAAGGTCGAGACATGGCTGGTGCAGCAGCCAGAGGCGAAGATCGTCACTGCCTATATCGGTGGCGGCGCACCGCGTTTCTTTATCGCCTATAATCCAGAGCTGCCCGACCCGTCCTTCGCCAAGATCATTGTGCTAACGGCCAACGCCGAGGCGCGCGATCAGTTGAAGGTTCGCCTGCGTGAGCGCATTGCGGCGGGACTAGCGCCGGAAGCGAAATTGCGCGCGGCACAACTGGTGTTCGGTCCTTATCAGCATTTTCCCGTCGGGTTCCGGATCATGGGACCGGATCCTGGTGTGCTACGCGGAATCGCAGCCAAGGTCGTGGCGGTCATGCGGGATAATCCCAGCACGCGGGACGTCAGTCAGGACTGGGGCGAGCGCGTGCCGTCGATGCACTTTGTGCTCGACCAGCAGCGGCTGCAGCTTATCGGGCTATCCCCGGCCGAGGCCGCCGAGCAGCTGCAATTCCTGTTGACCGGAACGAGCATCACTGAAGTCCGCGAGGACATTCGCACGGTTGATCTGGTCGCGCGCAGCGCGGGGCCGAGCCGGCTCGACCCCGCTAAGCTGGGCGATCTCACGCTATCCAACAAGCATGGCAAGATCATCCCGGTCCGCCAGATCGGCCAAATCGAGACGCGCTCTGAGGATCCCATCCTCCGGCGCCGCGACCGCATTCCGACAATCACGGTGGAGAGCGATATCGACGAGGCCTTCCAGCCACCCGAAGTTTCAAGTCAGATCGAGCGGGCGCTGGAGTCGCTCAAGGCAGTTTTGCCCGACGGTTATCGCATCGAGACCGGCGGCAACGTCGAAGATTCGCTCAAGGCCAACGCCGCATTGGCGCCCGTCTTCCCAATCATGGTGGTGCTCACGCTGATGGTGCTGGTCTTCCAAGTGCGGTCGATCTCAGCCATGACCATGGTGTTCCTCACCGCGCCGCTGGGCCTGATCGGTGCCGTGCCCATCCTGCTGATCTTCCATCAGCCCTTCGGATTCAACGCGATCCTCGGGTTGCTCGGGCTCTCGGGCATCCTGATGCGCAACACGCTGATCCTGATTGGCCAAATTCACACCAATCAGGCCGGGGGGCTCGACAACTATCACGCCGTAGTCGAAGCGACGGTCCAGCGTGCCCGACCAGTGCTGTTGACCGCACTCGCAGCCGTACTCGCGTTCATACCGCTGACGCAATCGGTGTTTTGGGGCTCCTTGGCCTATACGCTGATTGGCGGCACCGCCGGCGGCACTGTGCTGATCCTCGCGTTCTTGCCGGCGCTTTATGCAATCTGGTTCAAGGTCAAGAAGACGAAAACGGAAAGCGAAGTCGAGGCGGCGGCGATCCATCCGCCAACGATCGTCTAGTGCCAGCGCGAACCTTGCGGCGATTCAAAGGTCTGCCCCTCGGCGCACCGTCGGCCGCGGCGCGCCGCCGGCAAGAGCCGCCACCGCGGATTCGAATCCCGCCCTGTCCGCCAGCCTTCGCCCTGACGGGCTTCGGGTGGCAGGCCACTTCGCTTGACAGGGCGAAGGGTGCCTTCCGAAGCTCCGAAGGAGCGCAGGGCGGCTCTTGCCGCTTGTGGTACGTTTACTTCCTAGAGTTGAGCAACGGAGATATTTACGACGAATGATCTGCGGCGCCGATTTGCTTCCCATCAGAAAGGCAGTGTTGTTTCAACGCGGACCTACCTCCCGGCTCGTCGGTGCAGGCGAGCAATGGTGAATCGGCGGCGGCGGCCCACGGTGATGCAGACGGTTATGGTGGAAGATGGGCTAGTATGGGGTGCTGTTGGCCTTGCCGTGAAGGCTGCCACCCGTTTCCGCCGGTATCCTGGAGTCCAGTATCATGACTGCATACGAAGATCGTCTTACGTCAGAGCAACTCGGGATGATGAAGGATGAGATCGAGAGTTTTCTCGACAGTTTCGCGACACACCAAGGGGAGCCGCTTCAAAGGTCATTGATCTTCTTTCCCGGCGGCATGGGGTCCGAGCTCGTGCGCTCCAACAAGGTCTTCAATCCCGGGTTGCCGGGGGGCAGTTATGGCTATGAAACGCTCTGGGTCGATCTCATGAGGGTCATCCTGGAGGAAGCCGCGCTCCTGTTGCAGATGAACGGAAACCAGGACTCCTCCAATCGGTTCATTCTGGCGAACGGGGCTTTGAAGAACTGCGCGTTGGCCCCCTACGACAATGTTGCCACGTGGTGCACGGCCAACCACCTCGATCTCCTGATGGTGGGATGGGATTTCCGCCGCAACGCCGACTGGAACGTGAACTTCTTCCTGCAGGTCCTCGTCCCGGAAGTGAGACGACGCGCAAGCCAACGGGGGCTGGGCGATCCTTTCAAGGGCGCCACGATGGTAGGACACAGCTTCGGCGGCATGGTCGTGAAATGGATTCTCAACAAGTATGACGATCCGTTTTGCCAGAACCTGCGACTCGCCATCACCGTGGCCACTCCGTTTTACGGCAGCACCGGGCAGACCCAGCGGCTGTTCACGTCGGAACCGATGTTGGGACCGTTCTACGATGCCGATGACGTCACGAAGACCATTGCCACCATGCCGGGCGGCTACTCTCTGTTCTTTCTCGATAGCCAGACCTACGACGACTACAAAGCAAAGCTGTCCGGCGATCCGGAGTTTCCGCTCGATCGCTACCCGAGTTTCGACAAGGACGATCACAGCATCCGCGTCGATCCTTACAAGTTCCAGGCGAGCAATCCGCAGAACCCGCACCTCTGCCGATATCCGATCAAGGGCCCGAATCCGGCCAATAACTGGACATGGTTCGAAGGCTATCTAAATGGCGGCTTGAAGGACTATGCCCGTGCCGCCCTGCCGCTCGATGCGTCGATGCGAAGCAAGCTGCACAACATCAGAGGCGTTCAGACCAGCGCCGGAGTCGACGCGGCGGCCACCAAGATCATGCAACGGTGGGGCTGGTACGACGTCACCCAAAACCGGATGCCGCAGGCGGCAGACGTCATAAAGACGTTCGGCGGTCCCGGAGACGGAGTCATTCCGGCGTGGTCGGCACGCCTCGTCACGCAAGACCAAGCGAACATTCATACGATACGGGGAGATATGAACGCGTCCGTGGACCTGGAACATATGACAATGATGGACTACCCGGCGGTCCGCTCCACTCTGTTGAGCTTGATCAAGCCCGGAGCGGCGCAGGCCTTCGTGCAAACTCCGACCCTCACGCCCGCACCGAAGGAAGAACTCGAAAACGTCAGGCTACACATCGAGCAGCTCGCGGCAACGAGAGCAATGCTGCCGGCAAAAGTCGCGGTCAAGCAATACATTGACGGGCTGAGCCCGGAGCAGCAGCGGGCGTTGGCGCTGCGGTGGTTCATCGAGCTGCCCAAAGGCGCTCCTCCATCGGAACGCCTGCGCTGACGACCGTTCGCAACCCCCAACCCTGTCAGCCTTGCTCGAGATAAAGACTTGGCGCCCGCGTACGCACCGCCGATTCGGCACGACGGTCGACATCCCGTACGTACGCCAATTCGTCGATCCGGGAGTCGACATCGAGCCTCTGGCGCGACGGGCCAAGCAGGCTTTTGAGATCAAGCAGGCAGCGCAGCTCGAACACCGGCAAGCCCAATGTTCGAGCGCATTCAGCCGCACGTTCAAGGCCCGCCTCTGCCTCCTTCGGTTCCTGCGGGCGAAGATCGCGGGCGAGCAAGGCCTCGACCCTGCGCACCTCCGGCTCGACCCATCTCGAATCGCTGGAGACCGCCAGCGCCGCGCGCATGCAGGCGGCCTGGGCGCCCTGCAGTTGGCCATGGCGCCGGCGCGCATCGGCAAGGATCGCGAGATAGCGGGCCAGACCCAGAGAGTTCTTGGCCGCTTCGGCTGCCGCGATCGCTTCTTCCATGACAGCGATGCCTTGTTCGAGGTCTCCCTGCTGGCACAAGGCCCATCCGAGAAAAGCCTTCCCGACCGTCAGAAAAGGCCGCAGGCCGTGTTGCTCCGAAACTGCCGTCAAGCGCCGCGCTGCGCCCATAAGCGCCTCTGGCGCCCCGCACATGCCGACGATCAGCCCGACATAGCTGAGCGAAAGCGCCGTCGAATGCGCATGCCGCAACTCCTCCGCCGATCGCAAGGTGTCGAGTACGATCTGCAATGCCTGATCGACCTCACCGAGGGAGAACTGCGTCAGGCTTAGCAAGCACCGACTGTGGACCTGGGTGTTTTGGCCAAACATGTGGGTCGCAGCGTCGTCTCGCTCGAGCGAATAGAGTTCGAGCGAGCGCTCGAAATGACCCTTCGCTTTCGTCATTTCGCTCTGGTGAACATAGGCCATCCCCGCCAGCCGATGGCCGACAACGCGTGCCGAGCCGTGCGAAAGGCGGTCCGCCAGCGAAAGAAAGCGCTCGGACAGCGATATCGCTTCCGACGTGCGCCCACGCGCAATCAAGAAGGTGAACTGCCCGAACAAGAAGGGAAAGACCAGGGGTGTCGGCTCACCTGCCAGGCTGAGCTCCATGCCGCGCTCGCAACATTGGGAAACCTCGTCAGACGTTGGTCCCTTGGTGCCGGTAAGCGGTCCAATGAGAGCTGCCTGCAGGCTGAGCTCGAGCTGGCGTCGCAACTCCGGTTGTTGAATACCTTCAAGCAGCGAGAGGCCGCTCCTGACGTGCGCGATTGCCTCGACCAGGGCCGATCGCCGGCTCGCACCGTCCGCGGCATCGAGCCAGGCATTGATCGCCTCATGGCTGCGCCCCGCTTGCGTCAGATGATGAGCCATCACCTCGGGGATTATGGGTTCGGAATTGGAATGCTGCTTCAGCAGCTCGGCTATGCGAGCATGCGTCGTGCGGCGGTCCGCCTGCATCATCGATTCGTAAGCGACGCGCTGCAACAGAGCATGACGAAATTCATACGTGGGCTTGGCGTCATCGTGCCGTCGCCGCAGGATCTCCGCCTCGACCAGCGCCTCCAACGGCTCGATGACCGGCGCGTCGGCATCCGCCAACAACGTGCCGAGAAAGTCCGCCGCAAACGAGCGTCCAATACAAGCCGCGGCCTGAACGACGCGCCGCCCGCCTTCGAGGCGGTCAAGCCTTTCGGACAGCATCTCGCCCAAGGTGAGCGGCAGATCGGCCGGCGTCTGGTGTCGGCCTCCGGCGCGCGCGCTAATGAGCGAGAGAACCAGCTGCTCGATGAACAGCGGGATGCCGTCGCACGCCGCGGCCGCCCGGGTCAGCAGCTCTTCCGACACCACCTGCGCCCCAGGCACGGACCTTGCGAGCTGAAGGCATTCCTCGCGCTCGAGCTGTTCGAGGCGGATGACGTGGTCCGGCACCGGAAGCAAAGGGCCTTTGGGAAAGGACCGCGTGGTCAAGAGCACCAGAACGGGGGCGTGCGCCAACTGCTCGACAATCCTGGGCAGAAGCTCGGCCGAAGACGGATCGAGCCAGTGCGCATCGTCGATCCACAGCAATACGGGTCGCTTGCGCACGATCTGCGCGAAAAGCCGGGCTATAAAGGTGAATTGCTCTTGCTTGACGGCCAGCGGCGTGGGTGGGGCGGCGCTGCCTGCACGTGTCAGCGCAAAACCGAGAACACTTGCGAGCACTCCGGCGTTCTCCGGCGTGTTGGCGTCGAAACCGCTCAAGTATGCCGATATTTTTGCACTCCGGGCGACTTCATCGTCCTCGGCGACCAACCCAAGACGCGACCCGAAGAAGCTCGCGACCGCGTAGAGCGGGGTAGTTGCAAAGAGCTCCAGGCAGTTCATGCGCAGGATGGTGGCACCCGAGAACGCCGGCCTTCGGCAAAAGTCCTGGATCAACCGCGTCTTGCCAACGCCGGCCTCGCCCACAACCTGTACCATCGTGCATCTCGACTCTTGCGTGGCCTCGCGCCAATGCGAGAGCAGCTGCTCCGATTCTTGCTGTCGTCCAACCATCTGCGTCGCGCCGCGACGCATTCGTCCCGTCCGGGCGGTGGCGAATTTCGCCCCGACGATCTTGTGGACCGGGATGGTGCGGGACAATCCTCTGATCCGTTTGTCGCCAAGCGGCTCGGAGTCGAAAAGCCCGTCGATAAGCTCAAGCGTCTCCTTGGTTACCACAACGGAGTTGACAGGCGCCTCCTCTTTCAGCCGGGCTGCGAGGTTCACGGCCTCGCCGACAACGCCGAATTCCGTTCGCCCCATGCTGAGCAATTCCGGCCCAATGACGAGGAGCCCGGTGTGCACGCCGATCCGGACCGCGAGAGGCGTGTCCGACTCATTGCCGCGGTTCACCTTCAGGGTGGGAACGCGTTTGAGGAGGTCCAACGCCGCTCTCACCGCGCGCTCGGCATCGTTCTCATGAGCGGTGGGATATCCGAAATAGACCAGGATACCGTCGCCGCTGTACGACGCGACGAAGCCGCCGTAATCCTCCATCGCCGTCAATGCTGCGCGCTGGTACCTCAACTGCAAATCCCGCAGGTCTTCGGGATCCATCCATTCCGACAGCTGTGTGTACCCGACCAGATCGCTGAACACGATCGTCAGATATCGCCGCTCCCGAGCGACGGCCGGCGGGCTTGGGCTGTCAGCTTCGATTCTCACATCATCCCCGATGCGCACTACGTCCTGCATGTCCCCATTTGAGACGTGAGCACGGGTAGTTGCTTGCTTCAATCTCATCACCTCAAGACAGCCAATGCAACCCCTGCACCTTCACCGCCATCGACCGACCTGTGACATCGACAGCATGGCGGATGCGTCGCGTAGTTGACTGTCGTCGGCGCAAGACAACCAGGCGTTTGCGGACTGTATCAATGCGTGACGACTCGAGCAGATGCTCTTGCACGCGAGCCGTCAGCGCACGGCTATAGTGCCGTCAGCCGAAACAACGGCTGGAAGTCCGGCAGCAAAGTCACCCGGCCGACGGCTGAAGGGGCAGGGCCGGGCAGACTGATCCTGCAGCGCCCAAGAAGACACCGGAGAATCACAAGGATTTCCATCGTCGCAAAGGCGCTGCCTATGCAGACCCGAGGTCCGCTGCCGAAGGGCATCCATGCCTTCGGCATTACAATCCGCCCGCCCTGGATGAAACGGTTCGGGTCAAAGCGATGCGGGCGCTGCCAAAGCGCCATGTGCCGATGCACCAGCCATGGGGCGATGATCACCGCTGCACCCCGCGGGATGCGGAAATCTCCGATCTGATCGTCGAGCCGCGCTTCGCGGGCGATGATGTAGGCCGGCGGGTAAAGCCGAAGGCTCTCGTACAAGAACGCCGTCGCCACGCGGCTCGACCGCAGCGCCTGCATGTCAGGCGGCGCCGTCATTGGGCCCTGGCACAGCTCCTGTCGCACCGCCTCTTGATGGGCGGGAAAGAGCGCCAGCATCAGCGTCGTCCAGAACAGCGCGAGGGATGTTGTGGCAAAACCCGCCGCCAGCATCGTGCCGATCTGGTCGCAGATCGCATCCGCTGTCAGGGGGGCGCCGCTGCCGCCATCGCGTGTGGCGCGCAACACATCGAGCATGTCGCGCGCCTGGTCGGGATCGTCGATCGGCGGCCGGCGGTCGAGAAGGCCCTGGACCCAGGCACGCCATCGCGCACCGACGGCCTGCCGCTCGGCCGGTTGGGCGATGTTTCTCCACATGAGCAAGGCGACATAGTCCTGCCATCTCAACAGCGCTCCGGCGCTCTCGGCCATGCTGGCGAAGTCGGCGAGCTGCGTCGTCCTGGTCTCGTCCTCGATGGAAAGCATCGAGCGGGCGATGATGTCCAATGTCAGCCTGCGAAAGTCGACGAGCAGGTTGCGCTCGCAATCGCCCGCCTTGGACCATGCAGCAACGTGGCTGGCCGCCGTGTCGTGAAACGACGGGATCAACCGCTCGATATGCCGAGGCTGGAAAACCGGCATCAACTGCCGGTGCAGCTGATGCCATTCCTCGCCTTCGAGCAGCACGATCCCGCGGCCGGTCAGCGGCTCCAGCAACCGTTCCGCGAGCACGTTCGGCTGATAGCGGGCCATGTGCGTGTTGAGGACGTGGTTGATGTCGTCAGGGTCACTCAGAAAGATGAACTGGCGGCCAAACTGACGAAACGACACGCGCAGGTCGGTATAGGCGCTGGCGCTGAAGGCGGCGAGCACGTCCGACCGGAAGGCCTGCAGCAGGCGGAGCGGCCCGACCGACGCAGCAGGCCGGACCGGCGGCAAAGGATCGGCATCCTCGGCCATCAAAGGCGGGGCCGTCGTCTCCGGTGTTGCCACCCCGGTTGCCGTCATCGCCGCTCCCCTACGCGAACTGCGCCAAGTCAGCTCGAAGATGAAGAAGCTCCCATCGGAGCGAGCGACCGCGCCTTGCGCTTCGGGGCAGGAATATAGCGCTCCAACCATCCCGACGGTTGCCCGTGCTTGTCGGTCAGCGCGATTGGCTCGAAATAGCGCTTCAGATCCTCCGCCGAAATGTCTGCAGGCCGCTCGAAATACTGCGGGTCCAGCGCGTTGTCGCCCGCGCGATAGGTCCGTCCCATCGCCGGCGAGGTCTTGGACCACACAAAGCAGTGCAGGTTCGCAGCCGCGATGACGTACCATCGGATCGGGTCCCAACTTCCCGATCGTGCGATGCGGCGCAGCGTCTTGAAGAGAATGCCCCAGCGGCCGGCTATGACCCACGGCCGGCGGAACAGGTTCTCTATGAACTGGACGATCCGGACCGGGTCGTCGGCGAGGTTGGCGTGGCAGAGCGATTCGCCGTCGAGGTCGCGCAGCCGCAGGTTGGCCGCAAGATTGCCGGCTTCAAGTTCTTCCCAGAAGCTCTCGGTGCCTGCCAACGGCGCGACGACGCTCAGATAGACCGGCATCGGCAGGCGCGGCTCGCGCGCGATGAAGCGGACTTGTTCGGCCATCGCCTGGGCCGACTGCTGCCTGGGGTCGAACAGGTAACCATAGCCGATGCCGATGCCGAGCCGTTCGGCGTAGGCGATGTCGTCGAGCACGTTGCGCTTGCGGCTGAGGTTCTGCTTTTTATTGTAGGCGCGCAGCATGTTTTCATCGAACGATTCGATGCCGGCAAAGAGCGTCATGCACTTGGAGGCGGCAAGATGGTCGATCAACTTGCGATCGCCCAGGATGTTCTGGGTTACCAGGGCGGCCCAGCCGCGAATGCGCCGGTCTGCTCGCATCATCTCGCAGACCTTCAGCATGTACGACCGGTCATCGGAAAAATTGTTGTCCAGGAAGATGATGAGGGGAAACCATCGGCGGAAGCTGAACCGGGGACTCGTGGCCAACGAATTGTCGATAGCGCGTTTGACGGCCGCGAGGTCGTATGTGGAATGGTCGCCGACCTCCGACGGGATCACACAGAACTTGCATTTGAAGCTGCAGCCGCGGGATGACTCGACGAGATGGACACTCGGGCTTATGCCATTCCTCGTCAGGACCGAGTAGTCGACGTCATAGCTCGAGATCATCTTTATCGGCGAGCGATATATCGGCTTCAGGGTACCGCTCTCGAAATCCTCCATGACGTCGCGCGCGCTATCGACACCTCCGGCACACACGACATCGAAGAATTGCGTGGCGAATTCGGGAAACAGCGTGCAGACGCTGCCCCCGGCGACGACGATGCTGCCGCCGCGCCGAAAGAAAAAGGCGAGCTGCCGCATTCGGTCGAAGTCAGGCTGCAGGCCGCTCAAGAAGACAATGTCATACGTCTCCGGGCGCGTCGTGTCGTAAGGCCCGTGCCAATCCTCGTGGTAAAGCGTGACGTCATAGCGACCGGCGTCGATCAACGAGGCGACGTGCAGGCCAGCAATGGACTGCATAACGTAACTTGAACGGCGCTTGATGCGCCCCGGACGGAGATGGGCGCACACGATCAGGACGCGGCGCCTGCCAGAAGGCCCGCGCAAGGCGGGCGTCCTCGGCCTGGCCAAGGCAGTCTCGACGATCATGGATTGCAGAACACCACGCGAACCTCTTGCAATGCGCGAATATAGTCTTTGAATACAAAATGAAAGAAGTCGAATCTGGAGGGCGCCATGCTTTTCGGTGGATGTTGGCAGGCGAAACGGTTCTCCTGCAGCCGCCCAGCGCCGCTCCGCGACGGGTAGCCAGAGCCCGAGCTGCCTATCAAAGGCACCACCAGGCATCATTCGTGCCCGCACGGCGTCGCAACCTGTGCTGCCGTCTACTGACGCACGCCGATGAGACTGCGCTTGGCCTCACAAACGCGGTCGCCGATCAACGCGCGCTTAGCCGTGCAGGCAAATCTTGCGAACGCTCGCACTCACTGCCGGCCCGGATCGTGGATGCAGGTCAATCCGGGGGTAGATATCAGGCGCCATGTCGATCATGGAGTTGTTCAGCGGAAAGACCATCCAGATGTGTTTGCCGTCATATGCGCCTTTATTGAAATTATTCTCCCTCGCTACGCTGACCCTGCCATCCTGGGTGCCGCCCCTGAGGCTTTGATGGGTACGGATGACTGCTGCCAGGGCGTCATCGAAGGCACCCGTGGGAGTGATCGACTGGCAGACGGCCTTCAGGGCAACGAACGTACCGGACGTTGCTTTAGGATTATCTTTCAGCAGGAAATAACCGAAGCGCACAAACTCCACGTCATCGGGCCTGTTCGGCTGTCCTGGACCGACATCCGCGCTGAGGTTCCAAAAGAGACCCGGTTCGCTGGGCTCTTGTGTCGGCGCGGCCCCGCGCCTAGTCCCTCACCTGGACGGCGTCGGCGATGAACTGCGCCTCACTGTTCGGTATCGTAGAGGCGGACTCTCGGCAGAATGTAGCACCAAGAATCCAATTGATCTGCCCGTTAACCGCCGGCCCTGCTCCGGCGGGGCTCATGCCTCCCACGCCGTGCGCCTCGACGAGCCTGTACAAGCCGATGGCAAATTCACTTTTCGAATCGGTGTAGACGAGCCGCCACGCCCGGATATTGCCGACCCGGAAGGTCCGCGTGTTCGAGACCCAGCATTGATTGAAGGGCACGCCGTAAACCGGCGCTGTGGCGCAGGGTATCTCGGCGGTGAAGTTCCACGAGTCCTGGGCGAAGGCTGTTCTGGACGGGCACGCCACGCCCAGCAGCGAAAGGGCTCCCGCCAGGCATCCGAGCCAACCAGCCAGCCACCTCAAGTCTGCAAGCCCCCGTGCGATCCTCGCATCAAACTACAATTCCACAGATTGTTGACGCCAGCAATCAGCGCACTTGAGTGAGGCCATAAGGGCAAGAGGTGGCACTTGGAAAATCAATGCGCCGGCCGGA